>Ga0126377_10002455_pt1 | contig 12797 bp, 11 predicted proteins | sample PanSoiMetPlot_22_FD_92647 | JGI IMG/M metagenome (GOLD analysis project Ga0126377, IMG submission 92647) | Tropical forest soil microbial communities from Panama - MetaG Plot_22 | ecosystem: Environmental > Terrestrial > Soil > Tropical forest > Bulk soil | place: Panama | collected 2016-02-17
AGCTACGTCGCCCGGCGTGCCCCGTAATGCCGAGCGGCATAGCCTGCGGATCACTTCAAGCGGCGCCAGCCCAAATCCGACCCCCGTGTTTTCTTCAGGCCGGCGACCGCAAGCTCAAGATGTTTGACCCTCTTGTCTCTCTTCAAAAAACTGTTTGTCAGTTTCACTTGCTATCTTGTTTGCGCGATTGGTTAGTGCAATGAATGTGCCAAGAAGAGGGGCGGCTTCCTGCCCGCGCGCTAAGTGGGCTAACAGCTAGGTTTATTGTGTTTAACTCAGGTAATGAGGGCTGCCTTGTCGCGCTTAAGATCAGTCCAAGCCCTCATCTCTGTCTATCATTGTAGACATGTAGGAGTCGCCACTGTCCACAATTGGCGACAACAGTTAATTACAGATTACGGTTGTCCGCTGCTTGTCTACTGTTATGATGCGACCTCATTCTAATTCGCGCAGGATCAGCGCCACGCCCGGGAGCGAGCGCGGCTTCTGCCGCAGGGCTATTGAGTGGAATCGCGCTCGCTATCGCCCGCAGTATTGATCGGGCGACGCATCCCTCGATCAATCTTTCAATGCGATGTCCAGTAAAATCATGCGAGAAGAATTTTTCAAACATATATGGGCGCTGACGCGATTGCGTTACCGGTTGATCTGGGCGCAGGCGCGCACAAGCAATGGGAGGATCATCCTGTTTTTTGCGCTCTATCTGCTCGGAGTTTCTTTCGCTCTCCTGATGACTTTCGGCGGGCTGGGCGCTGCGATTGCGGCTGGAAATTTCGATCATAGCGGGAGTATGGCGAGATGGACGCTAACCATGCTTTTCATTAATGGAATAGGTCTGAGCCTGATGTTCGGATTGGGGACTCATGAGGCGTTTTCAGATGAATCGCTACGCCGTTACCCACTGAAGACGAGGGAGCGGTTCATCATCAGACAGATAATCGGGCTGCTGGATCCCATCTGGGCATTTATGGCCGCCGGGGCATTGGGACTCGCCGTCGGATTTTCGTGGTTTGGCGGAGGCGAAATAATATTGGGGGCGGCGGCGGCGGCGCTGTTCATCGCGGCCAGCTACCTTGCCACAGCCTGTCTGCTTTCGTTCATTGGTCGCATTATGCGTTCGCGGGCGGCCTCGTCCACGCTCGGAATAATCGTGTTGGCGTTGGTCTCATTCGGTCCTTTGGCGCTGTCGCTGCTTGCCGCGTCGGGCGCCGACGGCGTGTGGAGATCGCTCGGAGGACTCTTGCTATTCACTCCTCCGGGAGCGGCGGCGGCGATGATGACGGGGGATCGTTTGCCTATGGCGTTGAGCGCGGCTGCTCTACTGGTCGTCTGGGTGGCGGCGCTGACCTTGTTATTGAAGAAGCTCGAAAGCCATCGGCCCGACGCCGAGGCGAATTTCTCTGGCGGAATTTCCTCAGACGGCTTTTGGGACGGCGGTTACGATCGGGTTGCCGGGATGTTCGGCCGCCAATACGCGCCACTGGTGAGCAAATCGTTTCGCTACCATTTGCGCTGCAATCTGATCAGGTTCAGTTTGCTGACCTCGCCACTGTTGGTGTTGCTCGCCAATTTCCCGGCTCTGGGGCGCGGCGCGAATGGAGAGGTCATTACCACTTTTATGCTCTTCTTCGTCATAGGCGGCGCAACGAGCATGTCAATGACGCTCAACCTGTTCGGTTATGACAGCGCCGGGGTTCGTCGCTACGCGATTCTGCCCTCCACCTTCGCCACGGCGCTGCGAGCCGGCAGCCTCGCTTCACTGTTGTTGCGCGCGGTCGCCCTGCTGGCGGCGTTCGCTTCGTGGGCAATTTTCGCGCGGAAACATTTCGACTCCAGGATGCTTCTGGCGATATTTGGGATTGCCGGCGCCGCTCTTTTCCTGTTCAATGGACTCGGGCTATGGACGAGCGTCTTATCTCCGAAGGCCGCCAATTTCTACTCGATATGGAGCAACCGGCTTTCGTTCGGCGCGAACGTGGCGATGTTCTGCGGATTGTTCGCCCCGTTATGGATTGCGATAATGTTTTCCGAAAGTCTCGATCCTTTCGATTTGTCGCTTTTCTGGCGCCTGGCGCTGGCAATGATGGCGTTGAGCGTCGCGTTTTATCTCTTTTCAATGAAAGCGATCGAGCCGGTCTTGAATTGGCGACGGGAAAAATTGATCAATCTGATCGCCGGTGCGAGAAACAACTGAATGGACTCTACGATTGAAACTTATCCATTGGACTACGACCAGGCCGGCCCCCCCCGCCCTCTGCAGCCCATCGCAATTAATATAGAGAATCTGACAAAGAGTTACGGCGAGACGATAGCCGTTGACCGGCTTTCGCTCGACGTGCCCGCAGGCCGTCTGTTCGGCTTTCTAGGCCCGAACGGCGCGGGCAAGAGCACCACCATCGGCTGCCTGACGGGGTTGGCTGATCCGACCTCTGGCGCGATCAATCTGCTCGGCGAGCGGTTCACACCGGATTCGGTCGAGTTGAAACGGCGCATAGGCGTGATGCCAGAGGGATTGGCGCTCTTCGACCATCTTTACGCCCACGAGTTTCTGGCCTTCACCGCGCGAATGTACCGGCTCGACGAGCAAACCCTCCGGCGGCGCGTCGAAGAGCTGTTGACCGCGCTCGACCTGACCTCGACAAACCGCAAGCGCCTGGCCGAGTTCAGCACGGGGATGCGAAAGAAGGTCGCGTTCGCGGCGGCGATCATTCACCGCCCGGAGATTCTCTTTCTCGACGAGCCGTTCGAGAGCATTGATCCGGCCGGCGTGGCGATGCTCAAAGACTGGCTGCGAAAGTTCGTCGCCGGGGGACGCACGGTCTTTATGACCACGCACGCGCTCGAAACCGTCGAGCGTTTATGCGACGACGTGGCGATCATCAAATCAGGGCGCGTCGCCTGGCGGGGCGATGTCGGACGGCTGGCCAATGGCGGAAAATTGGAGTGCGACGGACGGAGATTCGACACGCTCGAAGCGTTGTTCCTGCACCTGGTCGGCGAAATGCGCGGAAAGCTCGAATGGCTCTAGGCGAACCTGGCGCGTTAATTAACGTATAGATTTCTCGCAAGAATCAAATCCGGAAGAACGAAAGTGGTCAGTGGTTAGTGTCCATTACTGCCCTCGAACCACTGCCTTCTAACCACTGTTTTTGGAGAAGATCGCGATGTATTGTCCAAACTGCGCGGCCCCGATTGACGGGGCGAAATTCTGCCGCTCGTGTGGCTCGAACGTGAGTCTGGTTCCGCAAGCCATGTCGGGGCAATTGCCTCAATCTGACGCCTCAGAAGGCGAGTTGCATTTTGGGGTTCATCACCTGGGACGTCGTCATAGAAGAAAAGAGCCGAGCGTTGAGATCGCGGCGACCAGTTTTTTTACCGGGATAGGATTCATCGTCGCCGCGATCGCTATTCTACTCTACGCCCCAGCCGGGGCCTTTTGGTGGTGGCCGTTTATGATTCCGGCTTTCGCTACGATAGGCCAGGGGGTCGGCCAATACCTGCGGTGGAGAGAACTGCAGCGCAAACAAGCCTTACTCGCAAGGCCGGGAAACCAGCCTGTCGATTATCAATCAATTTCCCAGGCAATTTCCCAGGCGCCTGCCCAGGTCGCCACGCTATCCGCGCCCACGACATCAGAACTCGTTAAGCCGTCGAGCGTCACCGAGCACACCACCAGACATCTCGAATAGAAACTGACATTTGCCATTGATCATTTGCCATTGTGACACTCTAAAAAAATGAAAAGCGTCTCTGGGAGCGCCTGCTTGACAAGCTCTGAGCCGCGCGGCTATTTTTGTCTTTTCCTCAAGGTCCCACATCTTACTGCAAGGAGTTAAGACATTGGCTAAAGGGCGAGCTACCGCACAGAGTCTGAAACGTGATCCGTTGATGGAGCAATATCTGCACACTTCCGCCTGGGTCAAACAGCGTTCGCGCCCGATCGTGAAATGGTCGGCGATAGCAGTGGGGGTGATCGCGCTCGCGGCGGTCGTCTGGTGGTTTTTTTCGAGCCGCGCAAAGAACGCCGCCGAATTAATGGCCAGGGCCATGGCCACCCACCAGGCGATTGTCCAGAACCCGCTCCCAAATCTCGCTACGGGACAGGTCGCTTTCAAGACCGAAGACGAAAAGCACCGCGAGGCTTACAGGGCCTTCATGGAGGCGGCGAACGAGTATCCCTCATATAACGGGGACACTGCGCGCTATTTCGCCGCGGTCCATCAACTCCATTTCGAGGCTGACAAGGCCGAAGCGACATTGAGAGAGATTGCGCAGAAAGATTCCGACGTGGGCGCCCAGGCGCGTATGGCTCTCGCCCAGCGTTACGAGGCCGTCGGCAAGAACGATGACGCGATCGCTGAATATCAGAGGCTGAAGGCCAGGCCGGGGCCGATTCCTCCGGCGCTGATCGACCTTGGCATGGGGCGAGTTTACGAGGCTATGGGGAAGACGAAAGAGGCCGCTGACGTCTATTTCGCCATCGCCAGTAACAAGGATTTCCGGAGCTCTGAAGTGGGCGCCGCCGCCGCTGACCGGCTCGCCGCCATTGCGCCGGAGAAGTTAGATCAACTGCCGCCTCCAGAGCCGACCGGCCCGAGATTCCCGGGCGCCGGGGCGGTCCCATTTAATTAAAATAAATGGCCAGGGTGAAATTGTTGTCATGGCTTTCGGTGGCGCTGGTTCTGTTCAGCGCAGGTTGCCGAAGTTCCAATCACCCTGCGCCGAAGCAGACGCCAGGACAACAACCTTCCTCCGGCAAAGATCAAGCGGGCGCGGTCTCCATTCACGCTGAGATCGGCTTTGCGACCGGGCGCAAATTTCTGGACCATTACGAAAAGCATGGCTCGGAATTCGGCGCGGTCAGTCAGGAAGAATACCTGCGACGCGCCCAGGTTTTGCGCGACAGCCCCGCCAGCGGAGACATCCTCGAAGCAGTGCGAGCCGACGGCGTAATTACCCGATTCGACCGCAAGACCGGCGCTTTCCTCGCCTTCAATCCCGATCTAACAATTCGCACATTCTTTAAACCCAACGACGGCGAGAGGTATTTCCGCCGGCAGAGCCAACGATAAGGAGCCGAGAATGGAAGACCCGGTACGCGATTACTTACGCGAAAGAGGCTGCGGCGAACACGTCATCGAAGGCGGTCTGGAAGGACTCGTCGAAAGTTGGGAAAAGACAGTTCGCCAGGTCGAGGAGGGTTATTCGCTGACGCTCGACGATTACCTGAACGATCTGGACGCGCGACAGTTGATCGCCGAAACCCTGGTTGTGGCGAACGATCAACAACGCGCGGCGATCGGCGACCGGCTCAGCCACGCCGACGAAAAGATGAAAAGCTTGACGGAGTCGACCTTGGTCTGCCTGTGGGGCGAAGAAGTCGCCGAAGAAGAAGGTTGGACGGCGGAAGAGAATTGGTGGTATTTCGCGCGCCCGATCAAAGCCGACGCCGAATTGCTGGCCGAAATTGGGGAGTAGGGATTAGAGAGTGGGAGACAAGGAGAAGGGGAGACAAGGGGAAGGAAACTTCTTGTCCCCTTGTCTCCCCTTCTCCTTGTCCCCTTGTCCTACCTTTCTCATTCTCTATTCCCCATTTTTTCCCTCGCATCCTCAACAAATTCCAGTAAAACGGCGAAAATCGCCCATTGGTCGGCAGTAGATTTCGGCTCCGCCCTGATTGGTGTCGCTAACCCGTTTTTATATGGAGGAGTGAAACACAGATGAACCACGCGCGCGATCTACTTGAAAGGACGCCGGACGGCGAATTGGAAAAGATGATCCTGGAATTGGGATGCTACGCCTTGAGGATCAGGAATGAATATCGCTGGCGGACGAGGGACAGAGAGGCGCTTCCGAAAGGTGAAACGGTCAAATCGGTCGTGTCGCTGGCGCTGGAGAGAGTGTTGACGGGCGAGCGCCGCTGGAATCCGGCGCAGCAGCCCGACTTCATGAAATTCATGCGAGACGTAATTGACAGTCTGATCAACCATCTGGCCCGAAGCAAAGACAACGCCTTGCTCACGACTCTTCCGGAGGAAGGCGGTCAGGATGAGATGAGTTGGCGCGCCGAATCGGATAAGGCCAAACCCGGGGCCGAATGGCTAGCGAGAAGTGAAGCGACGCCGGAGCAAGCGTTGCTCGATGAAGAATCGGAAGAGCAAAACAACAAAGCGATACGAATTCTGTTGGATGAGTGCGTCGCGGATCAGACCTTGACAAAGATCGTCGACGCGATGCTGGGGGGATGCGACCACTGCGGCGAAATCGCCGACGCAGTCGGCATAGAGGTGAAGGAAGTATACAACGCGATGAAACGCCTCGACCGCCGTGTCGCATTGGTGAGCCGGAGGATGGCTGATTGAGCTGGCGGCCCCGACATCAGATACGTTAAGAGGAGGAATAATAGAGTGAACAGAAATAACCCGCCGCGAAGCAGCGAGGCCCTCATCGAGCGCATCCGTCGCTTGAGCAATGAGGTCGAATGGAGCGCGGATGAGCTTCGAGAGGTTTTAATAGACGCAGGCATCGATCCCGACCAGTTCATAAAGGACATCAAAACCAGAATCAAAGAGTTGTTGTACGCTTCGCCGGCGGCGCCGGAACAGAACGCGCAAAACGACGACGACTCGCTGCCGCTGCTGCCGAAGTTACGCCGGATCACCGGGCTGAAAGCGACGGCCATCGCCGAGAAGATTGGGACGCCGGTTCCATTTTTATCCGATCTGAGCGGCTATCCGAACGTGATTCCTTTCAGAGCGCGAAAGGAGTTCGCAAGGCGCGCGGCGAATAATTTACCGGGAGTCAGCGAGCGGGATGTGCTCGACTCGTTTGAGCGCGGCCTGCATCAACAGGCGGCCGCTTTCCGCGACGCCCCCTTCCCCGATGAAGAGGTCGACTTCGAGAAGATCATCCGGCGCTCCGATATGAGCGATGAAGAACAACAGTATTGGCTCAGTCTCTCCAAGGAATCGCCGGAATGAATCGCCACAGAGCCACGGAGCCACCGAGACAAATGGAATGAGAGATGGAGAGACGGACAGAAAAAACGGCGCTCCTTCCCTCTATCTCTCCATCTCTGTGGCTCTGTGGCTCTGTGGCTCCGTGGCATAAATAGGAAAAGATATGAGATCGCTGAAAAGAGCCAGAGAGCGGGCCCGAGATTGCCGCCGTAAAATCGGCGGCGTAAAAGAAGGTTTGCTCGAACGAGTCGGAGCCTATCTGGAGGATGAACACCAAATCGAACTCATCCCAGCAAATTCGCACTTTCTGCAAAACGGCCACGCGTTACTCAAGCCTGCCGAAGGGTGTCTCTATTACGACAGAAAGTACGACGACGACCAAGCCGCCAGGCTCAAGGTGATTTTGCATGAGCTGGGCCATCTCGAATTGCATGGGAGGCTCAAAAAGCTCTGTTCGGAGCCTGACCCGGTATACGGTTCGATCTATGCGGCGAGCGGCGCAGGACGTCTGACCCGATACAATCCGCGCGCGCAGGAGGAGGCCGAAGCCAACGCTTTCGCCACGGAGTTTCTGTGCCCGCAGGATGAAGCGTTCCTTTTGTGGCAAAGCTCTCCCGATTCGTCGTTTGTAGCCGACCGCTTCGGCGTCTCGGTTCACACGGTTCACGCTCAACTGGCCGAAGCCCTTTTCTGGGTCGCGGGCGGCGAGGCTGGGGCGTTGGGAAAGAAGCGGTTCACAGGCTTCGAATGTGACGACAGCCAGATCGCCGCCGCGACGTTTACTGGCGCTCCCGCTTTGGTCTGCGCCGGACCGGGGACCGGTAAGACTGCGACGCTGGTCAGACGCGTCGAATACCTGCTGGACGAACGCGGCGCCGAACCTGAAAGCCTGCTGGTATTGACTTTCAGCAACGAGGCGGCGCAGGAGCTGGAAGAGCGCATCGCCGACAGATTCAGCGAGCAGATCGCCGCGAGGATCAGGATCAGCACCTTTCACGGTTTCGGCGTGTCCTTCCTACATCATCACGGCCAGCTTGCCGGGATCGACGCGCTCGTCCTGGATGAAGCCGGCCAGGGAGAACTTGTGAACAGCATTCTTGGCAAGGCTGATTGCGAAAGGCTTTTGAAGTTGAAGCGGCCGTCTGAAACAGTCATGCGGATCGTCGAACACATCAATTACCTCAAAAACCGTTTGCTCACGCCCGAATCATTGGCGGCGGCGCTCGATCATTGGGAGCTTGCCGAGAGCGACCGAGTCAAGCAGGCCGCCCGTCAATTCCTGCGAATCTTTCGCCTCTATGAAGACGAGAAGGCCGCCCGCCAGCGCGCTGATTTCGCCGATCTGATCGCGCTCCCGATCAGGATTCTCGAAAGCGAGAAGGAATTGGCTGATCGTTACCGCAAGAAATACAGGTTCGTATTGGTCGATGAGTACCAGGATGTCAGCCGATCGGTCGCAACCTTGCTTCGACATCTTTGCGGCCCGCAGAATCCGCCATGGGTGGTCGGAGACGCGCGGCAGGCGATCTACCGATTTCTCGGCGCGGCGGCCGAGAACGTCGAGGACTTCAAGAAGGACTTTCCGGGCGGTGAGACGTTCGACCTCAATGTCAATTATCGCTCCTGTCGCGAGATCGTCATTGTCGCCAATCAACTTGCCTCGCTGATGGGCGGTAGCCCGACCGGGAGGCCCGCCGTCGGAGAGGACGCCGAATACAACGAACGTTGGCTTGCGGCGAGAACCAATCCATCATCGTTTGGAGAGCGTCCGGTCAGAGTCTCGGTCGCCAATTCCGATCTGGCGGAGCAGGAAGGCGTCGCGGCGCAGATCGAAGACTGGATCAATCAGGGCGTCGCTCCGGGAGAGATCGCCGCGCTGGCGCGGCGTAACATCGATGTGCGAAACATCGCGCTGGCTCTGGGCCGTTTGGGGATAAAGGCCGTCGCCGCCGGCCTGGCGACTCCGGAAGGGGCCGCAGGCGACCTCGCCTGCGTGGCGACGTTCGCCGACCGCCCGAAGACGTCACTGCCGCGAATAGCGATCGCCCTCGGTCGTGGGCGCTTTGAAAAATCGGTCATCAATTCGGTCGTCAGGTGGATCAACGACACCGCCGATGACGAGGGAAATTTTGCGGCTCGGGGCAATGGCGCCGGCGATGAACTGGCTTCGGAGATTCGGCGCGCGTGGAGATGTCTTCTATTGTACAAACACGGCGGCGACGCCTTCACTAAAATGTGCGCCTTCCTTTTTGACGCGAGCGATTATCTGCGGCGGATTCTGGCGCTGCCTGCCGGGGCCGAACGCTCGCTGCTGCTAGGAGAGATCACCACCGCGCTCTCACAAGCCGCCGGATGGCGAATTGGGCGCCGTGATACGCCGCGACGCCAATCGCGCCTGAGCTTCGGCGAGTATTTCCGCGACTCGTTGAACGTGGGGGCTCCGAGCCTGATTCCGCCGCCCGCTACGACGGACGCGGTGCGAGTTATGACCTGCCACGCGGCAAAAGGCTTGGAGTTCCCATACGTCGCCGTGGTCGGGCAGACGCTTACCGCCGCGACGCGCGAGCATAAGTGGTTACCTCCGAATCTGCAGCCCTCAGCCGAGGAAGACGTCCGCCAATCCGACTCACTGTTTTTCGTCGGCGCCACGAGAGCGCAGCGCGCGCTCATCGTATCCTACGCCAACTCGGCGGGCGGAAGCGCGCGTTCGCGAGATCGTGACGTCACTCCCCTGCTGAGTCGCTGGCACGGCGCATACTCCGTCAATACGGTCCGTCTCCCTGAGGCCGCTGTGGAGAGGGAGCGGGCGGAGATCACTGATATTTGGGGAGGCTCTCCGAAAGGCTTATTAGCCGCCAGTTCGCTGGACAGGGAACGCTGCGCCGTTCAGACCTACCTCAATGAATTCCTTGGCGCGCGATTTCCGCTCGACGAAAAGCCGCTCTACCCGGCCTTCTTCCAGGCTGCGCGGCGCGCTATGGAGAGAGTGGTCTATGAATCAGGCGAAACTGGAAGCGCGGTTAGCCAATCGAAGGCCGCAGAGATTTTCCGCGAGGAGTGGAAAGCGAATGGCGCCGACGGGCATCGACATCATCGAATCTATTTCACGCTGGGACAGAAATATGTCGAGCGGTTCGCGCTGGCGTCGCAGTCCTTGCCCCAGGCGGATAAATACCTCGAATCCGCATTGGGCGACGACACGGCCGGTCTGCGCTTGCGCCTCGACCTGGTCGTCTTCCACCGAGCTGCGGACGGCTCGGTCATAGCTGTGCAATTCCGCCCCGAGTCATACGCCGACAAGGCCAAGGACGGAAGCTTGCAATGGAGCAAACTGGACAACGCATACCGGATTCCATTCGCGCTCTTGCGCCAGCGTGAACCCCATCTTCGACCATTCGTTTTTTCCGGAGAGGACGGCGTTCTTTACCCTTTTCTCTGGAGCGCGAAGAAAGGTTCTGTGGAAGAAGAAGCGCGTCGCGCCGAGGAGCGTTACAGACTTTTTTCCCGCAGGATTTTCAACCAGCAAATCAACCGCTGGAAGTGTGATAGGTGTGAAGTTCACGTGATTTGCCCTCACTGGCTTGAAGCGGCGTGAGCTATAAAGATTAATAGCCACAGAGCGCACAGAGGACACGGAGGGCGTAATGATTTCTCCGTGTTCTCTGTGCGCTCTGTGGCTATTCACACAGGACCGCAGCCTAATTATTATGGCAACCCGAAGAGACGCAGTTTCGGTTTCGCAGAACCGTATCTCGCCCTGGCGTACCAGATCTCGACGCTCTCGATCACTCTTTCGCGCCCGCGAAGATCGATTGCCCGTGTTTGACCTCCAGCATTGATTCTATTCCTGATCGCAATCTCCTCATCGGCGCCATTGCCGAAATGAACAACAACGCGCTGAAACTCGATCGGAGCGCGTTCAACGCGAATTTGGATCGCGCGAAACCTCCCATCGTCTCGGCCTATTTTGATCCTATCGTGGTCGGCGCTTCCGTCCACATTGGCTTCGCCTAGATACACCCAGCGGCCGTTGCCTTGGGCATATAAGGCTTGCCCGAAAATCGTCAATAAGAGCGCGGCTAAAATCACTTGCAAAGCATTTCGCATACTTACGCGATTCCTCCAGAATAAAGTTAGAACTTCTAAGCAAGGGCAGGATTTTAGAGTCCCAGATCGAATGAAAAGTCGAAAAATTTTATTCCGTCGTATGTCAGAATATTGCGGAAATTGGAACAGTAAATATGGGCCGATCATTCTCTATCACATCCTATAACGTCCTGGCCGACTCTTACGTCAAGCCCCAGTGGTATCCGAATGTGGACCCGGAGGTCTTGCGATGGGACAGGAGGAAATTCGCCCTGGCCGAAAGGGTCGCGCGCCTCGACGCTGATATTGTCTGTTTACAGGAGGTCGAGGCCGACGCCTATGCCCTGCTTGAGCCGAGTTTAGTCGCGAATGGTTATAGCGGCGTTTACGCGAAAAAAAGGCGCGACAAACCGGACGGCTGCGCCATGTTTTTCAGGGAAGAATGGTTGCGCTTCGCCAGCGCCGATATGCTCTATTACCGCGATGGACGCCGGGGCGTCCCGGACTCTGGTCATCTTGCCTTGATCATCAGCTTCGAGTGCGAGTGGGGCGTAATAAGGGTCGCCGCTACACACCTGAGATGGGGGCAGGAGAATAAGTCGCCGGAGGATCATATCGGATACAGGCAGATCAGAGAGCTGATTGATGAGCGCTTCAAACCCGATCAGACGGCATATGCATGGATCGTATGTGGCGACCTGAACGCGCAATCCGGCGACCCGGTGGTCAGGGAACTTGTCAGCAATGGCTTCTTGGACGCGTATGCGGGCCGCGAGCAGGCCACCTGTAATCCGAACCGTAAGGCGAAAAGGATAGACTACATCTTCCATACTTCGGGCTTGATAGCGGAGCCTGCGAGACTGATGGAAATTGATGATCATACGCCGCTGCCGTCTGCGGACGAACCATCAGATCATCTCGCCATTATGGCCGCATTCGAGAAAGGATGATGCGCAAGCGATGACGCTGTTGATGGCGCTGAGTGATAAATGGGGATGGTGGGAATCGAACCCACACGTCCTTGCGGACACAGGTTTTTGAGACCTGCGCGTCTACCAGTTCCGCCACGTCCCCATATGTTTTAGATCGAGTGGACTGATTTACGAGCGGGCGTGATTATATGAGCCGGTTTCAGACCGGTCAAGCAGCCCAGCCTCAAACCTGGCCTTGGGTTGTGAGAGTGTCGTCTCGGCCATTAGTAACCACTTCATTGTAGCGACGCGCGGCGCGATCGCCGAGCATGGTCAGCCATGACGGCGATAGTGATGATTGACTTTCGCTCCCCTTTACCCGCGCGGAGCCGACCCCGCCGGGGGCGGGCAACAGGCGGTTGATCATGTCGAGCAGATCTGCGATGAGTTCCGGCGCTATTGCGTCGGCCATCGCGGCCAGCTTCGCCTGGATCGGAAAAACCACTTCCGCTTCGCCGCGCTGGCAGGCGGATACGATTCTGCGCGCGGCTTTTTCGGCGCTGATCGTGAGCAGGGGCAATGAGTCGCTGATACTGAACCAGGCGTATTCGCTGCGGTGTCGCCCTTTGAATGTGGCGTTTCGCGGGCTGCCGGTGCGCATTAACCCGGGACAGATCGTGGTGACGATGACGCCGTCTTTTGCCACCTCGGCGCGCATGGCCTTGGACAATCCGACGAGGGCGAATTTGCTCATGGTGTAAGGCGTCAAATGGGGCATAGCGATTTTGCCCCCGATCGAGGCGATATTGACGATGCGTCCTTCGCCTCGCCGGCGCATTTC
>Ga0126377_10002456_pt1 | contig 12794 bp, 8 predicted proteins | sample PanSoiMetPlot_22_FD_92647 | JGI IMG/M metagenome (GOLD analysis project Ga0126377, IMG submission 92647) | Tropical forest soil microbial communities from Panama - MetaG Plot_22 | ecosystem: Environmental > Terrestrial > Soil > Tropical forest > Bulk soil | place: Panama | collected 2016-02-17
AGCCTGACGACGCGCGCGTACGCACCCTTCGCCGACAAAATTCTCGCCGAAGGCTGGGTGCGGCCGAACAAGCGCATTTTCAATAACGAGAAAGTCTCCGATCACTTCGCGATCATCCCGACGCCGCAGGCACCGAAGCATCTCTCGGAACCCGAAACGAAGCTCTACGATCTCGTGACGAAGCGGTTCCTCGCGGTGTTTTTCCCGGCGGCGGAGTCGCTTGTCACCACACGCATCACGCGGGTGGAGCAAGAGCCTTTCAAGAGCGAAGGCCGCGTGCTGGTCAACGCCGGATGGCTCGCGGTGTACGGCAAGGAAGCGGAGGGCGAGGACACGCCCACGCTAGCCCCCGTCCCCGACGGGAAAGTCAAGACGCTCGCCATCGAAGTGCAGGCAAATCAGACCAAGCCGCCCGCGCGTTACACCGAAGCAACGCTTCTTACCGCAATGGAGGGTGCCGGTAAGCTGGTCGACGATGAGGAACTCCGCGAAGCAATGCGCCAAAAAGGACTTGGCACACCCGCTACGCGCGCTGCGATCATCGAAGGCCTCATCTACGAAGACTATTTGCACCGCATGGGGCGTGACCTACATCCAACCGCGAAGGCGTTCGACCTGCTCTACGCGCTCGAGAAATTCGGCATCGATGAGCTCCGTTCCCCGGAGTTGACCGGCGCCTGGGAATTCAAGCTCAAGCAAATGGAGCAGGGAACGCTGCAGCGCGGCGAGTTCATGGATCACATCGTCGAAACCACGCGCGACCTCGTGGAGCGCATCAAGCGCGGCACGCGACTCGACGAGCCTATTTCCACCCTGCGGGTGAAATGCCCGAAGTGCGGCAGCAAGGTGAACGAGAACTACAAGAAATTTCAATGCACCAAGTGCGATTTCGCGGTCTGGAAGGTGATCGCCGGCCGCCGCATCGAAGCCGAAGAGATGGAAAATCTCATTACCTCGCGCTCGATCGGCCCGCTCCAAGGCTTCCGCAGCCGCATCGGCCGTCCGTTTTCGGCAATGCTGCGCCTGCGCGACGACTTCACCACCGAACTCGATTACGGGCAGGCGAGCCAAGACGAACGGCTCGCCGAGCCCGTGGACTTCTCGGGCAAGACACCGCTTGGCCTCTGCCCGAAGTGCGGCGGGCACGTGTTCGACCACGAACTCGCCTATATCTGCGAGCGCGCCGTGGGTCCGACCCGCTCGTGCGACTTCCGGTCCGGGAAGGTCATCCTGCAGCGGCCGATCGAGCCGGACCAGATGATGAAGCTGCTGGCGACCGGCAAGACCGATCTCTTGCACCGCTTCATTTCGAAGAAAGGCAGACCCTTCTCCGCATTTCTCGTCCGCCAAGCCGACGGCAAAGTTGGGTTCGAGTTCGCGCCGCGGGCGAACTCGAAGGCGAAGAAAACAGCCAAGCGGAGCGCTGGCGAGCCAGGAAGCGATGCGTCAGCACCCACCGCAGCCAGCGGTGGCGCGCCTACCGTGCGCGACGCCGCTGCCGAGCGAACCGTCTACAAGCTCACGCCGAAGCAGCGAAAGCCCCTGGCGGAGAAAACACCCGCTACGCCCCTGCTGCGAACGCCAGCGCGACCCGCGGCGAAGCGCGGCGCCAACAAGAAATCAGCGAAGAAGACGTTGGCCGCGCACAAACCCGCAGCGCGCAAGAAACGCGTCGCCTGATCTTCAAACGTCAAGCCGCGCGACTAGGGCGTTCTGCTCGATGAAGTCGCGCCTTGGCTCGACGTCGTCGCCCATCAGCTTGGTAAAGATCTCGTCGGCCGCGATCGCGTCCTCGATCTGCACTTTGAGCAGGCGCCGCGAGGCCGGATCCATCGTGGTCTCCCATAGCTGCCCAGGGTTCATCTCGCCGAGACCTTTGTAACGCTGGATGGACGCGTTTCGCTCAACCTCCGCGCGCAGCCAATGCACCGCCGAGCCAAAGTCGGTGACTGCGTGTTGGTGCTCACCCCGACGCACGTACGCCCCGGTGCCTATCAACCCCTCCACGAACTGCGCCGCTTCGACGATCTGCTTGTAATCGCCGGAGACGAGGAAGTCTTCGTCGATCAGGCTGATGCGCACGTTGCCGTGGCGGTTGCGCTCGATGATGATTTGATGGCGCTCGTGCTTCTCGTCGTACCGTGCATAGACCTTCATGCCATCCTGCTCGAGCATCGACACGAGCGCGGCTGCGCTAGCGGACGCGTTCCCGGCGTCCGCCAAATTGATCTTCGCGCCCCGCAGGATGGCGTGCAACGCCTCGGCGTCGATCAGCCGCGCCAGCCGATTGATCACTGCCTCCGCTAGCAAGTACGACCGCGCCAGCTGCGCCAGCGCATCGCCCTCGAGCGGTACCGCACCCTCGCGAGGGTGAAGCGTTGCCCCGACCAACGCCTGCTTGAGCATGAACTGATCGCGCTCATGGTCGTCTTTGAGATACCGCTCTTCCTTGCCGACCTTGACTTTGTAAAGCGGCGGCTGTGCGATATAGATGTGCCCGCGCTCGATCAGCTCCGGCATCTGACGATAGAAGAACGTCAGCAACAACGTGCGTATGTGCGCGCCGTCGACATCCGCATCGGTCATGACGATGATGCGGTGGTAGCGGAGCTTGTCGAGGTTGTAGTCGTCCTTGATTCCCGTCCCGAGCGCGGTGATCAAGGTCGCGATCTCGGCGAAGGAGATCAGCTTGTCGAAGCGCGCCCGCTCGACATTGAGGATCTTGCCTTTGAGCGGCAGGATCGCCTGAAACTTGCGATCGCGTCCCTGCTTCGCGGAGCCGCCGGCAGAATCGCCCTCGACCAGGTAAAGCTCGCTCAAGCGCGGATCCTTCTCCTGGCAGTCCGCGAGCTTGCCTGGCAAACCGAAGCCATTCATTACACCCTTGCGACGGGTCATGTCGCGCGCCTTGCGCGCCGCCTCGCGCGCCCGCGCGGCATCTACAATCTTGCCAGTGATGATCCGCGCGTCCTGGGGCCGCTCCAGTAGAAACGCCATCAGCCGCTCGGCGACAATCTCTTCCACCACCGGCCGGACCTCGGATGACACGAGCTTATCCTTGGTCTGAGAAGAGAACTTCGGCTCCGGCACCTTCACCGAGAGGACGCACGTCAAGCCTTCGCGCATGTCGTCGCCGCTGCACTCGACTTTGGCCCGCTTGGCGATCTCGTGCTCTTCGATGTAGCGGCCGAGCGTGCGGGTCATGGCTGCCCGCAGACCGGTGAGATGCGAGCCGCCATCGCGCTGCGGAATGTTGTTGGTGAAGCAGAGGACCTGTTCTTGGTACGAATCATTCCACTGCATCGCCACTTCCACGAACATGCCTTCACGCTGGCCGCTCGCATGAAAGATGCTTGAATGTAGCACCGTCTTATTGCGGTTCATATACTCCACAAAGCCGCGCACACCCCCGGCGAACGAAAATACCTCTTCCTTCCCAGCGCGCTGGTCGTTGAGCACGATCTTGACGCCGTTGTTGAGAAACGAGAGCTCGCGCAACCGCCGTGCGAGGATGTCGTAGTGATACTCGATGCTGCCGAACGTGTCACTCGCGGCCAGGAAGTGCACCTCGGTGCCGCGACGCTCAGTCTTGCCGAGCATCTTCAGTGGACCAGTGGGCTCGCCGCGCCGGAACTCGAGCAAATGCACGAACCCGCCGCGTCGGATGGTGAGACGCAGCCAGTCCGAGAGGGCGTTCACCACCGACACGCCCACACCGTGCAACCCGCCCGCGACCTTGTACGAGTTCGAGTCGAACTTCCCGCCGGCGTGCAGCTCGGTCATGACAATTTCGGCCGCCGACCGTCCTAGCTCGTCATCCTTGTGGATCTCAGTTGGAATGCCGCGGCCATTGTCCGCGACGCTGATCGAGTTGTCCGTGTGAATCGTGACGATGATCTCGTCGCAATAGCCCGCAAGCGCCTCGTCGACAGCGTTGTCTACGACTTCGAACACCATGTGGTGGAGGCCGGTTCCGTCCGACGTGTCGCCGATGTACATGCCGGGCCGCTTGCGCACGGCGTCGAGCCCCTTGAGCATCTTGATGCTCGAGGAATCGTAGCCATCGCCTCGCGGCTCGACTTGCGGAGGGTTCTCGCTAGGGCGCTCGTTCTCGTCGCTCATCGGCTGATCTGCCCCGCTCTAGATGCGCATCGGCATCACGACATACCGGAAATCCGTACGGCCGGGCAAGGTCACCAACGCGCTCGAGTTCGCGTCGCCGAGTGCAACCTCTATTTCCTCCGACTCCAGATTGTTCAGGACATCGAGGAGATATTGAACGTTGAAGCCGATGTCGAGCGCCTCGCCCTTGTAGTCGATGTCGAGCTCCTCCTGGGCCTCCTCCTGCTCGGTGTTAGTGCATGTAATCCGCAGGCTGCGATCACCGAGGACCCAGCGCACACCGCGGAATTTGTCGTTCGTCAGGATCGCCGCGCGTTGCAGCGCCTGCGCTAGCGCCGGCCGGCTCATACGCAGCAGCTTGGTATGTGCCGTCGGGATGACGCGTTGGTAGTCTGGGAACTTGCCGTCCACCAGCTTCGATGCCAGCAGCACGCCATCGAACCGAAAACGCGCTTGACTGGCCGAGAGCTCGATCGCCACCGGCGCGTCCGTGGCACTGAGCAGCTTCGAAAGCTCGATGATCGTCTTCCGCGGTAGGATCACTTCCTGGCGGCCGATATCCTTCGCCACCACTTCGTTGCTGGCGACTGCAAGGCGATGGCCATCGGTTGCGACGACCCGCAGTTCGCCACCGTCGATGACCATGAGCAAGCCGTTCAAGTAGTAGCGAATGTCCTGCTGCGCCATCGCGTACTGCACCAGGGCAAGCAGGCTCCTCAGGACCTGTTGGGGCAGCTCGAATGACACTTTCATACCCTCAGGCGCCGCAAGCCGTGGGAAATCCTCTGCCGGGAGTGTCTGAAGCTGGAACCTGCTCTTGCCGCTTCGTGCTTGCAAGCGCTTGTCGGTGAGGGCTAGGGCGACTTCGCTTTCTTCCGGCAGCGCACGCAGGATATCGAGGAGCTTACGCGCCCCCACCGTCACGCTCTTGCTCTCCCCTAGGGAGTCCGCCGTCACATCCGCACTGATTTCGATTTCGATGTCCGTCGCCACAAAGCCAAGCCGCTCGCCATCGCGCTGAAGTAGGACGTTCGACAGGATTGGCAGGGTATGTCGGCGCTCGATGATGCCTGCCACTGCTTGTAGCGGCTTGAGCAGCGTCTCGCGGCTAGCTTTAACTAGATTCATATCTTTTCCTTATTGTATTGATGAATGCGCCATAAACGGTGGGCAAGTCGAAAACTACTCGCTAAGTCAATCGCTTCGATTGTGGAAAGGATGTGCACTCGCGGTGGGTAGTCGCAGCGTAGTGTTAACAAGTCGCGGTGATTTTGGCGTGGGCAGGGACTTGTCCACAGGCCGCCGATACTTATACAAGGCTGAGACACACAGTTGCGAGGCTTATCCTTTGAGGGTCTGCTCGAGAACGTGGAAGTCGCGATTCAGGTCGTGGTCCTTCGTCCGCAAGGCGGTGATTGTGCGACACGCATGTAGCACCGTCGTGTGATCGCGGTTGCCGAATGCGTCGCCGATCTCGGGCAGGCTCATCTCGGTTAGCTCCTTCGCAAGGGCCATTGCCATCTGGCGGGGACGCGCGATATTGCGGCTGCGTTTCTTCGAATGCAGGTCCGAGACCTTGATTTTGTAGAACTCGGCGACGGTTTTCTGGATGTTCTCGATCGAGATTTGGCGATTGTGTGCCGAGAGCAGATCTTTGAGTGCCTCCTTGGCGACCTCTACCGTCGCCTCCTTGCCGTTGAACGTGGCGAAGGCGAGCACGTTTTTGAGCGCGCCCTCGAGCTCGCGCACGTTGGAGCGCACGTGCTTGGCAATGAAGAACGCCACGTCTTCGCTGAGCTTCACGCCGACCGCCTCGGCTTTCTTTAAGACGATCGCGACCCGCATTTCCTGCTCTGGCGGCTCGATCGCGACCGTGAGGCCCCAGCTGAAGCGCGTTTTCAGACGATCGTCGATCCCGGCCACATCCCGTGGGTAAGTGTCGCAAGTGATTACCATTTGCTTGTGACCCTCGACCAGTGCGTTGAACGCGTAGAAGAACTCTTCCTGGGTTCGGTCTTTGCCGGTGAAGAACTGGATGTCGTCGATGAGCAGCAAGTCGAGGGAGTGGTAATAGCGCTTGAAGGCGTCGAACGACTTTTGCTGGTATGCGCGGACAACATCGGTGATGTACTGGTTGGCGTGCAGATAACGTAACCTGGCGGCGGGCCGGTGAGTAGCCACGTGATTGCCGATCGCGTGCAGCAGGTGCGTCTTGCCGAGACCGGAGCCGCCGTAGACGAATAGCGGGTTGTACGAGGTGCCGGGGTTCTCGGCAACTTGTACCGCCGCGGCGCGCGCGAGCTGGTTTGCTTTCCCGGGTACGAAGCTGTCGAACGAGAAATCGGGGTTGAAACTGGCGCGTTCGACTGGCTTTCGCTCCACGGCGGGCTTGGGAGCGAGCACTGCTGGTGCCCCTGCGGGCACGGGAGCGAGGGCCGGCTCGGGCACGTCGCTGCCGTCGGACAAACCGAGCACGACTCGCATCGGGTTGCCGGACTGCTCGGCGAGCATCGTTTCAATGCGCGTCAGAAAGCGGTCCTTGACCCATTGGAGCACAAAGCGATTTGGGGCGACGAGCCGCAGCTCACCGGCTGTGTCCGCGGTCGGATTGAGCGGCCGGATCCATGTATTAAATTGTTGAGCTGGAAGTTCTTTCTCAAGCTGTTTCAGGCACGACTGCCACAGGCTCTGCATGGTCGCCGCTAGTGTCATAGAGGAGCCTGGTCAGGACGCGGGGACGAACTTCGGCAGGCACAGGATGATACCTTGAACCGCGCGAGTTATCCACAGGCTGGCGCGGTTCGTTGACAGTGTTTGCAACGCCTTGGTCTAATACTCGGTTTTTTCTTCCCGGAAGACGCCCATGAAGCGAACGTTTCAGCCCTCAGTGGTCCGGCGCAAGCGGACGCATGGATTTCTCGTGCGGATGCGCACGCGCGGTGGGCGTGCCGTGATCCGCGCGCGTCGTGCCAAGGGGCGCGTCCGCCTCGGTGTCTAGCAGCGCTTGACCGCTCGCCTGCGGCTCACGCGCGCGCAGCGGCTGGGCGCGGCGGAGGTTGCCGCCGTGCTCAAAGCCGGCCAGCGGACCAGCGGCGCGCGAGTAAGCGTGTATCGTCTGCCTAATTCGCTCGCCTACTCCCGGCTCGCGCTGGTCGTTCCAAAGCGCCTTGCGCCTACTGCCGTCGTGCGCAACCGAGTGCGTCGGCTCGTGCGTGAAGCGTTCCGACTTCAGCAAAGTCGGTTCGACGTGAGCGACTGCGTGGTCCGCCTGGTCAGCCCGGCAACGGATCCGCCGCTGACACGGGCAGAAATTGAGGCGCTCTTCCTGCGTAGTGTTCTCACCAGTGATTAGGTTACTTACAGGCCTCATTGCGGCGTATCGCTACGCGGTGAGCCCACTGCTCGGCAGCAACTGCCGCTTTCATCCTTCGTGCTCCGAATACGCTGCGGACGCGCTGCGGCACCATGGGGTGTTGCGTGGTTCATGGTTGGCGCTCAAGCGTCTGGCACGCTGTCATCCGTGGCACCGCGGCGGCTTCGACCCAGTGCCCTAGGGCTTTGAATGGACACCCAACGGCTTATCCTCTTCATCATCTTCGCGTTTTCGCTCCTGATGCTGTACGAGGCGTGGCAGCGGGAGCATCGTCCGGCGCCTCCGCCGGCATCCCAACAAGCGCCGCCGCCCGGCGTGCCTACGCCCTCCGCACCAGCCCCGGCTGCACCGCCGACGCGCCCTCCGCCGACGGCAAATGGCGTGCCGACGACCGAGGTGGCCGCTCCCTCCCGCGAGCCGATCCGTGTCGTAACCGATTATCTTCAGGCAGAGATCGACCCCGTCGGCGGCAACATCGTGCGGCTCGAACTACTTCGCTATCGCGACAGCTTCGATGCAGCGAAGCATTACGTCTTGCTAGGCCCTGATCACAAGTACTCAGTACAAAGCGGCCTAATCGGCGAGGGCTTGCCCAATCACAAGACGGTATTCACGTCGCAAGCGAGTTCCTACCAGCTTGACGGGCAAGACACGTTGGAGGTGAAGCTCGAGGCGGTGACGCCGGAGGGCGTGCGTGTAGTCAAGACGTTTACTTTCAAGCGTTCGAGCTACGTCATCAATATCGCGCAGACCATCACGAACGGCACGCGTGAGCCGATTACGGCGCACGCGTACTTCCAGCTGACGCGCGACGGTAGGCCCCCGGCCGACGACAAGGCCATGGTGCAGACGTATACGGGGCTGGCCGTCTACACCGAGCAGGACAAGTTCGTGAAGGTATCGTTCGCGGACGTGGATAAGGGGAAGACTCCGTACTCGAAGACCGCGGACGACGGTTGGATCGCAGTGGCGCAGCACTACTTCGTCGCCGCGCTGCTACCGCCGGAAAAGACCCCCCGCGAGTACTACACGCGGCGACTCGCAGAAAATCTCTATAGCGCAGGGGTCATCATTCCGATGGGGTCGATTGCGCCCGGCGCGACGGGGAAAGCGGCGGTGAACCTCTACGCTGGCCCCGAGGAGCAGGACAACCTTAAGGCAGTCGCGCCCGGTCTCGAGCTGGTCGTCGACTACGGTTGGCTCACCGTCATCGCCGCGCCGTTGTTCTGGGTGCTTGAGTTGTTCCACAAATGGCTGGGGAACTGGGGACTCGCGATCATTGCCCTCACGGTCGTGATCAAGCTGATTTTCTTCCCCCTGTCGGCGGCGAGCTACAAATCGATGGCGCGCATGAAGCACGTCACGCCGCGGATGATGAAGATCCGTGAGCAATACGGCGACGACCGGGTGAAGATGAACCAAGCGATGATGGAGTTGTACAAGCAGGAGAAGATCAACCCGCTCGGAGGCTGCCTGCCGATTGTGGTGCAGATCCCGGTCTTCATCGCGCTGTACTGGGTGCTGCTCGCCTCGGTCGAGTTGCGCCAGGCCCCGTTCTTCGGCTGGATAAGGGATCTCTCGTCGCCGGATCCGTACTACATCTTGCCGGCGCTGATGATGGCCTCGATGATTGTCCAGACCAAGATGAGCCCGACGCCGCCGGATCCGGTCCAAGCGAAGGTCATGATGATCATGCCATTCGCCTTCGGGGTGATGTTCTTCTTCTTTCCGGCCGGCCTCGTGCTGTACTGGCTGGTGAACAATATCCTGTCGATCGCGCAACAGTGGCAGATCACCCGCATGATCGAAGGCGGTAAGCCTGCCGCTGCGAAGCGTTGACCGAGCGCTCGCCGGCTGAGCGCTTTCCTCTTTGGCCGCCATTGCGGACATCATCGCCGCCATCGCTACGGCCCAGGGTCGTGCAGGCATTGGCGTCGTGCGGGTATCGGGCAGCTCGCTGCGGCGGTTCGCCGAGGAACTCTGCGGTCGGGTGCCCGAACCGCGGCGCGCCACGCGCGCGGTGTTTCGGGACGCCGCCGGCGCCGCCATCGACGACGGGGTAGCGCTTTACTTTCCCGCGCCGCGTTCGTACACCGGCGAGGACGTGCTGGAGTTGCACGGTCACGGTGGCCCGGTAATCTTACAGATGCTCCTGCGCCGCTGCTTCGAGCTGGGCGCGAGGCTCGCGGAGCCAGGCGAATTCACGCGCCGCGCGTTCCTAAACGACAAGCTCGATCTCGCGCAGGCGGAGGCCGTCGCCGACGTGATCGAGGCGGCTACTGAAGCCGCCGCACGCTGTGCCGTGCGCAGCCTCCAGGGCGAATTCTCGGCGGCGATCCAGCGGCTGGTCGGGGAGCTCATCGAGCTGCGGACGCTAGTCGAGGCGATGCTCGACTTTCCCGACGAGGACATCGACCCGCTCGACCGCGGCGATGCGCGCGTCCGGCTCGAGCAGCTGCGGGCCGCGCTGGACGAGACTCTTGCGCGCGCCCGGCAAGGCAGCTTGCTTCGCTCCGGCCTGCACGTTGTCCTCGCTGGCCAGCCGAATGTAGGCAAATCGAGCCTGCTAAACCGCCTCGCCGGAGCGGAACGAGTGATCGTCACGCCGATTCCCGGCACGACCCGTGATTCGGTACGCGAAGCGATCCAGATCGAGGGGGTACCGCTGAACATTTCGGATACCGCAGGGTTGCGCGAGGCCGCCGACGAAATCGAACGCCTCGGCATCCAGCGCACCTGGAGCGAGATCGAGCGGGCCGATCTCGCGTTGCTGATCGTCGATGCGTGCAATGGCATCACCAGTGCCGACGAGACGATCGCGCATCGATTGCCGGCGCGACTGCGGCGGATCGTCGTGCACAACAAGATCGATCTCACCGGCGCGCCTGCTCGCATCGAGGAACGCGATGGGAATGCGGCGGTCTTTCTCTCGGCGAAGACGGGTGATGGCATCGAACTGCTGCGCCAAGTACTGTTGCGCTACGCCGGCTGGGAGGGTGCCGAAGAATCAGTGTTCATCGCGCGCGAGCGGCACTTGGTCGCACTGCGCCGCGCGAAGGAGCGGTTGCAGGCGGCGGCCGAGCACGGCCTTGTGCCGGAGCTGTTCGCCGAGGAGCTGCGCCTCGCCCAAAACGAGCTCAACGCAATCACAGGAGAATTCACCGCGGACGATCTATTGGGGGAAATCTTCGCGCGCTTCTGCATCGGCAAATGAGCGATGTTGCGACCGAGCGCGGGCGGGTGAATAATGGCCGCCCACCCGGGAGGATGAAGATGAAACGTACGCTAGTCGCTATTGCAGCGATTGCGCTAAGCCTCACGGCGTTGCCCGCCGCAGCCCTCGACAACCTCAAGATCCTCGTGCCAGCCAACCCCGGTGGAGGTTGGGACCAGACCGCACGCAATCTCGCTCAAGCGATGCAAAAGACGGGCATCGTGAAGACCGTGCAGGTCGACAATCGCGGCGGCGGTGGCGGCACGATCGGTCTCGCTCAGTTCGTGAACTCCGCGAAAGGCGACGGCAATCAATTGCTGGTCAGCGGCCTCGTGATGGTGGGTGCGATCGAGCTCAACCGATCGCCGGTGACGCTCGCGCAGGTAACGCCGATCGCGCGGCTGACCGCCGAATACGAGATGATCGTCGTGCCGGCGTCCTCGAAGATCAATACGCTTACTGAGCTGATCGCCCGGTTCAAGGAGAATCCCGGCGCCGTCTCTTGGGGCGGCGGCTCCGCGGGCGGCACCGACCACATCCTGGTCGGTTTGCTGGCGAGAGCGGTCGGCGTTCCGGGCGCGAAGATCAACTACATCCCATACTCCGGTGGCGGGGAGGCTAATACAGCGATCTTGGGTGGGCACGTCACTGCCGGCGTGTCGGGGTACGGCGAGATGATCCAGCATGTGAAGAGCAAGCGGTTGCGCGCGCTTGCCGTCTCCGCAGAAAAGCGTGTCAGCGATGCCTCCGACATTCCGACCCTTAAGGAGCAAGGCGTCGATGTGGCCCTCTCCAATTGGCGCGGGGTATTTGGCGGGCCAGGTCTCTCGGACGCGCAGCGCAGCGAGCTGATCAACGCCGTGGGCGCGGCAGCGAAGTCGCCACAATGGCAGGAGACGCTCAAGAAGCTCGACTGGTCGGATGCATTCATGTCCGGGGAGCAGTTCAAGGCCTACGTCGACGCGGAGTCGAAGCGCGTCGCACAGGTCATTCAAGAGGTCGGCCTCGCGAAGAAGTGAGCTGTGCGGAGCTCTGACCGGGGGATCTGCGCGATCGCGGCCGCCCAGTGCGGCTTCCGGAGCTGGCTCGGTGAGTACACGAATTCATTGGCGTGATGCCGCGATCGCAGTCGGATTGATCGCGCTCGCCATTTTCGTTGCAGTGGAGACCTACCGACTGCCCGACGCGCCGGGCTACGCACAAGTCGGTCCACGGCTGTTCCCTGGCCTCATCGCGGCAGGTTTGCTGATATGCGGCTTGCTCCTGTCACGCGAAGCGCTCAGCGGAGGCTTCCACAAGGTAGCGACGACGCGCTCGCCAGTCGATTGGGCGGGCTTCCTGTGGGTGAGTGGCGGTGTGATCATCCACATGGCGACAATCGGTTGGGTCGGTTTCATCGTCGCATCGACGGTTCTCTTTGCGTGCGTCGCGCGTGCATTCGGTAGCCGACGCCCGGCGCGCGATGTCGTGCTTGGCGTCGCGCTCGGGACGGTGACGTTCGTCGTCTTCACCCAAGGTTTGGGGCTCCCGTTGCCAGCGGGCTTGCTGGCGCCGCGGAGCTAACCCGTGGAAACCTTCACCGCGCTGCTCCAAGGTTTCGCGGTCGCACTCACGCCACAGAATCTGTTGTGGTGTCTCATCGGCTGCACGCTCGGCACCGCGGTGGGCGTCCTACCCGGCGTTGGGCCGGCGCTGACCGTCGCATTGCTGCTGCCTGCGACCGCGAAGCTCGATCCCACCGGGTCGCTCATCATGTTCGCCGGGATCTACTATGGCGGCATGTTCGGCGGCTCGACAACGTCGATCCTCCTGAACACGCCAGGCGAGTCGGCGTCGATCGTCACCGCGATCGAGGGCAACCTTATGGCGAAGCGCGGTCGTGCTGGACCCGCCCTTGCCACCGCTGCCATCGGCTCCTTCGTTGCTGGGACGATTGCCACGGTACTGCTCACTGTCGTCGCGCCGTGGGTGGTCGAGCTGGCGCTGCGGTTTGGACCCGCCGAGTATTTTTCGTTGATGGTGCTTGCCTTCACGACCGTCTCAGCCATCCTCGGGGAATCGGCGGTGCGGGGTTTCTCGAGCTTG
>Ga0126377_10002457_pt1 | contig 12792 bp, 7 predicted proteins | sample PanSoiMetPlot_22_FD_92647 | JGI IMG/M metagenome (GOLD analysis project Ga0126377, IMG submission 92647) | Tropical forest soil microbial communities from Panama - MetaG Plot_22 | ecosystem: Environmental > Terrestrial > Soil > Tropical forest > Bulk soil | place: Panama | collected 2016-02-17
CAGGTAGCCGAGGCAGACCCCGACGACGATGGCGGCGATGAGGGCGCCGATGTTGTCGTCGCTGATGATCGAGCCCTTGTTGTCGAGGTGCTCGGCGAACATGAGGATGGCGCCGGCTCCGATGCCGACGACCCCGGCGGCCAGGCCGTCGAGGCCGTCGATGAGGTTCACCGCCTGGGCCATGCCCACCACCCACAGAACGGTGATGAGCGTGGACAGGTCGGGCGGCAGGGCGATGAGGCCCTGGAAGGGGATGCGGAAGAACAGGATCGACACGCCGGAGATGGCGAGGATGCTGCCGGCCAGCACCGAGCCGGCCGTCTTGGCCGGGGCCGACACCTCCCGCAGGTCGTCGAGCTGGCCGACCACGTACATGCACAGCGTGGCCAGCACCACGCCCAGCGGCGGGGCGATGGTGCGGAAGACGGCGGTGAACTGGCCGGACAGCCAGGCGACCAGGAAGCCGACCAGCACGCCAGCCACGATCCCAGCCCCGCCGAGGATGGCGGTGGGGCGGGTGTGGACCCGGCGGGCGTCGGGGTGCTGGACCGCCCCCCAGCGGAACGAGAGGGTCCGCAGCAGGGGCATCGACGCGAACGTGACGGCGAACGCCGACCCGATGACCAGGATGTAGCCGATCACGCGCCGCGCTCCCCGTTCGCTCGCCCGGCGCTCACCCCGGGTAGGGCTCGAACTTCGAGCAGAGCGCGACGACCTCGTCCCGCACGGCGGCGACCTCGGCCGGGTCCTCCCGGCCCACCAGCGTGCGATGGATCAGGGCGGCGATGGTGGCCATCTCGGCCTCGCCCATGCCCTGGGTGGTGACGGCCGGGGTGCCGATGCGCAGGCCGCTCGTGATGTACGGCGGGCGGGGGTCGTCGGGGACCGTGTTCTCGTTGAGGCTGATGCCGGCCCGGTCGAGGGCGAGGCGGGCCTTCTTGCCCGACACCTCGGGGTCGAAGCTGCGCATGTCGACCAGCATGAGGTGGTTGTCGGTGCCGCCCGAGACCAGGCGCAGGCCCTGTCCGGCCAGGCCCTCGGCCAGGGCGGCGGCGTTGGCCACGATCTGGCGGGCGTAGCCCGAGAAGTCGGGGTGGGCGGCCTCGTGGAAGCACACGGCCTTGGCCGCGATGACGTGGTCGAGCGGGCCGCCCTGGAGGCCGGGGAAGACGGACTTGTCGACGCGCTCGCCGATCTCGGCCCGGCCCACGATGCAGCCGCCCCGGGGGCCCCGCAGCGACTTGTGGGTGGTGAAGGTGACGATGTCGGCGTGCTCGACCGGGTTGGGGTGGACGCCCCCGGCGATCAGGCCGGCGATGTGGGCGGCGTCGAACATGAACAGCGCCCCGACCTCGTCGGCGATGGCCCGGAAGGGGGCCGGGTCGATGCTGCGGGGGTAGGCGGTGGCGCCGGCCACGATGAGCTTGGGGCGGTGCTCGCGGGCCAGGTCGCGGACCTGGTCGAAGTCGATGCGCTCGTCGCTCGGGGTCACGCCGTAGGAGACGAAGTTGTAGAGGCGGCCGCTGGCGTTGACCGGGGAGCCGTGGGTCAGGTGGCCGCCCTGATCGAGGCGCATGCCGAGCACGGTGTCGCCCGGCTCGAGCAGGGCGAAGTAGGCGGCCAGGTTGGCGTTGGCGCCGGAGTGGGGCTGCACGTTGGCCCATTCGGCGCCGAAGAGGTCCCGGGCTCGGGCGCGGGCCAGGTCCTCGACCTCGTCGATGACCTCGTTGCCGCCGTAGTAGCGCTTGCCGGGGTAGCCCTCGCTGTACTTGTTGGTGAGGACCGAGCCGGTGGCCCGCAGCACGGCGGGGGAGGCGAAGTTCTCGCTGGCGATCAGCTGGAGGGTGGTGTTCTGCCGCTCGACCTCTCGGTCGATGAGGGCGAAGAGCTCGTCGTCGGGCGTGGTGGGCCAGGCCATGGGCGGTCCTAGGTGTTCTCGATGTCGTGGATGAGCGCGATGCGCCGCTCGTGGCGCCCGCCCTCGAACGGCGTGGTGAGCCAGAGCGTCATGATCTCGTCGGCCAGCGGGGCGGCGACGATGCGGGCCCCGATGGAGAGGACGTTGGCATCGTTGTGCTCGCGGGACATGCGTGCCGTGTACAGATCGTTGCACAGGGCCGCCCGCACCCCGCGGACTTTGTTGGCGGCCATCTGCTCGCCCTGCCCGGACCCGCCCAGGACGATCCCCCGGTCGGCCTCGCCCTTCACCACGGCCCGGCCGACGTCGGCGCAGATCGGCGGGTAGTCGACCGGCTCCTCGCTGTCCGTGCCGAGGTCGAGGACGTCGTGGCCGAGCGAGCGCAGGGTCTCCGAGAGGTGACCCTTCAGGACGAACCCGGCGTGGTCTGAACCGATGGCGACGCGCACGTCGGGTCAGCGTAGGCGACGGGGCCGCCGGCGGTACCACCGCCCGCGAGCAGGGCGAAGAGCCGACCCAGCAGGTCCTCGAGCTCGTCGGCGGTGGCCTCGTACTCGGCCCGCGGCCGCCCGATCGGATCCTCGACGTCGTCGGCCGGATCGTCCCCGATCAGGTCGCTCGGCCGCCGCCCCACCCCGATCCGGGCCAGCCAGGCGGGAAGACGCTCGCCCGCGACCCGGCCCCCGGCCTGCTCACCCCGCCGGACCAGCTCCTTGAGCGTGAAGGTGCGCCCCACGGGAGCCCCGTAGGTGGCGCACGCCTCCCGCACGTGGTGCCGGGTCATGCCCACGATCAGCGGCGTGGTCCGGGCCAGGTCGGCGTCGATCTGGCGGCTGCGGTGGGCGCTGATGTCGACCCCCCGATCGGCCATCGTGGCCACGGCGTCGGGCGTGGCTGGCATGCCGCCCCGCATCAGCCCGGCCGAGCGGACGACCACGCCCAGGCCCGCGTTCCGGAACAACCGGCGCAGCAGGCCCTCGGCCATGGGGGATCGGCACTGGTTGGCCGTGCACACGAGCAGGACGTCGATGCGGGGATTCTACGGTCGTGCCGCTGAAGGCGGCGGTGCCGAAGGCACCAGAGCGGCAGTGCAGCATCGTTGCCCTCGGCGCCGTCGCCGCCGAGCGTCGATGGGCGTGAGTGCCGCCACATGCTCTAAAAGGAACCCATGGCACTCGATCCCCGCACGCCCGTCCTGGTGGGCGCCGGCCAGTGGTCCAACCGCGTCGACAGGGGCGAGCCGCCGGTCGAGCCGGTCGACATGATGGCGGAGGCGCTACGGCGGGCGGCCACGGACGCAGGCGCCGGCGAGGCCGCCGCCGGGTCGCTGCTGACGGGGGCCGACGCCGTGCGGGTGGTGGCGGTGTTCTCGGTCCACTACCGCAACGCCGCCCGCCTGGTGGCCGACCGCATCGGGGCGACCCCGGGCGACCTCGCCCACAGCCCCATCGGCGGCAACGAGCCCCAGGCGCTGGTCAACCGCGCGTGCCTGGACATCCTGGCCGGCGACGCCGACACGGTCCTGATCGCCGGCGCCGAGGCCTGGCGCACCCGCTCGGCCCTCGGCCGGGACGGCATGGCCGGTCTCGGCTGGGGCAGCGAGGACGACGCCACCCCCGACGCCCGCCTCACGTCCCCCCAGGCCGACCTCAACCACCCTGGCGAGATGGCCCGCGGCATCTACATGCCGACCCAGGTCTACCCCCTGTTCGAGCAGGCGCTCCGCCATGCGGCCGGCCGCTCGATCGACGACCACCTGGTCCACGTGTCGAACCTGTGGTCGGGCTTCTCCGCCGTGGCGGCCGGCAACGAGCACGCCTGGATCCAGCGGGAGCTGGCCCCCGAGGAGATCCGCACGGCATCCCCCGACAACCGCTGGGTCTGCTGGCCCTACACCAAGGTCATGAACGCCAACAACGCGGTCGAGCAGTCGGCGGCGCTCATCCTGTGCTCGGCCGAGCGGGCCACGGCGCTGGGCGTGCCCCGCGACCGCTGGGTCTTCCCGCTGGCCGGCACCCAGGCGCACGACACCTACGCCGTGTCCCACCGCCAGGACCTCCGCTCGTCGGGCGCCATCCGCCTCGCGGCCCGCGAGCTGTTCGCCCTCGCCGACGTCGGCGCCGACGACCTGGCCCACGTCGACCTCTACTCGTGCTTCCCGTCGGCGGTCCAGGTGGCGGCGGCCGAGATCGGCCTGCCCCTCGACCGCCCGCTCACGGTCACGGGCGGCCTGTCGTTCGCCGGCGGCCCGTGGAACAACTACGTCAGCCACTCGATCGCCACGATGGCCGGCCTGCTCCGGGAAGCCGACCCCGGCACGAGGGGCCTCATCACCGCCAACGGCGGCTACGTCACCAAGCACGCACTGGGCATCTACGGCAACGAGCCGGGCCCGGGGTTCCGCTGGGCCGACGTCCAGGACGAGGTCGACAAGCTGCCGACCCGCACCCTGGCCGACCAGGTCGACGACGCGGTCACGCTGGAGAGCTGGGTCGTGGCCCACGACCGCGACGGCAGCCCCGAGCGGGTCCTGGCCGCCTGCATCACCGACGACGGCCGCCGCGCCTGGGCCAACAGCGACGACACGGACACGGTCACCGAGCTCCGCTCGGGCGCCGAGCAGATCGGCCGCAGGGTCAAGGTCGACCCCGACGGCGCCCTGCGCCTGTAGCCACCCCACCGCCCCGACGCACCGGCCGGCGCCCACAGCCGGCACCGGAGTCGACGGACGCCACCCACCGGCGCGACGTCCTGCCCCACCGACCGCGGGCGCAGGTCCGCACGCAGTCCATCGGTGGACCGGGCGGCGTCGCCGGCTGAGCCGTCCGACGCCGTCCGCCTCGGTCCGCAAACCAGCCGAGCGACACCGCGCGCCGAGCCACCGCAGCACCGCCGGTCGGGCGGCGAACGCGGCGGCGCCCCCGGCATGCGGGTCAGCCGGCCGGATCCACCCCGCGACCCGGCCACGCCCGTCCCGTCGCCCGACGGACCGCCGCACCGCACGCACGGCGGCGGACAGGACCGAGCCCACGGCCCACAACGGCCGAGCCCACCCCGGCCGGGGGCGCGCACCGCCCCAGCCAGGCGTTTCGCGGCCCGCCGAGGGGGCGGTGAAGGGGGCGACATGCATCACCCGTGCAGTATGGCATACTTCGATACATGTCAGTGCGAACGCATGTTCTACAGCGGGTTGTCCACGGTCTCCGTGTCTTTCGCTGCCTCCTGGCCGCCGCCCAGGTAGCTGGTCCACAGGTCCGCGTACGCCCCGCCGTTGGCGATCAGCTCCTCGTGCGGCCCCACCTCGGCCACCTGGCCGTGGTCGAGCATCACGATGCGGTCGGCGCGGGCGGCCGACTGCAGGCGGTGGGCGATGAGCAGCGTCGTCCGCCCCTCGCTGACCCGCCCCATCGCCCGCACCACCTCGGCCTCGGTGGCCAGGTCCAGGTTGGCGGTCGCCTCGTCGAGGATGAGGATCGACGGGTCCACCAGCTGCGCCCGGGCCAGGGCGATGAGCTGGCGCTGCCCGCTCGACAGCGAGCGACCCCGCTCCACCACCGGCTGCAGGTAGCCCGACGGCAGCCGCGCGATGAAGTCGTGCGCCCCCACCGCCCGGGCGGCCGCCTCCACCTCGGCGTCCGTGGCGTCGGGGCGGGCGTAGGCGATGTTGTCCCGCACCGTGCCCGTGAACAGGAACGCCTCCTGGGGCACGTACCCCAGCTGCCGGCGGAACGCCTCGAGGTCGACGCCGGTCAGCGGCAGGTCGTCCACCAGCACGTCGCCGTCGGTCGGGTCGTACAGCCGGGCCGCCAGCTTGACCAGCGTCGACTTGCCGGCGCCGGTCTCGCCCACGAACGCCACGGTCTCGCCCTGGTCCACCGCCAGCGACACATGCCGCAACGCCGGCTCGGGGGTGTTGGCGTAGGTGAAGGTCACGTCGTCGAACCGCAGCCGCCCCGCCAGCCGTCCCGGCTCGATCGGGTGCTCCGGCTCGCGCACCGAGACCGGCACCGCCATCAGCTCTTTGATGCGGTCCATCGCCACGTTGCCCTGCTGGTAGGTGTCGAACACCTGCGACAGCTGCTGGATCGGGGCGAACACCGCGGTCAGGTACAGCACGAAGGCGAACAGCGGGCCGATGCCCAGCTGGCCGTCCCGGACCAGGCCCGAGCCCACCCACAGCACGAGCACGGTCGCCACCGACGACAGCAGCTCGACGAACGGGAAGTACATCGAGGCGAGGAACGTCGAGTCGATGCGGGCCGAGCGGTGCTGGCGGGCGACGACCCGGAAACCCTCGATGTTGCGCTGCTCGCGGGCGAACGCCTGGGCGACCCGCATGCCCGACACGCTCTCGGCCAGGTTGGCGTTGACGGCGGCGATGCGGTCGCGCACCTCGCCGTAGGCCCGGGAGCTGCGCCGCCGGAACACGACGGTCGAGATCACCAGCGGCGGCACCACGGCCAGCACGACCAGCGACAGCTGGGCGTTCATGTGGACGAGGATCGCGATGGCGCCCACGAACGTGACCAGCTGGATCATGGCGTCGATGAACCCGCTCTGCAGCAGCGACTGCATGGCCTCGAGGTCCGAGGTCATGCGGGTGAGGATGCGGCCGGTCATCTCGCGGTCGTAGTAGTCGAGCCCCAGGCGCTGGAGGTGGGCGAAGACCCGGATGCGCAGGCTGAGCAGCAGCTCCTGGCCCAGCTTCGAGCTCACGACCGTGTCGAAGTACTCGATGACGCTCGACACCACGGCCACGATGAGGAACACGCCGGCCGCCGCCATCAACCAGCCGGTGTCGTCGCCCCGCACGCCCCGCTGGACGCCGATGTTGACGAGGTAGGGGCCGGCCAGGGTGGTGATCGCGTCGACGCCGACCAGGAAGGCGGCGATCGCCATGCGGCGACGCTGGGGCCGCAGCACGCGGCCGAAGGTGAGGTCGGGCGCCTCCTGGGACGCCTCGTCGATGTCGGTCTCGGGCGTGTCGACGATGGGGGGCAGGGCCTCGATCTGGGCCAGCAGCTCCGGCGTCGGCGGCTGGTTCATGCGGACGGCCACGCCCATGCCGCCGCCCATGCCGGCGCGGGCCATGCCCATGCCGGCGCCCCCGACCGGTCCGGCGGCCCGGGCCGCCAGGTAGCTCTGGCGTTGGGTCTCGGCCAGCTCGGCCTCGGTGTCCGACGATCGCCGCCACGCCGACGCCGTGACGCCCGCGGGCAGCGGCTCGCCCTCGCCGTCGCTGCCGTCGTCGCTGGCCCCGCCGGCGCCGCCGGGTGCACCGTTGCCGGCCGCGGTACCCGCGCCGTTGCCCGCCCCGACGCCGGCGGCCGCCCCGACGCCGGACGCCGCACCGTCGCCGGCGGCCGCCCCGTCGCCGGCGCCGTTGCCGGGAGCTCCGTTGCCCGCCCCGACACCGGAAGCCGCACCGTCGCCGGCGGCCGCCCCGTCGCCGGCGGCCGCCCCGACCGCGGCGGGCGCGGCCGCGCCCCCGTTGGCCCTGGCCGGCGCGCCGTTGCCCGCCGGAGCGGCGGCGGTCGGGTCGGCCACGGCGTCGGCTCCGACGGTGTCGAGGTCGTCGTCCTCGCCGCCGACCAGCAGGCGGTAGAGGCGGCACCGGGACATGAGCTCGTCGTGGGTGCCGGCGTCGAGGGCGTGGCCGTGGTCGAGGACCACGATGCGGTCGGCCAGGTTGAGGGTCGAACGGCGGTGGGCGACCAGGATCGTGGTGCGGCCCTTCATCACCTGGCGGAGGGTGTCGTGGATCTCCTCCTCGGTGCGGACGTCGATGGCCGACGTGGCGTCGTCGAGGAGGAGCACCTGGGGGTCGGTCAGCAGGGCGCGGGCGAGGGCGATGCGCTGGCGCTGGCCGCCGGACAGCGTCAGTCCCCTCTCCCCCACCACCGTGTCGTAGCCCTCGGGCAGGGCGCGGATGAACGCGTCGGCCTGGGCCCAGCGGGCGGCGCGGACGATCTCCTCCTCCGAGGCATCGGGGCGGCCGTAGCTGAGGTTGGCGCGGATCGTGTCCGAGAACAGGAAGCTCTCCTCGAACACCACGCCCAGGTGGCGGCGCAACGACTCGAGCGTGAGGTCGCGGACGTCGTGGCCGTCGACGGTGATGGCGCCGGTCTGGACATCGTAGAAGCGGGGCAGCATCAGCGAGACCGTGCTCTTGCCCGAGCCCGACGCACCCACCAGGGCCACCACCTCGCCGGGGGCGACGGTGAGGTCGAGGTGGTCGAGGACCGGCTCCGAACGCAGGTAGCCGAAGCTGACGTCGGCGAAGCGGACCTCGCCGCGGATGTCGCCGAGCGGCTCGGCGTCGGGGCTCTCCACGACGTCCGACGTGGAGTCGAGCAGCTCGAAGATCCGCTCGGCCGCGGCGCGGGCGGTCGACGCCACCACCAGCATCCCGGCCACCTGGCGGACCGGCGCGACCAGCTGCAGGAGGTAGGTCTGGAACGCCAGCAGCGTGCCGAGCGTGATGTTGCCCTGGATGGCCAGGTAGCCGCCGAGCGCCAGGACCGCCACCTGGGACAGCGCCGGCACCGTCTCCATGACCGCCTGGCGCTTGGCCGAGATCCGGGCGTTGCGCATGCGGGCGCCGAAGAGGCGCTCGGCCGACTCGGTGAGCTTCTCCAGCTCGCGGCGCTCCTGGCCGAACCCCTTGACCACCCGCACGCCGGTCGTGGCCTCGTCGACCACCGTGGCCAGCTCGGCGGCGCGCTGCTGGGCGTCCCAGCTCGACGGATACACGACCGTGCGCAGGCGCAGGGCCATGATCAGCAGGGTCGGCACGGAGATCAGCGCCACCGCGGTCAGCTGGGGCGACAGGTGGACCATGAGCCCGAGCGACAGGAAGAACAGGACGATGTTGGCGCTCATGAACGGCAGGAAGCCGAGCAGCAGCTGCACGACCCGCACGTCGCTGTTGGCCCGCGACACCAGCTGGCCCGACTGCATCTCGTCGTGGCGGGCGAAGTCCAGCCGGTGCAGGTGGTCGTAGATGTCGTTGCGCATGTCGTACTCGACGTCGATGCCGAGCCGGCCGGCGCCGAAGCGCCGCACGAACGACAGCCCGAAGCGGACCACGCCCAGGACGAGCATCGCCGTCAGCAGCGGCGTCAGCGACTGGGCCGGCTGGTGGGCGACGACCGGCTTGAGCGCGTCGTCGACGATCGACCGGGTGAGCAGCGGCAGCACCGCGGTGATGCCGGTGCCCAGCAGCGCCGCGCCGAACACCAGCACCAGGTCTTTCGTGTGGCGGCGGAGGTACGGCCACATCCGCCGCAGCCAGCCCGGGCCCTCGGCCCCCGCGATGGCCTGCACGGGCGCGGGGCCCGGGCCGTCGGTCACGTCGCCGACTGGTTGAGGAGATCGGGGACGACACCGCCCAACTCGGTCGGGTCCCAGCGGGCGCCGTGGTCGACGCCGGGGCCCCGGCGCCAGCCCTCGGCCACGGCGATCCGCCCGCCGCCGACCAGGAACACCTGGCCGGTGACGGCCGCCGACTCGCCGCTGGCCAGCCAGGTCACGAGGGGGGCGATGTTGTCGGCTCCCCGGGGATCCCACTCGCCCTCGACGGGCGCGGCCATCCGGCCTCCCCCCAGGTTCTCGGTCATGCGGGTGCGGGCGCCGGGTGCGATGGCATTGACGGTAACGCCGTGCCTGCCCAGCTCCTTGGCCGCGATGATCGACATGCTGGCGATGCCGGACTTGGCGGCGCCGTAGTTGGACTGGCCGGGGTTGGCGAACAGCCCCGACGTCGAGCTGGTGTTGATCACCCGTGCGTCGTGGCGGTCGCCGGCCTTGTCCCGCTCCCGCCAGTAGGCGGCGGCGTGGCGCATCGGGGCGAACGTGCCCTTGAGGTGGACCCGGATGACGGCGTCCCACTCCTGCTCGCTCATGTTGAACAGCATGCGGTCGCGCAGGATGCCGGCGTTGTTGACCAGCACGTCGAGCCGGCCGAACACCTCGACGGCCTGCTCGACCAGGCGGCGGGCGCCGTCCCAGTCGGCCACGTCGTCGCCGTTGGCCACGGCTACGCCGCCGAGCGCCTCGATCTCCTTGACGACCTCCTGGGCCGGGCCCTCGTCGGTGCCGTCGCCGCCGACCGACGAGCCCAGGTCGTTGACCACCACGTGGGCGCCCTGGCGGGCCAGCTCCAGCGCATGGCCCCGGCCGATGCCGCGGCCGGCTCCGGTCACGATGGCCACCCGGCCCTCGCAGAGTCCGCTCATCGGCGCGACCCTCCGGGTGCGCGCGATGAGCAGTCGGTCCTTCGGACCGAACAACGCACTGTGCTCATGATTGGCTCGCTTCGGTCGCTCATGCCGTGTCCTCTCCCCGGGCCGCGGCGTGGGCCGCCCGGTACTCGTCTCGCAGGCGGCGCTTGTAGAGCTTCCCCGCGTCGGTGCGGGGCAGCTCGTCGACGAACTCGACGCGCCGCGGGCACTTGTAGTGGGCCAGCCTCTCGCGGCAGTACGCGATCAGCTCCGCCCCCAGGTCGTCGGTCGGGGCCACCCCGTCGCGCAGCTGCACGACCGCCAGCACCGACTCGCCCCAGTCGTCGTCGGGGACGCCGATGACCGCCACGTCGGCGATCGCCGGGTGGGGCCACATCGCCTGCTCGACCTCGGTCGGGTAGATGTTGACGCCGCCGGAGATCACCAGGTTGGCGCTGCGGTCGGTGAGGAACAGGAACCCGTCCTCGTCGAGGTAGCCGACGTCGCCCAGCGTGAAGTAGTCGCCCTGGTAGCTGCCGGCCGTCTTGTCGTCGTCCTTGAAGTAGCTGAAGCGGCCGGACTCGGGCGCCCGGAGGTAGATGGTGCCGACCTCGCCCGGGGCCACCGGGTCGCCGCCCTCGCCCAGGATGTGCACGTGCTCCGGGTGGTGGGGCTTGCCGACCGTGCCCGGCTTGGTCAGCCACACGTCGCTGGTCACGAACGTGCCGGCGCCCTCGGTGGCGGCGTAGTACTCCAGCAGGATCGGGCCCAGCCACTCGATCATCGCCTGCTTGACCGCCACCGGGCAGGGGGCGGCGCCGTGGAACACCAGCCGCAGCGACGACACGTCGGCCGCCTCCCGCACGTCGTCGGGCAGGGCCAGCAGCCGGCGGAACATCGTCGGCACCATGTGGCTGTGGGTGATCCGGTGCCCGGCGATCAGATCGAGCGCCTCGGACTCGGACCAGCCGTCCATGAGCACCACCCCGACGCCGGCCAGCAGCGGCCCCGCCATGGAGAACGCCAGCGGGGCCGCGTGGTACAGCGGGCCCGTGCACAGGTGCAGCGACTCGCCCGGCCGGTAGCCGGTGACCGGCATGGCGCGGCGGGAGATGCGCTGGTTGTCGGTGCGGTCCACGCCCTTGGGGCGGCCGGTCGTCCCCGACGTGTACAGCATGGTGCGGCCGAGCACCGGGTCGTCAAGGTCGGTCCCCGACTCGGCGCCGGTGACCTCGTCGTAGGGGTCGAACCCGGCGATGTCGCCGCCGACCGCCAGCCGCAGGCCGGCCCGGGGCGCGCCGGCGGCGGCCTCCGCCGCCACGGAGGCGAAGCGGGCGTCGGCCACGAACGCCGCGGCCTCGCAGTCGTCGACGATGTAGCCCGCCTCGTCCGCGGTCAGGTGCCAGTTGACGGCGGTGAACCGCAGCCCGGTCCGCAGGCAGGCCGCCCAGGCGGCCACGTACTCGGCCCGGTTCGACACCATCGCCGCCACCCCGTCGCCCGGGCGCAGCCCGTGGCCCCGCAGGGCCCGGGCCAGCCGGTTGACGTCGGCGTTCAGCTGCGACCAGGTGCGGTCGCCCTCGGGGCGACCGGGCGCGACGAGCGCCGGCCGGTCGCCCTGGCGGGCGGCCCAGAGGGCGATGCTCATGCCGGTGCGCAGGGCGGTGCGGGCCGCCTCCCGCTCGGGATCGGGGTCGGGGTCGGGGTCGGCCGACACCGGCGCAGCAGAGGCGTCCGCCATCAGCGGTCCCCGTCGTTGTGACCGGGCTCCTTGGGCAGGCCCAGGACCCGCTCGCCGACGATGTTGCGCTGCACCTGGGCGGTGCCGCCCCAGATCGTGCCCGACCGGCTGCCCAGGAACTCGGACTGCCAGCGGTCGAGGGCGTACCCGTCCCCGTCGGGGCGGATCATGGCGTCGGCGCCCCGCAGGTTCATCCCCCACTCGCCGATGTCACGGGCGTACTCCGACCAGAACATCTTGTTGATCGACGCCCCCGGCCCCGGCTCCCGCTGGTTGAGCACCTCGGACAGGGTCCGCAGCCCGGCGTACCGCATGATCTCGGTGTTGGTGTAGGCCCACGCCAGCTTCTGGCGGACGATCGGGTCGTCGCTGCGGCCCTGCTTGCGGGCCTCGTCGACCAGCCGCCAGAACTGCCGCTGGAAGCGCACGTGCTGGGTCGTGGCGTTGCCGCCCCGCTCGTTGCCGAGCGTGGTCATCGTCACCCGCCAGCCGTTGTTGAGCCCGCCGATGATGTTGGACAGCGGCGCCCGGGCCTCGGTGATGAACGTCTCGGTGAAGCCGCTGTTGCCGGTGATCTGCCGAAGCCCCCGCAGCTCGAACCCGTTGGAGGCGCCCTCGGCCGTCTTCATCGGCACCAGCACGTAGGAGATCCCCTGGTGCTTGGGCGCGTCCGGGTCGGTCCGGCACAGGCAGAACATCATGTTCGCCATCTGGGCCCCGGAGGTCCACACCTTCTGGCCCGTGATGACGATCTCCTCGCCGTCGACCACGCCCCGGGTCTTGAGGCTGGCCAGGTCGGACCCGGCGTCGGGCTCGGAGAAGCCCTGGCAGTAACGGTCCTTGCCGCTGATGATCCGGGGCAGGAAGGAGGCCTTCTGCTCGTCGGTGCCGTGCACGATGATCGACGGGCC
>Ga0126377_10002458_pt1 | contig 12792 bp, 9 predicted proteins | sample PanSoiMetPlot_22_FD_92647 | JGI IMG/M metagenome (GOLD analysis project Ga0126377, IMG submission 92647) | Tropical forest soil microbial communities from Panama - MetaG Plot_22 | ecosystem: Environmental > Terrestrial > Soil > Tropical forest > Bulk soil | place: Panama | collected 2016-02-17
TCGTGGTATGTACTTCTTCTCTTGAATTAGGACTAGATATTGGTTCAGTCGACTTAGTTATACATTATGGATCCCCAAAACAAGTTTCAAAATTAGTTCAGAGAATAGGAAGGAGTAGGCACAACAGTACAAGTTCTGCAAAAGGCATTATAATCGTCAATAAATTGGATGATGAACTCGAATCGATTGCCATACTAAAGCGAATGAGGAGCCATTCAGTCGAGATTCAACGACCTCATTATCAGCCATTGGATGTTCTTGCTCATCATATAGTAGGTATCGCTCTGTCTAGCAAAGGCTCACATAACTCTTCTGATGCCTTCAAAATTTTGACAAAATCATATCCCTTCAAAGGGACTTCATATTCAGATTTTTTGGAATGCATAAACCTACTTGAGAGTAACAAATTAATTATATGTAATCAAGATAAATCAGAATTCTCACGGAGGATAAAATCATACAAATATTATTTTGATAACGTTTCGACAATACCATACGTTCTAAAATTCGATGTAATAGACATACTGAGAAAACGGAAGATAGGAAGTTTAGATCAACAATTTGTGGGAGAGTATGGTGAAAGAGGGAATGTTTTCGTATTAAAAGGTAACCAATGGAGAATCATAAACGTTGATGATACGAAAATGCAGGTTAGCGTCGAACAAATTCTGGGATCTCAAATTAATGTACCCCATTGGGTTGGTGATATGATCCCAGTAGACGTAAAGACTGCTATAGAAGTCGGGAAATTAAGACACAAAGCAACAAGCCCCAACTGCACCTTCATATCAGACCATTCAAAATCACTCGAAAATCTCAAGATAATACCTGATGGTAACAATATAGTAGTCGAAAGCGTAAATAGATTTAATAGTATTGTAATTCATAGCACATTTGGAAATAAGGTTAACAATACACTTTCGTCCCTTTTTTCGACCATTATTTCTTCTCAAATAGGGTATCTTATTGAGACGAAAGCTGATCCATACAGAATTTCATTGACGAGTGTTGCAAGAATTGGAAAGAAGCTTATTGAAAATGTGTTTACTGACAATTATGATCTAGAATCGATACTGATCGCCTCTTTCCATGGAACATACAATTTGAATTGGAAAGTGTGGAACGTAGCTAAAAAATTTGGTATAGTTAACAAAGAAGCGATATATGATAAAAAGATCGCTAGATTAATTTATGATAGATATTCAAAAACCCCCTTAAGTAAAGAATCGATAAGAGAATTAATACACGATAAATTTGATATTCAATTTACTAAAAAGTTACTAGACAAAGTAAGATTGGGAGAAATAGCACTTCATTGGATCGAAGAACAAGAATTTTCTCCGCTTGCAGAACCAATTATTCAACACCAAACCGGATCTTCGCATTCCCCAATAAATATTGAGCAAGGAGTCATCGATTTAGTTAAAGAAAGACTACTAAAAACCAAACATAGGTTGATATGCATTAGATGCGGAAAATGGGAACGGTTATTGGAAACAAGGGAAGTTGGAGAAACAATATCCTGTAAAGTATGCGGGTCTCGTTTAATAACTGCCACATTTGCGTCAGATTACGATTTAACTAAAATTATAATCCAGAAGTTGGGTGGCTTTAAAATTACTTCCGAGGAAAATCACAAGTTCGATCGCGCTTGGAAAGCAGCATCTCTGATAAATAATTTTGGAAAACAAGCAATTCTCGTTATGTCAGGTTACGGTATTGGAGTAGACACAGCAGCCCGCATACTTCGCAATAATACGGACAGTGAACAAATATTTCGAACGATATATGATGCTGAAAGACAATACATCATGACTAGAGGTTTTTGGAAAAATGAATAGAAGGCCATCAAAGTTTTTCTATTATTGTATCTCTAGTCATTGAAAGCTCCATTTTACCTTCCCTTCCAGTATTGAGTACTGCTCCGAGAATCCTCACTCTATCCCCTACATTTAATCTACCAATTTCACTAGCGCCATCGCGCCATCCTATTAGTTTGATTTCTCCAGTATCATCTCCTAAAATAGTATCAGAAACTGCTACAGTTTCTCCATTTCTTGTGGTGACATCAATTAAGTTGGGTTGCTGTAATATTATGGCCTCTAATCCGTAAATATAACCTAGCGTCATGACGTTATTAATCTTAGTGACTGACGCCTCTAGTGTCGGTATGTCATTTGTATCGTCCCTTATTTTCACATAAGAATCATCCCTCAATATGACTTTATTTCCAAATACTCTAGTGGGTATACACTCGAATACAGTGTTAATCTTCGCGTCTTCAAAATTTATGGTTGTATTTGCAGATACAAAAAATAGGTTCCGTTGATTATCAATGGCTACAGCGCTGATCTTTTCATCGGACTGCATTTTCGGAGATGAAATCAATCTGAAATTTAGAAGTTCATATTCATTTTCGGATCCACTTACTTCAATTAATGTACTTTCATCACCGTGAATTTCAAAATCTCCATTCCCGTACTGGATATTTCCAATTTTTATTCTGGCTCCAATAATTCGAACTTTGGAGTTAAGCCTGATTATTTTTGGAATATTCTTTTCGTCTATATTCCATATTACAACTCTTAATTTTCTTATTCCCTCTTCATCTGAAATCATCATTTGTAATGATTTTCTTACATCACCTTTGAAATCTGAAAACTCTAGTATTCTTGGATTTTCCTTTACATAGCCACCAATCACTATCCCGTCTTTTTCAGTATTGATGTTATTGACACTAAGTTCCATAGATGAAATGTCGGGTATTTTGTTATCGTCCTGAGTTAAATCTATAGTGCTGTTATCACCTAGGTTAAGCAACAGCTTTCCGTTCAGTCCTGCTTTAACATACCCATTTGTTATTTTTATGAGACTTCCAGGCTTCAATTCTAATTTATCTATTTCGGGAATTAAATTTTCCCAAATTTTCATTCTTATACTACCTGATTCGTCAATAATTGTTATAGTCATATTAGTAATTTCTTCTCCTGTTTCTTTTTTTGTAAATACGCGTTTTGGATATATCGAAAGAATTCGGCCAACAAGGTTCACGTCACGGGCTCCCACGTATAGATCTTTTATTCCTAATTGTGTCCGCGAAGCGTTTTCAAATGAAACCCCAAGGTCTGACCCCACCAAAAATAACGCTCCTTGGTCTGTTAGGTACCCTGCACCAATTTTTCTCTTTTTATTGTCTATCATTTCTCTTATTTGATCTAGGGTAACTTCTGGCTTCTTTTCCAGCAATATTTCAATCATCTTTTTAAAATCCAGAGACAACGCTATACCATCACGATTAATTATCCAAATTAGCAAGTTGCCTATATGTTTTCAGTTTGTTCACAACAGGAATCATGCACTATATATGTAGTTTCGATACTCCAAATCACAAATAGTAGTTCAAGTTAGAGATAACCTGCACGGGCAAATTGAAACTATTGCTTTAGATTCAATTGAACGATATTTTTGATGCCACGAGTTTGCGGAATTTTCCAACTACTTACTTATAATGGACTCATTTTTTATTATAATTTTATTACCCTAGTGTTTTAAATCTTAATTTAAATGATTTTAAAGATCGTTGGGAGGAAAAAATTTGATATTAATAAGGGCCCTCAAATATGCGAGTCCAATATCCCTAGCGTCCTTTTTATTCCAAGATCTAGAATATAACTTCCTAACTTTGGACCGTTAGTATTATTTATTAATATTTTATATAAGAGTTCAAAAAATTTTCTCGGCTCAATTGCATTTGCTCTAGCCGATTGATAAACGGCATTTTGAATATCTTGAGCCGATTCGGAAGCGTTTTTGTCATTAATTTCTTGTAGCTTAGATTTCAATTCATTTATCGCCCGAATCTCAGATACTGATAGAGTAAGATCAAATTTCTCATTCAATTTAAGGTAATCATCAGCCCAATTGCATGCACATTCTATCTTTGTTTTCAGTTCTGGAGTAAGTTTGGTAACTAGTCTATATTTTAATAATCTCTCGTAGACCTTTTCAATCCTATCTTGAGTAAATAGAGAGCTTTGCTGGGCAATTAATTGGTACGGAATATGTTCTATATTATGGACAGTAGGTTGCAGATGATTTACGTATTCATATAAGCCTTTAATTTTTATCATTTTTTCATAATTAGTTTCCTTCTTCTTACCAAAGAATAGATCTTCAATATCATCGTATTCGTCCATTAAAAGTGGTATATCTTCAATTCCAACTGTGCGTGTGCCAGTTATTCTTTTCAATAGTAGGAGTAGAAGAGATTGCGGTGTTCCATATTTTAGCCATCTTTGTGGTGTCAGTACATTTCCTGCTGATTTACTGATCTTTTTTCCAATTTTGTCAAGAAACATTTCGTACTTTATATGTAGAGGATGAGGAAAATCCAAAATTACATCGGAGACCCAGTCATTAATTCTAACTGAATCCATAATATCTTTTCCGTAGGCTTCAAATCTAATGTCAAGTGCACACCACCTCGCAGCAAATTCAACTTTCCACGCCATCTTTCCATTATCACTTTTTGTAGATACCTCGCCAATATAGTTACAACCTAAGATTTTGTTGTTACCCAACGTAGTTCCAGCGCAAATATAAGATACCTTTTTCTCGTCAGAAAAATATTTGCTAGCCCTTGTTACGTAGAGCCTTCCACATGATTCGCAAATAGGAAAAAACGGCAACGATTCCTTATATTTGTCTTGGCCGACATACGAAGAGATCTTCTTCCCTAATTTTTCATGTAGAGATAAAATCCTATCGATTTGTGCAGTCAATATCCCTTTTTTGTAAGTTTCGGATGCTTTTTGAAGTTCATATTTGAGTCCTACTTTGTCGAAAGAATCGGTCAATGATGCTATAATGTGAGAGCTAAATGATCCATGACAATCACCAGCAGGATCCGGTACCTTAGAGACTGGTTTACCAAGATGTTCGCTTAACCAATTTGGAAATCCTGAAGGGATCTTTCTTAGTCCGTCCATGTCATCGGCATACGCCACTAGTTTCGAATTGTACCCCATATTCATAAGGGCTAAAGAAACACCATGTGCTCTCACAGCATCTCCCAAACTACCAATATGAGGAATTCCAGAAGCTCCGATTCCGCTCTCTACTTTTATTAGTTCTGTAGACCTGCCTAAGCGTTTTTCTCTTTGCACAAGATTGAATGCTATTTTATCCAACCATGTACCCTTGCCAATCATATTTTTACTCAATTCACAATCTCTTTGACATATAGGGTCCATCAAGATGGTAGTCAAATTTGCTGTAATAGCTTCTGGTCCCAATCGAGCTGATTATTGATATTTTGTTTAATCCATATTCAGTTTCTACAATTGTTTCTGCAGTTTTCAATAGTTGTGAGCCAATCCCCTTGTGCTGATAGGCCTTTAAATCTTTTTTTCCAACGTCTATCATTTGTCCATATACATGTAATTCTCTTATAACCGCACATGGTTTACCGTTATCAAGTAGCTCTCTTCTATGGGGACTGTGCAATTTACGTAACCTCAAAAATCCAATAAGGATTCGTTCTCTGAAATCTTCAAAGCTTAGAAATGTTTCCACTCCGTCAGATGATTTATAGTCCATCCTTCTTAATTCTGGTTCAATTCCTTGACCTGCAAATTTCAATCCTGCTTCTCTACAACGGATACATTCACAAGTAACTCCTAATTCAGTTAGCTTTCGTTTAAGTAATTGCCTCATGTTGCCAATCTTGGAACCACACAATATCAGATCTGATTGAATCTCTCTTTGAATTCGCATTATTCTTGCCCAAGGTGGTACTATTTTCTTGATTTGAATTAGGACATCTACCAATTCATCTTGCGAATATGGTAAATACAAATTATTCTCATACATCTTTGCAAGTCCGGTATTTTCCAAAACTACTGTAGGGTAAATTTTAAGCATGTCGGGCCGAAGCCTTTCATCAGAAAATAACTTTTTTAGGTCTTCGAGATCGGTATTGGGATTAGAGCCAGGAAGGCCTGGCATCATATGTGCAACTATCTTATATCCCGACTCCTTCGCTAACTGAAAAGATTCATAAACATCATCAAGATTATGACCTCTGTTTACTTTCTTTAATATATCTTCCTGCAATGTTTGAACGCCGATTTCCAGCCTCGTTATTCCCAAATCTAACATTAAATTTATCTGACGTTGTTTGCAATAATCCGGTTTGGTTTCTACGCTGTACCCAACGCAGTGGATTTTACTATTCTCGTTAATTTTTTTTGCTTCTTCTAACGTACTGGATTTTATTCCGTTTAAGGCATCAAAACACGATTTGCTGAATTTTATTTGATATTCCCTTGGCATGAATGGGAAGGTCCCACCCACGACTACAAGTTCTACTTTCGATATATCATGCCCACGGCAATATTCTTGATGCAATTTTGAGCATATCTGTTTTTGAGGATCATATTCAAATTTTTGAGCTGTGATAGTGACAGGCTCCTTTCCAGTGTAACTTAGAGGAATATCATATTCCACACCCCCTGGACAATATATGCATTTTCCATGGGGACAAGGATACGGTTTAGCCATAATCGCAATAACTAATACGCCTGAAGCCGTCTTAATAGGTCTAACCAACATTAATTTTCTAATCTTACTGTTCTCGGGAAGGTATCTTATAATATCACTATTTTTAGGTATAAATGAAAGATTATACCTTGATGAAAATTCCTTTATAATTTTTAGTATTGCCTTAGGAGTCATGTTTTTATCAGAACTCTCTTGCAAGTGTTGGGAAATTATTTGGCAAATTGAACGATAATCAGTAATTTGCCCACGCTCAGACAAGTTCTGGTAATCGCTCATACTAAGGCATAATTAAATTCACATATATAATACTTAAAAAAGGGTTGATTAAGATTATTAACAAACAAAACTAGTTAATTTCATACGCTTTGCCAGAATTGATTTCTTATAAATTAGTCTACGTTGCTGTTTTTGGCAATTCGTAAAGATAGAAAAATATTAAACTTTAATCACGTTATGGAATTCTCTCGGTACTATCTTTTTAAAAACCCTTCACTTTTGAACAATTCACTCAGGTAAAAATTTTTCACTCGGAAATAACATGACGAAATCTTTTACATCGAGTCAATTTGTTGCATAACGAACTCTTTCTTCTACAATTTAAAAAATAATTTAAATACTGATTAATAAATAACTAGAATAGTATACCCTTCTTACTAAAAACTGCAGCTTCCCTAACCAAGAAAGATAAATCTGTATAATTTGTCTGTAAACTTTACCTTAACTATCTAATATCAGCAAAGAATGTTTTAACTCTAATAACCGTCAAGGAAAAACAATGTACCTTAGAATCTTCTAGAAACAAAGCAGTTAACTATGCATAAAATTATGGGGGCCAAAGCTATTCCCATCATCTGCTATCAGTTTTGCCACTTTGGTAAAGTATACATTTCATAAAAGATCACATGGACTGATAAAACTGTTTAAATTCGCGAATCGATTCATTGTTAAATATTTTTTGAATTCGTATAAGAGGTTATAAAAGGCAGAAAACTCCCTATTACATTTTGTAATATATACAATTATTAAATTGTTATTTTTTTATAAATGATACTTTGATCTTAACAAAGTACGGTGTTATCTCAATCATTCTATTGCTATCATTTGCCATCATAGCTACTTTAGTTTTGTTAGAGGAAAAAACAAATTTTTCATATTTTCAATTTGACAAAATATTATTTTCGATCAGGAGCCATAATGTTCCTATCTTGGATAATTTAATGGTAATATCTACACTTTATGGCAGAGAGATATTTTGGGTTCTTATGATAGTAATGCTTATCTTATTAGGAGGAAACGATGGTAGGAAAACTGCATTGATACTCGTACTTTCTATAATAGTGATTACACTTGTAAATTCTATACTTAAGGATTTATTGCAGCGACCACGACCAGAAATCCCATCAGACAAACGACTTGTGGCTCAGGACAAAGAATTCTCATTTCCGTCTGGACATGCGTCAATAGTTTCTGGTTGTGCTATAACCACTGCGGTCCTATTTAGTAATACTACGAAAAGGAAAATTATTGTTTGCCTTGTGATCTTAGAGGCGGCATTAGTTTGTTTATCGCGAATTTATGTTGGAGTTCATTATCCTTCTGATGTTCTTGGTGGAATTCTATTGGGAACGGGCATATCATTAGGCATAATTGAGATTAGAGAACCAATTTATCGATCAGTGGGTGCTATCTGGAAAATAATGAAGAAAAATTAGTTTTGACTGTGGATTTCGTAGAATTATATTTTGAGGCTCCATAAGAGAGAGAGTCGACTGTACTGCTAGTATGCGTTGGTAGATTTGTAACTTAAACTATAAAGGTTAGCAAAGTTTTATCGATTTCGCAAGTGTGATAGATTTTAAGAGATCTTCGTTCATTATCTCTTGATTTTTAAATTTATTATTAAAATAGATCAAATCTATTATTTTTGTTTTATCCATATTAACCAACGTGCTTCCTCCATTCATTGAGCTATTTGCATTGATGTTCGAAATAGTATTATTATTAGTCAAGATCAAGAGTTTATCGACAAGATTAAGCGATTTTGAAATATTTGATATCTGTGCATTTGCAGCAGCATAATTGCTATTTAGAATAACTGACACTGCTATTTTTGAACCAAATTCGTCGTTGTAAACGACATCTATTCCGTCTCCCAGTCGGCTATCTAGATTTAATTCTTTTACATTACCAGTATAATTTGTGCAAGATAATAAATTCCGTACTGCATCACGTATTTCAGGTTCTATGATGTTGATATCATTAGCTGCTTTTCTAATTTTTATGAAATCCGAAAGTGGTACACCCATAAGACTCCCCTTGATTTTTAATCCAGGATAAACGCTCTTTATTGTTTCGTCAATAGCTTCCTCGTTAATTATGACCGATCCCTGCTTTACGGCGATTTCTGTAGCATGATACATTATATTCAGTGTAGATCTTACGTTCCTAAATTCAGGGAATTCATCATATATGATTCTTATTTGAGAAGCTAGATCATTCTCTTTATTAGAGTCAAACATGTGGTAGTGATCGTTAAATCTTAAATACTCAAATATTATATCAAGAAGCTCATTAAAAGTACTGGAACCTGCCAAGTCTATCTTGTAATTCGCTTTTTCTAGTCTATCAAATACTGATGCGTTTTGAGTTCTGATTTCGTCATATGATGATGGGGTAAGCATTAGCATTAAGATAGAAGACGGGATGTGTGCATTTATTATTGCCTTTATTAAACCTAATGATTCTTCATTGGAGTCAAATTCGTCAAACTGGAATATGGTTACTTCCCTTAGGATTTTATAGTTTATAGAAGAAATAGCACTGAGACTGTTTACTACTCCTTCAAGAGACCGAATGTTTTCGACATCTGATTTTAATTTATTATCTATTAATGACTTTATTATCTCTATTTCTAATTCTGAAAACTCTTCTGAATACGTTTCACGAAGATATGAGTAATTGAGTTTGAGACTCCCTTTCATTACCGACTCTACTTTATCCAAAATTGGAGTTCCTTTAATTCTGTCCTTAAAACCGTAATTTAATAGCCTCTTAGCATTTCTGGCGTTCTTTTCTGCATGCTTTACAGCTATGTTTAATAGCGCAAATCTCAATTTTTCGATATCATAAGCGCTAAATCCGCCTAAGATAGCATCATAGAGATTCGTTATATTTCGCGGAGCAACTTTAGATAAATCCACGTAAGAACATATGGTATTTTCAGATAATTCAGTTAATCCCCTTATGTGCAAAGCCAGATGTGTCTTTCCAGACCCAACATCCTGAATCAATGTAATTAGTCTAAAGTCTTTGTCTGTTGGTATTTTGTCCAATTTTGAATGCAAATCTTTTATACAAGACACTATAGCATTTTTTGCAGACTTGTGAGTTTTTCCACCTAAAATTTTACTGTCAGATATAGATGGCGTAGGGCTGCTTGGATAGGGGTTTATCTCCAATCCGTAAGGGTATGTCATATCAGTTGACCTGTATACACCTTATGTATCCGTGGATTAAGCCACGAACTACTATACCCTCTTCTCCACCAGTTGATAATTCATACTCCTCTTGATATTTATTAATAAGCTGGTCAACAAGATCATAAAATACTCTTTGAGACATCTCATGTTTGTTTGTTATCTCGCTTCTCACTTTGCAAAGCTCAATCCATCCGATAGAATCACTGATATTTGTTAAACATTTATCAAATTCTATTTTAAAACTTTCAAGACCTATATTAGAATTTGGGGCATTTAGATTCAATTTTTCGTTATGATTGTCTGAAAATAATTCTATTGTATTAGCCAAGACATCTTTTACTGCCTTGGTTTGATCATCTAATTTATTTGCCAATGAATTTATGGATTCAAATAGAACTCTAAATTTGGCATCAGAATTAACTATGTGTTGTATATACGCCTCGCTAGTCCAACAATAATACGAAGCTCCTTTTTTGTCAATACAAATATTTCCAGATTTTGATAAATCCTCAAGGATTGTGTCTACGTCTAGCAGGTTAAATTCTTTCTTGAGATCTGTCTTCTTAATTCCCCATACACCAGTTGATAAGATTCTTTCCAATAATTTTTCGGAAGACATGAGAGATTGTGTTTAATTTTTTATTTAAGTAACGGTGTGATAGCTGTCATTACACATGGTTAACTTTTATTGATCAATATTGGTATAATAATTGCTAAAGTCTCTCATAAACGATGGGATGATGATAAATAATTTTCTGAAACGTGATGAAAGCACTAGGGTATCTGACCAATATCTTTCGGGACAAAAATAAAGAAGTCAATGTAATATGATTTTTTGATTATATTGTACTTCTTAATTCGTTCCTATGATGGTTCTCCCTGAATTCTAGTTCAACTATAGGTAAGTTATTGTATAAACTAGTCACTTGCATCCTGGCTACTTGAATAAAAGCTTTCTTCAATTATAAAACTAGATGGGAAGTGAAAGTATACACCCATAATTACATTCTGAAAGCTGGGAAGTGATTTACTTTCTTTGATGGAATGTGAATTCAATTTATCAGCTTAATCAATATTGTAATTAACTTAATAAATTTAGACACATATTCAACATTGCAGCAAGTCTCGTCACTTCCTAGATGAAGTACAAAAAGGATAAAAATTATAAAAGCCAAATAATCTTAACGCATAAAAATCAATCATCATTTAATGTAGTGTGTGCCAAAGAGATATTTTCATAATATCCATGATCTTAGAAATAATTTGCATAAAGAAGGCGCCTCGATTATCGAGTACGGTGAAAAAAATATACCGTGCATATTTATCAACCCTGACAAATATTTTAAAATAATACGCGAAGTAGCTGGAAAGAGACTTGTTGTTGACGTAATGCTTGATATCTTTTCCGATGGAAGACAAATATTCATAGACATATTCATGAACTATCTTGATTATGATTTTAGTGAAAATTATCTTTTCTACGCTAACCAAATGCCTGAATTCTTCAAATGTCTATCTGATACTGGAATAATTGCCATTTGTCCACAGGGCAATCGATCTACTTCTGAATCACATATTCTTATGATTCAAATCCCGAAGTTAGATGCGGCAAAGAAAGTTTACACTGAAATAATTAATGCTATAAGAAATTCTAATAGATAGATGCGATGGCCGGGATTTGAACCCGGGTTACCAGATTGGCAATCTGATGTCCTAGACCAAACTGGACGACCATCGCTTGTATTGCTTCACGAATTATCTGTATTTTAACTGTTTCTTAATTCACACTATAGGGCGACAAATATGTATTATTAATTTAAATTATTTACCAATTAGGGATATACCTATCTGAATAATTCACGAAGGAATAATTTGAAATTTCATTCAAGTTACTATATAAATTTCAGTATAATTATATAGATTCTTGCTTAGTAGGATAATATTGATCACGGCCGTGATTTAATCACGTCTGTGTATTTGTAATATACACACTCAAGTTATTAAATAATTGGACTAAAAATCATAGAAAACAATCTATGAGCCGTTTGCATATATTAGAATAATTAAAAGTGTCCTGATCCCGAACACTAAAGGATCAGGACTATTGTATTTGACTTGACTCAACAGACTAACAGACCCAGCAGACACCTGAACTAAATCTATTATTACTTGCTTACTGAGCGACGATGATTATTAAGGATTTGTTATTGATGAATGTATTACTATTAGTATTACCAATAGTTATAAGAATTATATCAAACTTAAAGTTTGACTATAAGTTTAATATTAAAAGAGGCATAAAGTTGTAATATTTGATCGGGTTTTTATATTAGTTAGTATGTCACTAACTTATGCTCAAAAATCCACTGGAAACAGTGGTCATTAATAAAAAAGAAGGCAAGGAGTTAAGTTGTCATAGATGTGGCAATATCTGGACATATAAGGGAAGTAATCCCTATGTGGCTAACTGTTCATACTGTAAGACTACTATACGGATTATTAGGAGAGATGGGAAGTCAGGCAATATAAGGCCTGTAAAGGAGCCTAAAAAATAAAATAATAAAGAGAGGTCAAGGCCTTGACACCACAAAGGCCAGAGACCAGAGATACATCAGGAGTAAGTATCTCATGGGACTGGCATCTTAAAAATATTTGGAAAGCAAATACCGAGCGATTTAAGACAGGAGCATTTATGCGAGATGACTGACTCTAACTCTAATTCAGACAGTATTCTACTGGTTGACACTAAAGA
>Ga0126377_10002459_pt1 | contig 12787 bp, 10 predicted proteins | sample PanSoiMetPlot_22_FD_92647 | JGI IMG/M metagenome (GOLD analysis project Ga0126377, IMG submission 92647) | Tropical forest soil microbial communities from Panama - MetaG Plot_22 | ecosystem: Environmental > Terrestrial > Soil > Tropical forest > Bulk soil | place: Panama | collected 2016-02-17
AGTTGTCGAAATATATTCACAGTGGCATGGTCGTTGTTTTACAGTCCACAACCTACCCTGGCACGACGCGTGAATTGCTTCTGCCGAAACTTGGCGTGGAGCATGGACTCAAAGTGGGCGAAGATTGGTTCCTGGCCTTTTCCCCTGAACGTGTTGATCCGGGCCGTGATGATTTCACCACGAAGAACACGCCCAAGGTGATGGGTGGAATCACTTCGGCCTGTGGTGAAGTGGCGACCGCGTGGTATGAGGGTGCGATCGATATTGTCCATCGCGTGAGTTCCGCCGAAGCCGCCGAGATGGCGAAACTGCTGGAGAATACCTTCCGCATGATCAATATCGGACTCGTCAATGAACTGGCGATCATGTGTGAGCGCCTCGGCGTGGATGTATGGGAGGTGATCGATGCCGCCGCGACGAAGCCGTTCGGGTTTATGAAGTTCACCCCGGGTCCCGGTTTAGGCGGACATTGTATTCCAATTGATCCTTTGTATCTTTCGTGGAAGATGAAGTCTTTCAATTACAATGCACGCTTCATCGAACTGGCCTCCGAGATCAACACGAACATGCCGCGCTATGTGGTCAGCCGCGTGATGGAAGCGTTGAACGATCGCGGCAAGGCGTTGAAGGGATCGCGCATCCTGGTGCTGGGCGCGGCCTACAAGCCCGATGTCGATGATGTGCGCGAATCGCCTGCGCTGGATGTGATCGGCCTCTTGCAAAAGAAGGGGGCACTGGTCGAATATCACGATCCGTATATTCCTCACATCCATCACGAATATGACGGCTGGCACATGGACAGCATCAAGGATGTAATGAATGCTGTGAAAGAAGCCGATGCAGTGGTGATTGTCACCAATCACAAAGTGTACGATTACGAGGCGATTGTCGCTTCTGCACAGTTCGTGTTTGACAGCCGCAATGCCACGCGTAAATATGCAAAAGATGACGGGAAGGTCGTGAGACTCTAAATCCCTGATTACAAATTACGTTCTGATTCATAATCGGTAATTCGTAATGGATAAGGCGATACTATGGGATATTATCTGGTAACCGGCGCAGCGGGGTTCATCGGCGCGCGTACTTCTGAGATGCTCATTCAGGATGGTCATGCTGTCATTGGCGTAGATAATGTCAACGACGCGTATGATTTGCGGATGAAGGAATATCGTTTAAAAAAATTACAGGCAAAGGATGGGTTCACTTTTCGCCGACTGGATATTTCAGACAAGGTAATCATAGAAGAATTTAAAAGCGAAAAGTTCGATGGCGTGATCAATCTTGCGGCATGGGCAGGCGTGAGGGCGAGCGTAAAAAATCCTTGGATTTATGTTGAGACCAACATGACCGGGACTCTGAACATGCTGGAACTGTGCCGTCAAACCGGAACGAAGAAGTTCATCGTCGCGTCTACCTCCAGCATTTATGGAGAGAATCCTCCATATCCGACTCCCGAATCTGCATCCAGCAGCGAGCCTCTTCAACCTTATGCCGCGAGCAAAAAGGGCGCGGAGGCGATGTCACATGCTTATCATCATTTGTACGATATTGATGTAACTGTCGTTCGCTTCTTCACTGTTTATGGCCCCGCGGGACGACCTGACCTTTCCATATTTCGATTTGTGCAATGGATCAGTGAGGAGCGTCCGGTGCGCGTGAATGGCGATGGCGAACAATCACGCGGTTTTACTTATATCGACGATATTGCGCGCGGGGTGATCCTTGCGCTGAAACCTGTTGGCTATGAAATCATCAATCTCGGCGGACATGAAGTCATCACCATCAACAACCTGATCAGGTTGATTGAAGATGTGGTTGGCAAAAAAGCCATCGTTCAATACGGTCCGCCGGATCCTGCAGATATGCGCTCGAATTGGGCGGATGTGACCAAGGCCGGGCAGTTACTCGGCTGGGAACCGCAATTCGACATGCGCTCCGGGGTTGAGAAACTGGTCGAGTGGTATAACGCGGAGCGCGAGTGGGCCAGGGATGTGCTCACACCCTGACGATCATTACGAATTACACAGTACATCTTGCGTAATTCGTAATTCGTAAATACATGTTCCTATATAGCAAAGTCAAAACCTTTCTGCGCGAAGACCCGTTGATCCGCCGCGTGCTGCGAAACAGCGGATATTTATTCAGTGGCAACGCAATCTCCGCACTGCTTGGATTCGTGCAGGGAGTCCTGATGGTCAGATTGCTGGGTATCGAGCAGTCCGGTCTGGTCACAGCAATCCTGCTTTTTGCCACCAACGTAAACCGCCTGTTCTCTTTCCGCATGAGCGAAGTGGTGACAAAATATGTGGGCGAGGTACTGGCGCAGGAAAACATGGATCGCGCCGCCGCACTCGCCAAATGGATTGGAATCGCGGAAGCCATCACCTCTGTGCTGGCGTATCTGGTTTTGTTTGTTCTCGCCCCCTGGTTTTCCAAGGATTTAGCGGTCGTGCCGCTGTACCGGTTCTACGGTTTGTACTTGCTCGCCAATATCGTCTATGAAACCTCCACCGGCGTGTTGCAGGTGACAAATAAATTTGATCGCGTGGCCTTTGCCAATTTGATTCAAGGGATGGTCACCTTCGCGATTGTGCTGGTTGCATTTATCATGCAGTGGGGCATTTTTGAAATCCTCACTGCATATCTCATCGGCAAGATCATAGCTGCCTGGATTGTGACCAGTTCCGCGGTCCGGGAATTGAAGCGTAGCGTGGGGCATACCTGGCTGCGTGCGCCAGCAAACCTGATCCCCGATTGGAAGTCCATAGGCGGGTTTGCCGTCAGCACGAATATCAATGGCACGGTCAATCTATTCGCGCGCGACAATATCCCTTTGTACATCAAATATTTGCTCGGCGATGCCGCAGGAAATATCGCGTTGGGATATTTCAATATCGCGTCTAAATTCATCACCCTTGTGACCCTGCCTCTTGATCCGTTTATTGCACCGACCTATTCCGAGATCACCCGAACCATTGCCCAACGTCAATGGCAGGCCACACGCAAACTGTTGAGGCAGGTCAGCCTCGTGGGTGGGGCGTGGACACTTATCTCAGGCGGCGGACTTGTGGCGCTGGGCCGGTGGTTCATCCCGCTGTTGTACGGAACCGACGCCGCGCCTGCTTATCTCTGTCTCGTGGTTCTCCTGATCGGCTATGGCTTTGCCAATGTGCTGAATTGGAATCGTCCGTTCCTGCTGGCGCTTGGGCATCCCAATTATCCATTGATGGTCGCTGCACTGACCGGTGCGATTGAAATTATTTTGATTTTTCTCTTCGCTCAAAGCGGCGGTTATCTCACAGTCCTCGCCATCTTTTCAGGGTATTTGGTTGTTTCCATTGGCTGGAATGTCCTGCGCGGACTTTTGATCCTCAGGCACGAAGAGCAGCAAACCGCATGAAGATCGTTGCCATCACGGGTTCTACAATTCCCTCTGATACCGCCAACAGCATCCAGGTGATGAAGGCCTGCTCTGCCCTCGTACAACTCGGTCATGACTTAACCCTCATCGTGCCGGACAATCGTCAATCGTCAAACGTAAATCGTAAATCGGAAGTTGTAAATCTCAAATCGCATTATGGTTTGCAAACTGACTTTCCCATCCAATGGCTCGCCTCGTCGAGTCGTCGCATTTTTACGTGGGCATCTGTTCAACGCGCTCGCGCACTCAAGCTTGATATTTTGTACACGTGGTTTCCTCAATCAGCAGTGTTTAGTCTGCTTTATAAAATTCCCACTATCTTTGAAATCCATATTCAACCAACGGGATTTTTCGGTCCCGTCTGGCATCAGGCATTTGCGAGACTGCCGGGGCGCAAAAGACTCGTTTCCATTACTCAAGCATTGGTAGATGTGCTTGCCCATGACTATAATATTCGACTCAAATCTGATGAAGTCATCATCGCGCCCAACGGCGTGGACCTGGAACGCTTCGCCGCGCTTCCGCCTTCCCCGCAAGCTGCCCGGCAAACCCTGAACCTGCCCTCTCTCCCGACCGTGATGTGCACGGGTCATCTCTATGCCGGTCGCGGCGCAGATTTATTTCTCGCGCTCGCCAAATCCATTCCACAGGCGCACTTTATTTGGGCCGGTGGTCGCTCCGATGATGTGACAACTTGGAAACAACGCGTAGCGAATCAAAATATTTCCAATGTTACTTTCACAGGCTTCATCCCGAATCAAGATTTGCCACTTTACCAATCCGCCGCGGATATTTTGCTCATGCCCTACAGTCGCTCCATCATGGGCTCCAGCGGCACCGCGGACTCTGCCAGCGTTGCCAGCCCCATGAAGATGTTCGAATACATGGCGGCAGGACGTGCGATCCTCACCGCTGATCTACCCGTGATCCGCGAAGTGTTGAATGAGGGGAACGCGGTCTTCTGCGAGCCAGATGATGTTGGAAAGTGGAAAGAGAAAATTGAGGAATTGCTTGCCAATGAATCGCGCCGAGTGAAGTTGGGGAGTCAAGCAAAAGAAGATGTGCAAAAGTTTACGTGGCTGGCAAGGGCAAAGAAAATATTGAATGGATTTATTGATTAGATATCGTTGTATCTAACGGCTTGCCTTTGATGTAAAACTTATAGTTACTCATTGACAGTTTCACCATCACTTATCTTGTCAATGTTATCAGGAAAACCTTCGCTAAAAAAACGCTTTTGCTCCGCTGGCATAAAGATCTTCATTAGAAATATCGAGAATCCAAAAATGCGGTGATAATAAATGCTGTTCTTATCTTTGATCATTTTATCGAAATATCGATAACGTTTAATATGCGATTCAAATTCCCATCGCTTATACAAGATAGCAAGAGGGAACACGATAATCCAAACGCCATTGCAAAATAAGAACATTGGTAGCCTTTCTGGTGGCGTGCTGAGGATTGGCAAAGCTAAGCCAAAAATAAGAAGCATTGATGTTTGCAACAGTGCCAACACAATCGCTTTTCGCCATTTTTCTTTGTTACTTATTTTGATTAATGTGTACGGATTGATGTATCCAATTTCAAGGATTGCACCCCAAATTAATAGTCCCATCATCAAGATAAGTGCTAGAGGGAGGATGGTTAGAAACATCCATTCAGGCGGGTCTTGAGTCATCATTGTTAAAAACATCTATATTTGTGAGGGCAAGTCAACTGAGACTTAAGCGGAACTATTCTGCTTAAGACCCCAATTTGGGGTGTTATACAGAATTAGTTCTGTATAATTGCTTATAGACAGAATTATATCCTCAACTCACAGAGCAATAATTTCCATCTACACGGGTATCTCTTCGCGCGGATGAATTTTTTTGCATGACCTGCGAAACTCTTTGATCACGCCGCTCACATCGGCGAACGTTTCCGTGTTCTTCACGGCTTCGCGGTACAAAATCCGTTCCGCGACTTGTAGCAGTTTGAAACACCAATACACCGAGATCTACGCTAGTCTCGGGCTGAGTACCAGTTCAACACTCGTAAGGCGCGGAGAGTGTTCCACCGACTCGGCCGGCCCTCGCCCTCGTCCGTCTCGACCGGAATCACGCCGGGGTATAGGACCTCGAGCGACCACCGGCCATCACTGTCGCGTTTCGACTCGACCAACTCGATCGCCTCGGCCACGCGCTCGTCCGGCGTGACACCGGCGCAGCGCAGGTACTCGAGCCCCCGCAGCACATCGTAGTGCCACCAGGTCGGGAAAGCGAAGTAAGTAAATACGGTTTCGTCCGCGCGATCTCGCTCGATCACCTCGCCGGTCGACTTACGGTGAAAGAGGCGGCGCTCAAGCAGATACTCCTGTCCGCGGAGGCGAGCTTCGGTCACCTCGGCGTTGGTCCCGTAGGCCAGTTCGTATTCGAGCAGGGCTTCCAGCACGCAGATCGTGGTGTTGAACGACGACCGCGTCGAGTTGTTCGGCGCCTCGCAGTTCCAGCCGCCGTCGGGTAGCTGTTCGCCGAGCAGGAGGCGGAGGATCCGCTGGCAGTCCTGGCCGAAGTAGGCGCCGCTTGCCATCACCTGCCCGTTGATGCACGGCTCGACCTCACCTGCGAAGAAGGGATTGCCCTCAAAATCCCATCCGCGCCACGTGCCATCCCAGTCCCATCCCTTCCACCTCACGCGGTCACGGACCAGACCCACCGCACGACGCACCTCGTCGCTCGCGGGATCAAGACCCATTTCTCGCAGCAGCGACAAGACATGCATCGTGGAGTTCCACCCCTGGTTCCACGCCGCACCGGCCCACGACCCGTCGGCCTCCTGTAGGGCGAGCAGCTGAGCGCCCCAGCCTTCCGTCGCAACCTTCGCGCGCTCGGCCGCGACCTCCTCCGGGGGCGCATCGATCAGGTCTCGCATCACCTGCCAGCGGATCGAAGGGTCAGAATCAAGCAGCCACTGTATGACCGAGCTGTTTGACTTCGGGGAATCCCGTTTGGATGGATTGGTTGTCATCTGCTAGTTCTCCTTACTTCTAAAATAAGCTGGTGGTGGCGGCCGGTGCACGCTGTGTTAGGCGCTCTTTCACGGGCGTAGTTCTCCCGTGTATGGGTTGATGTCGACCGAAAAGAGTGTGGTCTGACGGCCATCATCATCCATTCCAGAGTAGTGCACCCCCCACCACCACTTATTATTCCACAAGCCAACATCTTGTTTGAGCGATAAACAGATATAACAAGCATTTTTAACAGATAACCGTTTCTCTTTTCCACCAGCACTCTCTGCTTTTTGTAGGACTTCTTCGGCAGAAATTACGTTTTTTTGCCAATCTATGGATGACCAGTTAAATAACTTCGGATAATATTCGTTTTCTGTTATGAAGATATCTTTATTCTGAGAGTCAATGTTGACAATACGCTCAATGCGTGACTCGCGCTCGTTTTTTTGTGTAACTTTGAAAAAATGGAAATCCGCACGGTCGAAGCCGAGACCAATTTCTTGACAATCCACAGAAAGACTCATCAAATTCAATTGCCATTCATCCACCGTGTCACCCCGAGCAAACTGAAATAAGGCATTCGCAACGCGAAGATAATCATCCTGTTTCCAATTTACAGAGATTTGTTGGTCAGGAGAAAGTTTGGTAGGTTCTTTACCACGTGGAGTAAATACATTTATGTTTCCTGATGCAAGTACCTCCAGCATAGATGATGGTTCGATACCGTAATCTTGGTAAAAGAGATTGGTTTTCGTCTCTCTTTTCTCAAAAAGGGAAACTAATACAAACCATATGCCGAAGGCAATCACACATGTCAAAAAAAGAAATATTGCCAGACTAAATCGTTTCATTGTGTGTGTTTAGCGACCAACTATGTCTTAACCAGCCTGTACGCTATATAAGACGCTACTTAGGTGGTTATCCCACAAGGGAACCTTACAAAAATATTTCTGTATAAATCCTTATAGGCAGAATTATATCCTCAGCTCGTAAAACGATATTTCCAACTATACCGGTATCTCTTCCCGTGGACGAATATTCTTGTATGAACTACGAAACTCTTTGATCACGCCGCTCACATCTGCAAAGGTTTCCGTGTTCTTCACCGCTTCCTTGTACAGAATCCGTTCCGCGACTTGTGGCAGCTTGAAACACCAATACACCGGCATCAGCGGATTGATCCACAGCTTGCTGGATTGCGTCCGCAGTGTGGAATGATGATCACCATACTGCCCTTCGATGGCAGATAAAATTGAACTCGATACAATACTGATGTGATGCGGCATTTTGTTGAAAACGTATCGGGTGGCTTGCGCATACAGTTGCGCCTCCCGCATTTCCTCCAGAATCGAAAACATCCCTAAATAACCGCGAGCGCGAGTCAACTCCGCGACCGCTTCCAGAAAGTGGGCGTGACATACGCCGTGAAAATAATCCACGCCAAAACCGAGGCAGGCTAACATCTTGTGCTCGACCTCAAGTTCATTTACTGCTGTAATGCTTGAGATATCTTCCTGTGGCGTGCCCAACCCTGCTTCATCGCCGCGCATCAAACTGTCTGTCCCGCCATCGACGAGAATGATCGTATCGACACCTAAATGTTTAACCAATGCGTTGTAACTTGCCAGCAAGGGCTTCACACCTGTCCGCTCAAAGCAATAAATCGGAACTTCCTTGCCCTGCTTGCGAAACCATTCTGCTAAAAATCGCTCCGGGAAATAATCGGTGAGCACTGGTGTATCGGCTGTAACTTTGAGCAGCGATGGCGATAATCTAGCCTCTTTTGTAACTTGAGGTGGAGGTAGAAAAGAAAAGGATAGATTGGCTAAATGAACCTGCTTCCCTGCGGCTTCCAGACCAAAATAAAGCGGCAGCCCGCTGAAGATATCAAATCCGCCTCCGGCGCCGGCTAGTAATACGTTTTGTGCTTTTTCTACTTCCTGAAAGAACGGTAGTGTCAGCATTGGAAAAATCCTTTTGAATAAAATACCCGATCCATTGTTTTACGCCAAACTCTTGTATCCGAATTATAGCCTCGGCGAATGAGCTGATCATTGCGATATGAGAGTAGTGTACAATCACCCCGACATGCACCTCAAACAAACTGATTTTCTCTGGATTGTTCCCACGTCACTTGTGTTGGGCGCAGGGTTATCGTCCCTGCAACCGGGCAACTGGTGGATCGGTTTTGCCTCCTTCTCTTTCCTCTTACTTCTTTCCTTTTCACTCTTTGCTCTAACGCTTCGCCGGGTAAGAGCTGACAAGACTCTGGCATGGATTCTTGCGCTCACCTTTGCATTGCGCTTGCTGGTTGGTGTTTCACTCTATGTGTTTCTCCCGATCTACGGTCACGAAGATGCAGATGATAAAGCAGGATTCGTCTTCACCGATGCCCACCGCCGCGATGATGAGGCGTGGAAACTGGCAAGTTCTAATCGTTTTATTGTAGAAGCCTTCAGTAAAAAATTTGCTTATGATCAATATGGTGGCTTGTTGGCATTCAGTGCCCTGGTGTACAGATATTTCTCACCTGATGCACATCGTCCGTTGATGTTGATTCTCATGTCTGCTATTGTAGCCGCGTTGGGTATTCCGTTTTTGTGGAGGGCGGCCAATCAAATATTCGGTGAAAGAGTTGCATGGGCATCGGCATGGATATTTGCTTTGTACCCTGAAAGCATTCTGCTCGGTGCGTCCATTATGCGTGAACCGTATTTGCTGACGTTCAGCGCGATGGCGTTGTATGGATTTGTTTTTGGATTCAGCCAGCTTGCTGGCGAAACTGACTCCAAAATGGCTCCTCGTATTTGGCTTGGTGTTGGTTTGCTGGGCATGTTGCTGGTCTCGCCAGCCGTTGCACTCGCGACATTGATCATTTTCGCTGGCTGGTTGTGGGTGACAAGTGAAAGCGGCACGATCTCATGGAAGGTAGTTCCGGCCTTTGCGATTGTTTTCATAGTAGGGATATTTTTTTTATCCAGCTCACTGAATCGGTCAGGTGAGTTCAATTCATCTTCGCCATTGAATGTGGTCAACGATTGGTTACGGCTGGCAGTCAATTGGAACGTCTATCACATCGAACGCGATTCGGGCTGGGTGCAAAAACTCTTCGATGAAATGCCTGAGTGGATGCGGCTGCCGTTCGTAGCTATTTATGGGGTTTTGCAACCGGTCCTGCCCGCCGCATTGATCGCTCCCACGGAACCGATCTGGAAGGCCATCTATCTTTTGCGGGCGGCGGGTTGGTACGCCCTGTTGCCGATGTTGATCCTGTCTTTCGGAGCTGGATCAGGCTACGGCATGGAAAGGAAGCGTGCTGACCATAGTCAAGGCATCATCCTGTGGCTTGCGCTTCTCACCTGGACCTGGATCCTGCTCGCTGCTTTACGCGGTGGCGGCGATATGTGGGACAATCCGCGCTACCGGACGATCCTGTTCCTGTGGCAGGCGATCCTTGCCGGGGTTGTGTGGGTCTGGTGGCGTGAGGCGCATTCCGCGTGGGTTGTGCGTTTGGCGCTGTGCGAGATCGCCTTCCTCGTTGTATTTACGCAATGGTACGCCAGTCGTTATTATCATTGGGGTAGTCAACTGCCCTTTGCAGGGATGGTCGCGATGATTCTCGGCTTTTGGCTTGCTATTGTCGGGCTTGGGTGGTGGCGTGATCGGACACGCATGAAAGATGCATAAATGTGGGTTATAATTCAGTGGCTGAATTTTGAACTCAGGAGTATCAATGCCTACGGCTCTCATAACCGGAATAACAGGCCAGGATGGGTCTTACCTGGCCGAATTATTGCTTTCCAAAGGATATCGCGTTATTGGGGTTGCACGCCGCTCGAGCACGGTGACATACGAACGCATCGAGCATTTGCTGGATCGCATTACTGTAGTACAGGGCGACTTGCATGATCAGGGGTCACTGCTGTCGCTGCTTGAAGAGTACGAACCAGCGGAAGTGTATAACCTGGCCGCACAATCCTTTGTGCCCACCTCCTGGAACCAGCCTGCCCTGACCGGCGATATTACCGCCCTGGGTGTCACCCGCATCCTGGAGGCGATTCGCTTTGTGGATCCAAAGATCCGTTTTTATCAGGCTTCCTCCAGTGAAATGTTTGGCAAGGTAGTGGAAGTACCTCAGCGGGAAACCACGCCGTTTTATCCGCGCAGTCCGTATGGGGTGGCCAAGGTATATGGGCACTGGATTACCGTGAATTACCGCGAATCGTTTGGCATGTTCGCCGCGTCGGGGATCCTGTTCAACCACGAAAGCCCCCGCCGCGGGCTGGAATTTGTGACCCGAAAAATTACCGACGGCGTTGCCCGCATCAAACTCGGTCTCGCGAAGGAGTTACGCCTTGGCAACCTTGAATCACAGCGCGACTGGGGTTTTGCCGGGGATTATGTGGAGGCCATGTGGCGTATGTTGCAACAGGACAAACCAGATAGCTTTGTGATCGGCATGGGTGAGACCCATTCCGTACATGAGTTTTGCAAGATTGCCTTTGGCCATGCGGGCCTGGATTACAAAGAATTCGTGGTGCAGGATGAGCGCTACTATCGGCCTGCCGAGGTGGACCTGTTGATCTCGGACCCCTCCAGAGCGCGTTCCATGCTGGGCTGGGAACCGGCTGTCGGTTTCAAGGAACTCGTCACCATGATGGTGGATGCAGATATGGCGCGTTTGACCAAATGATCCGGGTGAGAGATGACTGAACTTTCGCTTGTCATTCCCGTTTATAACGAGGAGGAAAACCTGCCGTTGCTGTTCGACTCTATTCAACAGGCGCTTAAACCGATCGGCCGTTCATGGGAGGTCGTCTTCGTAGATGATGGCAGCCAGGACGGAAGCCTGCGTGTCCTGGAGACGTTATTTGCTAAGGATCCAGCGCATGTGCGCGCGGTTGTCTTTCGCCGCAATTTCGGCCAGACGGCTGCCATAGCAGCCGGGGTCGATCATGCCCAGGGTGAAATCATCATCCTGCTCGATGCAGATATGCAGAATGATCCTGCGGATATTCCCGCACTGCTGGCAAAACTTGACGAGGGCTACGATTTGGTCAGCGGCTGGCGCAAGGACCGTCAGGATAATCGGTTCACGCGTACCATCCCCTCGAATCTTGCCAACGGTCTGATCTCATGGGTCACAGGCGTCCATTTGCATGATTATGGCTGCACACTGAAGGCCTATCGCCGCGAAGCGCTGGAGGGATTCCGGTTGTACGGCGAAATGCACCGCTTTATTCCGGTGTTTGCTCATTCTGTTGGCGCGAAGATCACGGAACTCCCTGTCCACCACCACCCGCGCAAATTTGGTGTGGCAAAATACGGCCTGGAAAGAACCGTGAAGGTGATCCTGGATTTGTTCACTGTGAAATTTCTGCTGGATTATTCCCTCAAACCGATGCGCCTCTTTGGTGGGGCGGGTATGATCCTGATCGCTGGGAGCGGCATTCTGCTCACCTATCTCGGCCTCCGCCGGATTTTCGAGGGTGTCTCCATCCTCGGCTCGCCGCTCTTTCAACTGGGTGTGATGTTTTTCATTTTGGGATTTCAATCTATCCTAATGGGCCTGATCGCTGAGTTGCTGGCGCGCACTTATCACGAGTCACAGAGTAAACCTACTTATACAGTTCGGACTGTGTTGGGAAAGAAGCAATAAATGTCCACGTGGTTGACGAACAACCGCCAGCGGATTCTGCAACTGGCGGGGACAGTTCTGGCAGTGGGTTTGATTGTTATTTTACTGAGAGAGCAGGGGTGGCGCGAAGTTCTGGAAGCCTTCGAACAAATCAAAAAAATCAATTTATTGTGGGCTGCCTTGTTGTTCCTGATCGCCCGCCTGTCCGTTGTCGGCCGGTGGCACACGCTATTGCGTTCCGGCGGGATCAAAATGCGCCTTCAAGACAGCACAGCGCTAACCTTTACCAGCCTGTTTGCGTCGAACTTTCTGCCAACTACCGTGGGTGGTGATCTTGTGCGGCTGGCGGGTGCCATGCAAATGGGGTTTGACCGGGCGGTCTGCCTCGCCTCCATTGCAGCTGATCGATTGATGGGCATGTTGGGAATGAGCATGATGGCTCCGCTCGGATTATGGTATTCGTGGGGACTCTTGCAGGCTGGCCCTGTCGCCTCTTTTCTTGTTTTTCTTCAAAGGCCGCTTGCTTTTATCAAACGGACTTTTTCTGTCTTTGGAATTTGGCTCAAAAAGCCGGCCTCCCTGTTTGGGTCTCTGGCTTTTGCATGGCTCAACATGCTCTGCCAGTTTGCGGCTATGTATATTTTCGCCACGGATCTGGGCAGCCACGCCTCTTTCTGGCTGATCGCAGGGCTGTGGAGTCTAATTTATTTCATCACCTTGATCCCGATCTCCATCA
>Ga0126377_10002460_pt1 | contig 12786 bp, 13 predicted proteins | sample PanSoiMetPlot_22_FD_92647 | JGI IMG/M metagenome (GOLD analysis project Ga0126377, IMG submission 92647) | Tropical forest soil microbial communities from Panama - MetaG Plot_22 | ecosystem: Environmental > Terrestrial > Soil > Tropical forest > Bulk soil | place: Panama | collected 2016-02-17
AGTCGCACCACGTGCGGCGGGAGCAGGGGCGCAACGAGGTCGAGATGCTCATGCCGGTCCTCCACGAGGTGAAGACGGCCGCCGGCCTCGACCAGCGCCAGATCGACTTCACCTGCTCGGGCAGCACCGACTACCTGGCCGGCAGCGCCTTCAGCTTCGTCCAGACCCTCGACGGGGTGGGCGCCTCGCCGCCGATCAGCGAGAGCCACGTCGAGATGGACGGGGCCTGGGCGCTGTACGAGGCCTGGGTCAAGATCCAGACCGGGGCGGCCGACACCGCCCTCGTCTACGGCTACGGCAAGTCGTCGCCGGGGGCGCTGCGGGACGTGCTGTCCCGCCAGCTCGACCCCTACTACCAGGCGCCGCTGTGGCCCGACGCCGTGGCCGTTGCCGCCCTCCAGGCCCGGGCCTGCCTGGACGCCGGGGTGACGACGGTCGAGGAGATGGCGGCCGTGGCCGCCCGCAGCCGCCGGTCGGCGGCCGCCAACCCCTTCGCCCAGCTCCAGGGGTCCGACGACCCCGAGGTGCTGGTCAAGGAGCCCGAGCTGGTGGCCCCGCTGCGCCGCCACGACTGCCCGCCGATCACCGACGGGGCGGCGGCGATCATCCTGGCCGCCGGCGACCGGGCCCGCGAGCTGGCCGAGCGGCCGGCCTGGATCCGGGGCATCGACCACCGCATCGAGGCCCACGCCCTCGGCGTGCGCGACCTCACGTCCTCGCCGTCGACCGCGCTGGCGGCCGAGCGGGCCGGGGTGGGGGAGGGGCCGGTCGACGTGGCCGAGATCCACGCCCCGTTCACCCACCAGGAGGTCCTGGTGTGCCGGGCCCTGGGCCTGGGCGACGGCGTCGACGTCAACCCGTCGGGCGGGCCGCTGGCGGCCAACCCGCTGATCGCCGCCGGGCTCATCCGCATCGGCGAGGCCGCCGGCCGCATCGCCCGGGGCGAGGCCGGCCGGGCGGTGGCCCACGCGACCGGCGGCCCGTGCCTGCAACAGAACCTGGTCTGCGTGCTCGAGGGGAGCGAGTGATGGGCAAGGAGAGGGTGGCGGTCGTCGGCATCGGCCAGACCCACCATCAGGCCACCCGGGGCGACGTGTCGATCGCCGGGCTGGTGCGGGAGGCGGCGCTGGAGGCGCTGGCCGACGCGGGCATGACCTGGGCCGACATCGACGCCGTGGTCATCGGCAAGGCGCCCGACTTCTTCGAGGGCGTGATGATGCCCGAGCTGTACCTGGCCGACGCGCTGGGGGCCGTGGGCAAGCCGATGCTGCGGGTCCACACGGCCGGCTCGGTGGGCGGCTCGACCACGCTGGTGGCCGCCAGCCTGGTCCAGGCCGGCATCCACCGCCGGGTGCTCACGGTGGCGTTCGAGAAGCAGTCCGAGAGCGAGGCCATGTGGGCGCTCACGCTGCCGATCCCGTTCTCGCCGCCCCTGGTGGCCGGAGCCGGCGGCTACTTCGCCCCCCACATCCGGGCCTACATGCGCCGCTCGGGGGCGCCCGACCACATCGGGGTGCTGGTGGCGCTGAAGGACCGGCAGAACGCCCTCAAGAACCCCAAGGCCCACCTGCACGAGGAGGGCATCACCTTCGAGTCGGTGCACGACTCGATGATGCTGTGGGACCCGATCCGCTACTCCGAGACCTGCCCGTCGTCCGACGGCGCCTGCGCCATGGTCCTCACCGACGAGGCCGGGGGTGACGCCGCCACCGACCCGGCGTGGATGCTGGGCGGGGCGATGCGGTCCGAGCCCACGATGGCGCCAGGCCGCGACCAGGTGAACCCGCTGGCCGGCCGGGCTTGCGCCGCCGACGTGTACGCCCAGGCCGGCATCACCGACCCCCGGCGGGAGATCGACGTGGCCGAGGTGTACGTGCCGTTCTCCTGGTACGAGCCCATGTGGCTGGAGAACCTCGGGTTCGCCCCCGAGGGCAAGGGCTGGACGCTGGTCGAGGACGGCGCGACCCGGATGGACGGCGACATCCCCTTCAACCCCTCGGGCGGCGTGCTGTCGTCCAACCCCATCGGGGCGTCGGGGATGATCCGCTTCGCCGAGGCGGCCATGCAGGTGCGGGGCCGGGCCGGCGAGCACCAGATCGACGGCGCCCGGGTGGCACTCGGGCACGCCTACGGCGGGGGCTCGCAGTTCTTCGCCATGTGGGTGGTGGGCGCGGAGAAGCCGGCGGCATGACCGCCGGGCACGACAGCGGAGGGAACGGCTGATGGGACGGCTCGACGGCAAGGTCGCCATCATCACGGGCGGCTCCCGGGGCCAGGGTGCGGCCGAGGGGCGGCTGTTCGCCGCCGAGGGGGCCCGGGTGGTCCTGGCCGACGTGCTCGACGAGGAGGGCGAGAAGGTCGCGGCCGAGATCGGCGACGCCGCCCGCTACGTCCACCTCGACGTGACCGACGAGGCCGGCTGGGACCGGGTGGTGGCCTTCACCGAGGAGACCTTCGGCCCGGTCACGGTCCTGGTGAACAACGCCGGCATCCTGCTGTTCCAGGCGCTGCACCGCACCGACCTGTCCGACTTCGAGAACGTCATGCGGGTCAACGTGACAGGCGTGTTCCTCGGCATGAAGGCCGTGACCCGGTCGATGGAGCGGGCCGGCGGCGGCGCCATCGTCAACATCTCGTCGACGGCCGGGCTCACCGGCCTGCCGTTCCTCGGCGCCTACGTCGCCAGCAAGTGGGCGGTGCGGGGCCTGACCAAGACCGCGGCCATCGACCTCGGCCACAAGAACATCCGCGTCAACTCCGTGCACCCGGGCGGCATCGACACGCCGATGGTGGCGGGCACCACGGCCGACGCCCCGTTCTACCAGCGCCTGCCGGTGCCCCGCATGGGCTCCGCCGACGAGGCGGCCCGCGCGGTGTTGTTCCTCGCCTCGGACGAGGCCAGCTACATCGCCGGCGCCGAGCTGGCGGTGGACGGCGGCGCCACCTGCGGCGACCTCGCCCTCATGACCTGACCCGCCGCCGACAGCGCGGTGGCCGACGCCACCGCCGCCGTCAGGCCGGCCACGAGGGCCTGCATGCTCCGGTCATGTCGCTGGGCGTCGCACTGCTCGAGGACAGGCCGCGGCAGGTCGTCGCCGATCCCGGCAGCACACGTCGTCCGCCCGCCGGCCACGACGACCACCGGATCCCGCGCGAACGCCGACAGCCACACCGCGAGCCCCACGACGCTGCTCGCCGCCAGCACCACGCCCAGCCGCCGCCACCGCCGGGCCCGGCGATCCTCGCCCGGGATGAGCGCCGCCCCGCCCAGCAGGCGGCCGACGGCGACCACGGCGGCGACCCCGACAGCGAGGCCGGTCACGAGCAGGAGAACGAGTGCGAGCAGCAGCATCGTCGGCAGTATGACCGCCGCAGGGCGCCCGCCTCCGTCGGCGCCGCAGACGGCGCCGGCCTCGTAGGGTGCCCGGCGTGGCGCACTGGGACGGGCCGGGCCTCGACGCGTGGCGGCCGTGGACGCCCGCCGCGGCGGCCGAGCGGCTGGCCGGCGCCGGCGTGGGATGGTGCGTGGTCGGCGGGTGGGCGGTCGAGCTGTTCGTCGGCCGGCCCGTCCGGCCCCACCACGACCTGGAGATCGCCGTGTTGCGCCCGGACTTCCCGGCGGTGCGCGCCGCGCTCGCCGGGCACCGGTTCCACGTGGTGGGCGGCGGCGAGGTCCGGGCGCTGCCCGAGGGTGAGGAGCCGCCCGCCGACCGGCACCAGAACTGGGTGCTCGACGTCGGGGCCCGGGCCTGGCGCATGGACGTGATGCTCGAGCCGGGCGACGCCACCACCTGGGTGTTCCGCCGCGACCCGGCGATCGCCGCCCCGCGGGCGACCATGGTCGACCGCACCCCCGCCGGCATCCCGTTCCTGCGGCCCGAGGGCACGCTGCTGTTCAAGGCCAAGGCCCCGGGCCCCAAGGACGAGATCGACCTCGCCGCCTGCCTGCCGCGGATGGCCCCGGCGGCCCGCAGCTGGCTGGCGGATGCACTGCGCCGGGCCCATCCGGGCCACCCGTGGATCGAGGTGGTTACGGCAGGATGAGGTGGCTGTCGCCGAACTCGTGCCAGCGGTAGCCGAGCTCGACGGCGGCGGCGTAGGAGCGGTCGACCAGCTCGGGGCCGCCGACCGCCTCCAGCATCGCCAGGTGGGACGACTCGGGCTCGTGCCAGCCGGTGAGCAGCCCGTCCACCACCCGCACGCCCCGCTCCGGCGTGACGACCAGCTCGGTCCACCCCCGGCCGGGGTGGGAGCGGCCGGCCTCGTCGGCGCTCGACTCCAGCGCCCGCACCACCGTCGTGCCGACGGCCACCACCCTTCGCCCCTCGGCGTGGGCGGCGTTGACCAGCGAGGCCGTCGCCGCCGGCACCTCGAAGCGCTCGGCGTAGGGCGGCTCGCCCGCCTCCTGCGACGACACGCCGCAGTGGAGCACGATCGGGGCCAGCACCACGCCCCGGGTCACCAGCTCGGTCACCAGCGCCTCGGTGAACGGCCGGGCCGCGCTGGGCATCTCGACCGACCCGGGCACCCGCGAGAACACCGACTGGTAGGCGGCCACCGGCCAGGCGTCCTCGGCGTGGGCGTAGCGGATCGGCTGGCCGTGGGCCTCGAGGTAGCCGAGGAGGGGTGCGGAGACGTCGAGCCGGGCCAGCCACAGGCGGGGGACCCCGGTGCCGGCGGGATACGGGTCGAGCAGCGTCGCCCGCCCGCCGCCGGCCAGGGCCAGCTCGGCCGGGGGGCGGCCGGTCAGGCGCCGGGTGCCGGGCCCGGCGGGGAGCCGGGGCTCCACCACCCAGAACCCGCCCGGCTGCTCGGTCGACAGGTGGAGCCGCAGCTCCTCGCCGCCCGGGCCGCGGGCGTCGAGCGCCGCCGGGATGACGGCCGAGGTGTTCACGACGACCACGTCGCCGGCCACCAGGGCGTCGCCCAGGTCGCGGAAGCGGCGGTGGGCGATCGTGCCCGCGTCCCAGTGGGTGACCATGAGCCGGACGTCGGACCGGTCGTCCGAGCCCAGCCGCCCGCCCGCCCGGGCCAGCTCGACCGGGGTCCCGGCCTCGGCGCCGTCGGGGATGCGGAACGGCCGCAGGCTGGTGCCCAGCGGGTGGGCCACCGGGGGCGGCGTGACAGGGGTGGCCACCCCGCCGCCGGCCCGGCCGGCCTGGGTCCGCTCGAGGACCCTCATCGGGCGGCCTCCGCCACCAGCAGGTCCTCGACCCGGTAGCGGCCGCTCGGCCGCCGCTCGTCGATCAGCCGCACCAGCCCCGGCGCCCGGGTCTCGGGCCAGGGGCGGTCGGAGATGTCCTCGCCGGGGAAGGCGTCCTGGTGCATCTGCGTGCGCATGTCGCCGGGGTCGACCCAGTAGACCCGCACGCCCGGCTCCTCGGCCGCCAGCACCCGGCTGAGCTGCTCCAGCGCCGCCTTGGAGGCGCCGTAGCCGCCCCAGCCCTCGTAGCCCTCCACCGCGGCGTCCGAGGTCACGTTGACGACGGCCCCGTGCTGGGACCGCAGGTGCGGGAGGGCGGCCTGGACGACCCGCAGCGGGGCCACGACGTTGGTGGCCAGCAGCCGCTCCAGCTCGCCCGTCCGCAGCCAGGCCACGTGGGGGAGGGGGCTCGGCCCGAGGGTGCCGGCGTTGTTGACCACGAGCTCGAAGCGGCCCAGCCCGGCCGCCGCGTTGACCAGGGCGGCCACGTGGACCGGGTCGGCGATGTCGCCGGCCAGGGCCACGACCGTGCCCGGCCCGGCGGCGTCGACCGCGGCCCGGGCCGCCTCCAGGGCGACCGGGTCCCGGCCGTCGATCGTCAGGTTCCAGCCGTCGGCCGCGAGCCGCTCGGCGAGCGCCCGCCCGAATCCCCTGCTGCCACCGGTGATGAGAGCTGTCCTGCGCACCTCGTGCTCCCTTCGTCTGCCTTGCTGGCAACGTAGGGAGCGGTGGGGGCGGTGCCATCGGCCCCGGGACGGGTTTGGCCTCGGTCGGAAGTCCTAGGACCGGCGACCCAGCCGGGCGGCGACAGCCGGCCGACCAGGGCGACCGCCAGGCAGATCGTGGCCACGACGGCGGCCCCGCCGACGCCCCGGGCCCGGGAGTACTCGGGCCCGACCAGCCCGCCGTCGTCCACCGCGGCCAGCAGCGGCGGCAGGCCGACGGCCACCACGGCCAGGGCCAGGGCGCCCACCGCGCCCAGCGCCCGGGCCGGCACCCGGAACGACGTCGGCCCGGCGCCGGCGTCGACGCGGGCCGCCCCGGGGCGCACGGCCACCACCACCAGCGCGGTGGCGGCGGTGATGAGGCAGGTGGCGATCTCGTCGCTCGGCCGGTGCAGCTCGGCCGACAGCATGCCCAGCGCGGCCACGCTGGCCGCCGCCGCCCCGACCACGGCCACGACCCCCCGCCGGGCCGGCGGGGCCACCAGCACCGCCACCAGGGCGGCGGCGCTGGCTCCGGCGATGTGGCCGCTGGGGAAGGTGTTGGGCACCAGGTAGATCTGGTTGCCGAGGTCGAGCAGCGGCGGCCGCCCCAGCACCGTGTGCTTGAGCAGCTCGGCCAGGGCCACCGGCACCCCGACGATGGTCACGGCGGCCAGGGTGCGGGCCCGGGGGCCGGTCAGGGCCGTGTAGGCCAGCACCGCCACCAGGGACACCAGCACCGTGCAGGTCACGGCGAAGGCGACCCGGTCGGCGGTGGGGTTGGGCATCCACCAGCGGTGCACCGGCCGGCCGTCCATGGCCGCGTTCTCCAGGGTCTGCCCGGTCGCCGTGCGCACGGCCAGCACGTAGATGGCGGCGACGGCCAGGCAGCACCCGGCCGCGGCGACCAGGCGGCGGCCGGTGGCGCCCGCGGTCACCGGCGGGGGTCGGCCAGCCCGACCCGCACGGCGAACAGCGCGGCCTGCGTCCGGTCGGCCAGGCGCAGCTTGGCCAGCAGGCTCGACACGTGGGTCTTCACGGTCTTCTCCGAGACGAACAGCTCCTCGGCGAGCGCCCGGTTGGACAGGCCCCGGCCCAGCCCGGCCAGCACCTCCCGCTCCCGGGCGGTCAGCCGGTCGAGGTCGGGGTGGTCCGGGGCGGGGGCGGCGGCGTCACCGGCCACCCGGGCCATGACCTGGGCGGCGGCCTCGGGCGACAGCATCGGCTCGCCCCGCTGCACGGCCCGGATGGCGTCGGTGAGCACCCCGGGGCCGGCGTCCTTCAGCAGGTAGCCGTCGGCGCCGGCCTGGATGGCCGGGATGACCTGCTCGGCGCCGCTGTAGCTGGTGAGCACGAGGATCCCGACCGGCGGCCCCTCGGCCCGCAGCCGGCGGATGGCGGCGATGCCGTCGGTGCCCGGCATGACCAGGTCGGTGAGCAGCACGTCGGGCCGGGTCTCGGCCACCAGCCGCACGGCCTCGTCGCCGTCGGCCGCCTCGCCCACCACGGCGAAGCCCTGGGCCTCCAGGAACGACCGCAGGCCCTGGCGGACCACCGGGTGGTCGTCGCTCACGACCACGCGGATGGGGGCGTCGCCCTCGCCCTCGCCGTCGCGCCCGGGGCCGGTCACGCCGGCAGCCTCAGCTCGACGGTCGTGCCCTGGCCGGGCGCGGACGTGACCACCAGGGCGCCGCCCAGCGAGGCGGCCCGCTCGTGCATGGAGGTCAGCCCCAGCCGCCGGGAGCGCACGGCCCGGGCCTCGGGGTCGAACCCGCGCCCGTCGTCCCGGACCCGCAGCACGACCGGCGCCGGCCCGGCCTCGACGGTCACCCGGGAGGCGCCGGCGTGGCGCAGCGCGTTGCTCACGGCCTCCTGGGCGATGCGCAGCACCTGGTGCTCGACGTCGGGGTCGAGCTCGGGCAGGTCGCCCACCTCGACGTCCACCGGCACGTCGTGGGCCCGCCCGGCCAGGCTCAGCTGCGCGCGCAGCGTGGCGGCCAGGCCGTCCCGGGCCAGGTCGGCCGGGCGCAGCCCGTCGACCGCCCGCCGCAGCTCGGTCGACAGCCGGGCGGCCACGTCCCGCACGGTGGCCAGCGAGGTGGCGGCGGCCGCCGGGTCGCGGTCGAGCTCGCGGGCCGCGGTGTCGGCGGCCAGCTGGAGGCTGAACAGCGACTGGCTCATGGCGTCGTGCAGCTCGCGGGCCAGCCGCCCCCGCTCCTGGGCCAGCGCCAGGTCGCGGCTGTCCTCGAACAGGCGGGCCTGGTCGATGGCGATGGCGGCGTGGCTGGCCAGCAGCACGACGGCGGACTCGTCGCCGGGGCCGAAGCCGGTCGCGCCCCGCTTGTCGGTCAGGTAGAAGGCGCCGATGATGTCGCCCGACGACACGATGGGCACGCCGAGGAACGACCGCATGCGGGGGTGGGCGGACGGCCACCATCCCCGGAAGCGGGGGTCGGCGGTGATGTCGTCGGTGCGGTAGGGGGAGGGGTCGGCCAGCATGGCGTCGAGCAGCCCGTGGGTGCGGGGCAGCGGTCCCAGCTGGGCCACCAGGTCGTCGCTCATGCCGACGGTGACGAACCGGGCGAACTCGTCGCCCTCGGGCTCGGGGATGCCGATGGCCGCGTACGAGGCGCCCACCAGCTCGCGGGCGCTGGCCGCCAGCTGGTGCAGCACCCGGTCGAGCGACGAGCCGAGCGTGACCGCCCGCAGGGCGGCCGACAGCGCGGACAGCACGGCGCCGGTCGCCTCGACGCCGCCCGGCGCCTGCTCACCCACCGTGCTCATCCCGCGAACCTATCCGGCTGCGGGCGTCAGTCCCCTTCCGGGGTGTACCGGGCCGAGGCGGTCGCCTTGGCCGGCGCCTCGTCGAGGCGGTCGGGCCAGTAGGGCGGCGGGTAGACGAGCCGCTCGTCGCCGGTCGGCGCCTCGGGGTAGAAGGCGGCGAACCACTTGCGGAACTTCATGAACGGCCCGTCGTTGTCCGCCAGCGCCGGCCGCACCAGGTGGGCCTTGTGCTCCCAGATGGGCTTGTCCTCCAACACCTGGCGGTCGACCTCGGTCACGAAGGCCCGCCCGACGTTGCGGGTCGTCTCCTCGTCGCCCATGGTCTTGAACCGGAAGTTGAACCGCACGATGCAGCGGTCGTTCTCGATGGGCGTCGTGACCGCGTAGTTGAGCGTGTCGACGATGCCGCTGAAGTTCACCAGCGACATGCCGGGGCCCCAGGCGTGGGTCTCGATGCGGCCCTCGACCACGCCCCGGGGGGTGCGGAACTTCTGCGAGGAGCGCATGACCGCCTCGGGGAACCCGGTCGTGTACTCCTCCAGCACCGGCACGGTGGCGGTGTTGTGGACGTAGCGGAAGTGGGCGGAGTCGACCGCGTTCTCGGCCATCTCCTGGACCGACGCCTCGATCTCGTAGGACGTGCGCATCAGGGTCGACCAGTCGGGGTGGCCGTTGAGCTCGGGCACCTCGGGGATCTCCCACTGCGGGGGCTCCCCGTCCGGGTGGAACCACGACAGCACCACGCCGTTGCGCTCGATGGTCGGGTAGGTGCGCAGGCGGGCCCTGCGGTTGACCCGGTCGCTGTAGGGGATGCCGACGTTGTGGCCGTCGGCGTCGTAGCGCCAGGCGTGGAACGGGCAGACCAGCTCGCACCCCTCCACGTGGCCGCCGTGGCCCAGGTGGGCGCCGAGATGGGGGCAGAACGCGTCCTGCACGTGGACCTCGCCGGCCTCGTCGCGCCAGCCGACGAGGTGGGTTTCCCAGTAGTACAGCGGCTTGGCCGCGCCGGCCGGGAAGTCCTCGGGATAGCCGACGCAGAACCACCCGAAGGGCAGGGGGAACGGATAGCGGTTCTTCATGCTGCTCCTCGTCTCGGCCCGAGACTAGAACATGTTTCAATTCCCGGTCGAGAAAGGGCCATCTCTCTGCGGCATCGTGTGCGCGCGGTCTGACATAGTTGTGAGCCATGGGTACAACCACTTCGCCGTCAACCGCCAGCGGCGGAACCCCTGATTTCACGATCGTGCTCAGGGGCTACGAGCGCACACAGGTCGACATGTTCATCGAGCGTCTGCACTCCCGCATCGAGGAGCTGACCGACGCAACCAGCCGGGCCAAGACCGGCACCACCGACGCCCGCGATCGCATCACGGAGCTCGAGCGCAAGGTCGCCGAGCAGTCGAAGCAGCTGGAGGAGCGGGCCCAGCCGACCCTGTCGGGCCTGGGCACCCGCGTCGAGCAGCTGTTCCGGCTGGCCGAGGACCAGGCCAACGAGCACCGCAGCGAATCCAAGCGCGAGGCCGAGAAGCTGATCGCAGCCGCCCACCTCGAGTCCAAGGAGGTGGTGGAGAAGGCCCGGGCCGTGGCCACCGCGGTCAAGACCGCGGCCGAGCGCGAGGCGAAGGCCAGCCGCGACTCGGCCGAGCGCGAGGCCGGCGAGCTGGTCGCCAGCACCCGCCGCGACGTCGACGCCCAGCGGGCCGAGGCCGAGCGCGAGACCACCCAGCTGCGCACCACCACCGACCACGAGGTGGCCGAGCACCGGGCCACGGCCGACCGCGAGATCGCCACGCTGCGGGCCACGGCCGAGCGCGAGATCATCGAGCTGCGCAACGTCGCCTCCCGCGAGGCCGAGGAGAAGCGGGCCGCCGCCTCCAAGCTGCTCACCAAGGCCAAGGAGAAGCGCGAGGCCGAGCTCCAGGCCCTCGAGCTCGAGCTGGCCGAGCGGCGCGAGCGGGCCGAGCGCGAGGAGAGCGAGCGCCACGACGCCGCCATGGCCGCCACCCAGAAGCTGGTGGGCGAGGCCGAGCAGCGGGCCAAGGCCGCCGACACGCGGGCCAAGGAGATCGACACGGCCGCCGACGAGCGGCGCCGCACCAGCGAGGCCCAGTCCAAGGACACGCTCGACAAGGCCAAGTCCCTGGCCGAGCGCACGGTGGGCGACGCCCGCTCCGAGGCCGACCAGCTGGTGTTCGAGGCCAAGACGCACGCCGAGGTCACCCGGCAGACGGCCGAGCGCGAGGTGGCCGAGCTCACCCGCCAGCGCGACGCGGTCACCGGCCAGCTCACCCAGCTGCGCGAGATGCTGTCCGGCCTGGCCGGGCTCGGCACCCTGCCCGGCGAGGAGCAGAAGAAGGTCGAGGAGGCGGCCGACAAGGTCGACGAGGTCCAGGAGTCGGTGGACGACGTCGTCGACCAGGCGGTCGACGTGGCCGAGGCGGCCGAGGCCGAGTCCGAGGCCAACGGCTCGTCGTCGCCGTCCGCGCGCGCCAACCGATGAAGCTGGGGCTGATCGTCGGGTACTGGCCCTCCTCGGGGCCGCCGCCCGACGCCGCCGACCAGATCGCCGCGGCCGAGGCGCTGGGCTACGACTCGATCTGGACGTCGGAGGCCTACGGGTCCGACTGCTTCACGCCGCTGGCGTGGTGGGGCGCCCGCACCGAGCGGGTCAAGCTGGGCACGGCGATCACCCAGATCTCGGCCCGCACCCCGGCGTCGACGGCGATGACCGCCATCACCCTCGACCACCTGTCGGGCGGGCGGATGATCCTCGGGCTCGGGGTGTCGGGGCCCCAGGTCGTCGAGGGTTGGTACGGGCAGGACTACGCCCGCCCGCTGGCCCGCACCCGGGAGTACGTCGACATCGTCCGGCGGATCATCGCCCGCGACGAGCCGGTCAGCTACACGGGCGAGCACTACTCGATGCCGCTGCCGGGCGGCACCGGGCTGGGCAAGCCGCTGAAGTCGATCGTCCGGCCGCTGCGACCCGAGATCCCCATCTACCTCGGGGCCGAGGGGCCGAAGAACGTGGCGCTGGCGGCCGAGATCGGCGACGGCTGGCTGCCGATGTTCTTCTCGCCCCGGTCGGACGCGTTCTACCGGCAGGCCCTGGCCGAGGGGTTCGCCCGCCCCGGCGCCCGCCACACGGCCGAGGACTTCGAGGTGGCGTGCGTGGTCCCGGTGATCCCGGGCGACGACGTGGAGGCCTGCGCCGACCTGCTGCGCCCGAACCTGGCCCTGTACATCGGCGGCATGGGCGCCCGCGACCGCAACTTCCACAAGGACGTGTTCGAGCGCCTGGGCTACGGGGCGGAGTGCGAGAAGATCCAGGAGGCCTACCTCGACGGCCGCAAGGCCGACGCCACCGCCGCGGTGCCGACGGCGATGGTCGAGGACGTGTACCTCGTGGGCCCGCCGGCCAAGATCCGGGACGATCTCGAGCGGTGGCGGGAGACCTGCATCAGCACGCTTCTGGTCGCCGGTCCGCCGGTGCTGTTGGAGCAGATCGCTGAGCTCGTGAACGGCTAGCCGCCGCCCGGGTGAGGGACGGCGACGACGTCCAGGCCGCCGATCCCGGCGAAGTCGTCGGGGTTGACGGTGTAGAGCGGCACGCCGAAGGCGCGGGCCGCGGCGGCGTCGAAGGGGATCGGCTCGAAGTCGGCCTCGGCCTGTTGCACGTGGGCCTGACGTGCAGCCCGCTCCTCCGGGGTGCCGGCCACGAGCGGTCCGCCCGGCAGCAGCTCGGGGTTCTCGAGCTGGGGGAGGAGGATGACCGTGCTGGTGTCGAGCCCAGGCCGGCGCACGGGCAGGAGCTGGGCCACCGGCTCGCCCGAGCGCGTCACCACGAGCGACTCACGGTTGCGGCCATGGCGCCGGTGTCTCACGCGGAGACGTGATCAGTCCTCGAACGCCTCCGGGGGCGGGCACGCGCACATCAGGTTCCGGTCGCCGTAGCCGCCGTCGATGCGGCTGACGGGCGGCCAGTACTTGGCCCGGCGCGGGGCCGGCACCGGGTACGCCGCCTCCTCGCGCGTGTACGGCCGCGACCACGTCGCCACCAGCAGGTCCTCCGCCGTGTGCGGGGCGTGGCGGAGG
>Ga0126377_10002461_pt1 | contig 12785 bp, 9 predicted proteins | sample PanSoiMetPlot_22_FD_92647 | JGI IMG/M metagenome (GOLD analysis project Ga0126377, IMG submission 92647) | Tropical forest soil microbial communities from Panama - MetaG Plot_22 | ecosystem: Environmental > Terrestrial > Soil > Tropical forest > Bulk soil | place: Panama | collected 2016-02-17
AAATAGGTCGAGCCTTCGGACTGATAAGTGTAGCCGTTTGCGCCGAGCCGTTTGATGATCTCAATCATCTCCGGAATGTGATCGGTGGCGCGCAGAATCTCTTCGGGCCGCTCCGCGCCCAGCGCGTCGAAGTCCTCAAAGAAAAATTGAATGTATTGATCGGTGAATTCCCGCAGCGACTTCTTACTCTCGACCGCGCGCGCGATGATTTTGTCATCAACATCGGTGATGTTCATCACGTGACGCAGCCTGTAACCTTTATATTTGACGTATCGACGTAACAGGTCGGCGAAGAGAAAGGTTCTGAAGTTGCCGATGTGCGCGTAATCGTATACGGTCGGTCCGCAAACGTACATTCGTACTTCGGGTGGGTTGAGCGGCTGGAACTCTTCAACTCGATTAGTCAGAGTGTTGTATAGCTTGAGCATCGGATAACTGTCATATCACTTTCAATGAAATTCAGTAACCAGTGTCGGGCAGCTGAGTTTATTGAAGCGGCTAAGAGCTTGTCAATCAGCGGTTGCGCCGGGAACCGCGCGCGTCAGCAAGCGGCGTTCCCCCGGGCGCGGCCGCCGGCCGACGCGCGGCGCTGAATAAGCGCTCGCCGACTCGCCCGGCGATGAAAAAAATGGCTGGCAAGCCTTCGCCTGCCAGCCGTCAAGTTACTTAACCTTACCCCTCGGAAGGAACCACGAAGCAATTCATTCGCTCTTCTCGATGCGCAGGTTGTTCTTGACCGAGAAGACGCCCGAAACCCCGTTGGCCGCGATGAATGCGCGCGCCGCGTCGCCTTTATTCGGGACGACGCCTTCGAGCGTCACATTGCCGTTCCTGACGATGATGTGAATCGGCGGAACGGCCTGGAGCGAGAGCCGGTCGATACCCGGCTGTCGATAGATCGCGCGATAGACCGCGAGTCGAATCCGGTCGTCGAAGTTCGAGAGCGGCAGGACCTCGATCTTGTTGATCACCTGATCGACGCCCGCCACACGTTCGACCACGCGCGCGGCGTCTTTCTTCAAAGTAGGACGCGAGACCTGACCGTAAAGCGTCACCACGCCCTCTTCGTATTTGAAGGCCAGATTGTCAAACACACTGTAGAACGGCAGCGTAACCAATTCCTTGCGAATCTTCCTGACCGTTCTGGCGTTGTCCTCGACGTTGTTAGTCGGATTGGCCGCAGCCGGCATGACCATAGCCGCGGCGGCAATCATTGTAAGAATCATCCCAGCAAAGAACTTTTTCATAACCTCCTCCTCAGTTCGGCGAATCAGTCATTATCACTTCACTGCGTCGACTTTGATGTGTCAAAGGCGCCGGCAGGTTGGCCAGTAGACATCATCTTTGCGCTCGCGTATATTGATCATCTTCCATAAGTAATGAATTGAAATCCTTACGGGGGCAAGTGATGCCAGATTCGAGGAATGGATTGATCAAGAGTGTTTTTCCGATCGCCGCCGTTGACGGCGGCGAGGTCATAATCACCTGCGGAAATTACGACACCTCTGATTATTCGACCTGCAAAGTACTGTTCGGCGATCAACGCGGGCGACTGGTTAGCGCGTCGGCTTCGCGCGTGATCGCATCGGCCCCCGATTACGAAGTAGGCGTGAGCGGCGAGCAATTACGACTGATCAGCGCGACGACGGATAGCGCGGTTCCATTCAAACTCGGCGCGAAGATCGCGGAGAACCTGCATCCGGTCGCCAACCCCGCGATTGACCGCGACGACGGCAGCATCTACGTGACGCTCTCGGGACAGCGCGGTCAGAAGGTCCCCGTTTCGATCTATAAAATCTCTCCTGATGATACGGTGTCTCCATTCATCTCGGATGTCGTCAATCCGACCGGCCTGGCGTTCAGCCGCGACGGCGCCCTGTATGTGACCAGTCGCTACGACGGCTCGCTTTACCGCGTCTCGCCGTTCAAGGAAGTTCAAACCGTGGCTTCCGATCTGGGGATTGCGACAGGACTGGCCTTCGATCAAAAAGGCGACGTTTATGTCGGCGACCGGAGCGGGACCATCTTCCGCGTCAACGAGATCGGCGAATCGCGCCCGTTCGCGTCGCTCGAAGCGAGCGTCGCGGCTTATCATCTGGCCTTCGGGCCGGATGGAGACCTGTATGTCACGGGGCCGACCCTCTCCTCCTGCGACGTGATGCGCATTGACACCATGGGCAATGTCAGAACCTTTTACGCAGGGCTCGGGCGTCCGCAGGGGCTGGCTTTCGACGCCGCAGGTAACCTCTATGTCGCGGCGTCGCTGCGCGGCCACCGCGGCGTCGTCCGCATTACGCCCGACGGGCGCGGCGCCGAAATCGTGGTCTCCGGTTCGGCCCTCGTCGGAATGGCCTTCGACGACGCCGGAAACATGATCATCGTCAGCACGCAGTGCGTTTACCGCGTGCCGATGGGCGTTAAGGGGTTTGCTTTGTATTGATCGTGGAAAGCGGCGGGCCATGCAAGAAGATTACGGAACAGACGGAAGACACGGGATAAACGCTAAAGAGCGGGAGCTCCGACGCATCCTGCGCGAGATGGGATCGGTGATAGTCGCCTTCTCGGGCGGCGTCGACAGCGCGTATCTCGCCTACGTCGCCGCTGATGAGCTCGGGCGCGGCGCCCTGGCCGTGACGGCCGAAAGTCCGAGCTATCCCGATTTCCAGCGACAGGACGCCCTCGCCGTCGCCGATCGGTTTTCGATCCCGCACGAGTTCATCAACACCGACGAAATCAACGACCCTAATTATCAAGCCAACCCGGCCAACCGCTGCTACTTCTGCAAACATGAGCTGTTCACGAAACTCGCGGCGCTCTCCGCCGAGCGCGGCTACGCGTTCGTGTGCGACGGGAATAACGCCGATGACGTGGGCGATTACCGTCCCGGAAGGCAAGCGGCCAAAGAGTTGAACGTCCGCAGCCCGTTGATCGAAGCCGGACTGACCAAAGCCGAGATCAGGGCGCTATCTCAAGCAGCCAATTTGCCGGTCTGGGATCGCCCGGCGTCGGCCTGCCTGTCTTCACGGATTCCTTATGGAATGCCTGTAACGATCGAGAAACTTTCGGCGATCGAACGGGGTGAAGCCAGGTTGCGCGCCTTCGGTTTCAGCCAGACGCGCGTCCGCCATCACGGAGACATCGTCAGGATCGAGATCGCGCCGGAAGAGATGCCGAAAGCGCTCGACGCCGATATGGCCCGGCGGATGGCCGCGGCCTTCAAGCAACTCGGGTTCAAATTCGTCACCCTCGATCTCGAGGGGTATCGCTCCGGAGCGCTGAACGAGACGCTCACCTCGAATTGAAAACCGACCACGAAGAAAGAATGAAAACCAACTACGAAGAAACGAAGGACACGAAGGAGAACATGAAAAAACCTTCGGGTCCTTCGTTTCTTCGTGATTGATTCGCTGAGGAGTTTGTAGAAGTGGCGTTTGTAGATGATATACGTCATATAAAGGAAGAGAATCCGTTTGAATCGATGATGTCGCGTTTCGATCACGCGGCTCAATTACTTCAGCTCGACCCCGACTTATACAAAGTCCTGCGCGTCCCCAACCGCGAGATCACCATTTACATCCCGGTATTCATGGACGACGGCCGAATAGAAATCTTCACCGGCTTCCGCGTGCAGCACAACTTCGCCCGCGGCCCGGCGAAAGGCGGGATCCGTTACGCGCCCGACGTGACCGTCGACGAGGTGCGCGCGCTGGCGGCGTGGATGACGTGGAAGTGCGCCGTCGTCAACATTCCGTTCGGAGGGGCGAAGGGCGGAATCATTTGCGATCCGTCGCAAATGTCGCGGGGCGAGCTCGAGCGCCTGACGCGACGCTACACCGCTGAACTGATCGACTTCATCGGCCCCGAACGCGACGTGCCCGCGCCCGATATGAACACCAACGAACAGACGATGGCGTGGATTATGGACACTTACTCGATGCACGCCCGCCACACCGTCACCGCCGTAGTAACGGGCAAGCCGATCGACCTCTCCGGATCGCAAGGCCGCCGCGAAGCCACCGGACGGGGACTGCTTATCGTCACCGAAGAGGCGGTCAAGAAGTTAGGATTAAAGGCGGAAAACACCAGGATCGTGATTCAGGGGTCCGGCAACGTCGGGGGGACGGCCGCGAAGTTGATGTATGAAACCGGCTACAAGATCGTGGCGATCTCCGATATTCACGGCGGGATTTACAACGCGAAGGGGCTGGATATTCCCGACGTGATGGACTACCTGGCAATGCGCAAAACCTTCGAGAAATATCCGAACGCCGAGCCGGTATCGAATCATGAACTGCTTGAGCTCGAGTGCGAGGTCCTGCTGCCGGCGGCTACCGAAAATCAGATCACGAGCCATAACGTCCATAAGATCAAATGCAGGATTCTCGCCGAAGGCGCGAACGGCCCGACCACGTCGGCTGCCGACGACATATTAGAAAGCAAAGGCGTTTTTGTCATCCCAGACATTCTGGCGAACGCCGGCGGGGTAACTTGCAGTTACTTCGAATGGGTTCAGGACCGCATGGGTTATTTCTGGAAAGAGGAGATGGTCAACGAGCGGTTGAAGGACATTATGGTAGCGAGCTTCAACGACGTGGTGAAGTACGCCGAAAACCATAACGTCAACAATCGCATAGCCGCTTATATGTTGGCGATTGACCGGGTCGCTTACATCACTCGGGTGCGAGGCATCTATGCCTGAAAGTCGCGCGCGAAAGCGCGCGGCCCCGACGCATGGCCAACCTCATGCTTACGCGCGCGGCGCTTTAACAACAACAGCAGGCAATCACGCTTAATCTATGCCAGGCTTTCGGGATTGGATTTGACACCCGACCCCCCATCGTATAAATTTTGCGCTGACTCCTGTCCCGTCGTATTGCAACTGCGCAGTCAGCTTATTGCCAATTCGGATTGTTCATTCCGGCGAGTCCCCTTCGCCATTGTGGATTAAATCGTATTTTGAGATTACGAGATTTTCGCGGCTCGATCATCATCGGCTTACGGCAAGTTGATAGTGCTTAATCACTTGGTTCTCACTGTTTTTTTTCGTTGATGATTTGCGGGAGGAGTAAATGGATGAGATTGACACCCACAGATCGTCCTCAATCGCAAGAAGAAAAACAAATTGTCACCCACCTCAGGAGGAGTAATATGAGTTTTGCGAGAAGATTGCTCGGTCTGACGCTTTCACTCCTGCTCGTCGGAGTTGTCGCCCCGGCGCAGACGCCACGATCGACGGATGATCCTCGCAACCCGGCGCCGACAGTCAACGGCGGCACCGGTCTTTTCACGGTCTACGACGCTCAGACTTTGCGAAAAGGTGAGTTTAACGTCGGTTTCTTTGCCAACCATTTTCATCGCGATCCAGGCGACCTCGCCTGGCAGGTTTACCCGGTCAACTTCCAGGTCGGATTCAGTGATCATCTGGAAGTTTTCGCTTACTTTGAAGCGCAGCGAGTTGTTTCAGTCGGCTTGCCGGTCCTGCTCAGCGGTTTCTACCTTCCGGACGTCAGAACCCCGACGCTGCCATCTGGAAGGGTGATCATTGTTCCGGGAACGAACTCGGCGGCGTTTACGCTCACCGACCCATGCGGCAATGGCGGATTCGCCGGACCTTGCAGAGGCCAGAGTCTGGCCAGCGGTCCTTTCATGGCTCGTCCTGGCGGTAATGACACCGCTGTTTACCCCGGTCTGGGCGCTCCCGTCGGCGGAATTCTGCCGGCGATCCCGCCCAATGATCTGCCGAATTATTATCCGAATGCGCCTTTCCTGGCCCGATTCTCCGACCACCACACCGCAGACGTGTGGATAGGCGGTAAGATTCGGTTCACCGGTCCGAAGAATCCATTTGGATTCGCTCTCATTCCATTATTCAAGATTCCTACGACCCGGGAACTGAATACCGGTCTTGAACGCGGCCGCGGCACAGGCGCCTTTGATTATGGCGTGATTGCAGCTCTGGACGGACGTCTGTCCAGGTTCATCAACCTGAGCACGAATATCGGATTCATCAAGAAAGGCGACCCGCGCGCCGAAGACATGAACCTGGGGCCGCTCTGTCAGGGTTGCGGCGTCATTCAGGGCTTCGGGGACAGCGACCGCTCGCTCGATCTGCCGAACGAGGTTCGCGCCGGCATCGGAGTCGATTTTCCGTTAAGCCCCTATTTGCAGGCGATCGTCGAGGTCAATTCGACCACATTCGTCGGTTCGCACACGCCGAGCCTGCTCAGGAACCATCCGGTCGATTTCGTGGCCGGGGCGCGCATCTTCCCGTGGCGCTGGTTCGGGATCAGCGCCGCCTATCAGCGCCATCTGAACTGGTTTTCGGAGCTGGATTCGGTTCACGACCCGAACGGCTTCATTTTCGGCCTTTCGATGGGCCGCGCGAACTCGCGTGAAGAACCTGTCCTGCCGAACCAGCCCCCGACGGTCAATCTGGCCCTCGGGCCTATCGCGCCGGGTTCGACCGATCTGCTGCGCTCATCGGCCAGCACCGTTTGCGCCGGCGACAAGGTCTCGCTGGTCGCCACGGCTTCCGATCCGGACGGCGACACGCTGCTCTATACGTGGTCGAGCACCGGCGGGCGCATCATCGGCGACGGCGTGAATACGCAGTTCGACACGACCGGCCTGGCGCCAGGCGATTACACCATCACGATTGAAGTCAATGACGGCTGCGGCTGCGTCGCTTTCGATTCCAAGACTATTCGAGTCGAATCCTGCCCGCCGCTTACCGTCTGCTTCGGTCCGAACATGGATGTGACCGCCAGCGCGACCACGGTTGACGCGGGCGAGAAGGTCAACTTCTCGACCACGGGCGTGACCGGCGGCCGCAACTACGGCGCGGTTCGCTACGCTTGGACGGCGTCATCCGGCACGATCAGCGGCAGCGATCTGACCGCCGTGCTCGATACGACCGGCGTCACGCCAGGCTCGAACATCGATGTCACCGTCACCGCCACTTCCGAAGTGGGCAACTGCTCGGCCAGCGGCTCGGCTCGCATCAGTCTGAGGGCGCCGCCGCCGCCGCCGCCGCCGCCGCCGACCTTCAGCGAGATCGGCCAGTGCACGAGCTTCAAGCGCAATAACGCCCGCGTTGACAACGCCTGCAAGGAGATCCTGCAGAATCGCGTGATTCCCGCGATGCAGGCCGATCCGACCGCCAGGCTCGTCATCGACGGTTATCGCGCCGAGAACGAGCGCCCGGCCAACCTCGACCTGCAGCGCGCCAAGAACGTGCGCGATCGCCTGGCCGACGGCAGCCTGGGCACGCAGATCGACGTCAACCGCATCTCCGTGCGGCCTGGCGGCGTTTCGCAAACGGGCGAACAGGTGAAGATCTACTTCGTCCCGAGCGGCGCCGCTGATCCTCCGGGGCCAGCGGCTGTGGACGCCGGGCCGGTCACTCCGGAAAGGAAGGCCGCCGCGCCCCGTCGCAAAGGGCGCCGTTAAACCCCAAATCGCCACCCGGCGGTTGGATAATAAGGAGGCAGGCGGTCATTTGATCGCCTGCCTCTTTTTATGTTATTTGCCTGATCGATTATGTCGACTGATAAAGCTGTTAAGAAAACCGAAATCGGCTACGTGAATTTGATTTGCGCAATCGTTTTTGCGACGGCGATTGGCGCCGCCGTCTGGCTGCGCTTCGCCGATATCGGCGTCAAGCCATTCCATCACGACGAAGGCGTCAACGCATACTTCCTGCTCAATCTGGCCAGGCACGGTGATTACAAGTACGACCCGACCAACTATCACGGCCCGACGCTCTATTACTTCGCCTTCCTCGCGCTGCGCGTCTTCGGCGAGAACGATTTCGCGCTGCGATTCGCGCCCGCCCTGTTCGGGACCTTGACCGCGCTGATGGTCTGGCCGTTGAGAAAGCGCCTGGGGCCGGTGGGGACCCCGGTCGCGGCTTTTCTGATAGCGCTCTCGCCGGGACTGGTTTATTTTTCGCGCGATTTCATTCACGAAATGTCGTTCGGCTGTTTCTCGCTCGGCCTCGTGGTGGGCGCATGGCGCTACGCCGAATCGAAGAACTTCGCCTGGCTCGCGCTGATGTCGATCTCCGCCGGATTGCTGTTCGCCACCAAGGAGACCGCGATCATCACCGCCGTCGTCATGGTCATCGCCGCCGTCTGCGCGGAGGTTTGGGACATCATGCGAAGAATGATCGAGCGGCGCGAGATCACGCCCGCCTCATTCGCGCGCGAGTTATGGAGCGATTGCTCGGGTTTGGCGCCGTCGCTCGATCACCTGCTGGCCGCGATCATCATATTCGTCTTCATCAACATCATCTTCTACTCGTCATTCTTCAGGAACTGGCATGGCGTGACGGACGCGGTCAAATCGGTCGCGCTCTGGACGAGCCGCAGCGGCAGTGAACACGTCAAGGACTTCTCTTACTACTTCGGCATACTGTTCAAACTCGAGCTGCCTTTGCTAATCGGTTCGATCCTGGCGGGGATCTTCATCGTCTTGAGGGCGAACTGGTTCTGGCTATTCGTCGCCGCCTGGGCGCTGGGACTGGCCCTGTCCTATTCGATCATCGGATACAAAACGCCGTGGCTGATGATCAGCTTCATGGTTCCCATGGCGCTTCTTTCGGGCTATGCCGCTGAGCGAATTTACGGCGCGCTGCCGCGCAGCTCCCTCAAGTTTTTGTGGGCGCTGGCGCTCGTTGTAATTCTGATCTTCAACCACCGCATCGCCTGGACCGTGAACTTCGAAAAATACGACGATAACAGCAACAAGACCGGTTATTTCGCCGACTATTTCTCCGACGCCGAACGGGGGATTAAATTCAGACCATACTCTGACGGGTTGTACGGGTACGTCTACGCGCAAACCGCCCGCGGCGCCTTTCAGCTCGTTCAGGCAGTCAAAAGCGAAATGGACAGACTCCCGTCTGGAAATCAGACTGGCATTTACGTGGCCACGCCCGAATACTGGCCGCTGCCCTGGTACCTGCGCGATAACGACCAGGTGGCCTATTCGGGAAACTTGCCCAAGGGCGTGAACGGGACGCCACAAATATCGCAGCCGATCATCATCGCCGACGTCAGTCAACAACCGCTGCTCGACGGCTTGCCCGGATGGCGCGCGTTGCCGCAATCGTTCACGCTCAGACCGGGCGTGGAGCTCCTCGTTTATCTACGAGACGAAGCGCATCAACAGTAGTTTGAATATGCCGACGGTAATTTCGATTGCGGGTTTCGATCCGTCCGGCGGCGCCGGCGCGCTGGCGGACATCAAGACTTTCGCGGCGATGGGCTGCTTCGGAACCGCGGCCCTCACTTCGCTGACGTTTCAGAACACAGTCGCCGTGTACGGAGCTTCGCATCAGACGGCTGATGTTTTGCGCTCGCAGATCGAACCCGTCATTAACGACTTCGAGATCGCGGCGGTTAAAATTGGAATGATACCCACCCGCGAGATGATCGAGGTCGCCGCCGAAATCATCGAGAAAAACGATCTGCCGAATATAGTTGTAGACACCGTGATTCGTTCGACCAGCGGATACGACCTGATTGAGGAAGAAGCGGTCGGATTTCTTGTCGAGAGATTGCTGCCTCTGGCCGATGTCATCACGCCGAATATGGACGAGGCTGAACGACTGACCGGGTTGGAAGTGAAAGACCAGGACGGAATGAAAAAGGCCGCCGCGCGAATTCACCAGATGATCTCGGCGCCAACATCGAGGAAAATGGCGCGTCGAGCGACGCTCGTCAAAGGCGGGCATCTGGAAGATGAAGCTACGGACATCCTTTTCGATGGAAGCGAATTCCATGTCTTTCGGGAGACGAAGATCAAGACGGGCGACAGGCATGGCACTGGCTGTACGCTCTCATCTGCGATCGCGGCTCTGCTGGCGCGTGGCTGCGAAATCCCGGACGCCGTCGCCCGCGCGAAGCGGTATTTAACGGAGACCTTGCGCGCCGCCCCGGACATAGGCCACGGGGCGGGACCGTTGAACCACTTCGGCGCTACAAGTACGCGTCAATAGCCGCTGATTCCATCTCTTGCGCGCCTTTTTGCTTCTCGTTATAGTTGCCGCGTTTCCCATGGTTCCTACAATCGCAATCAATCTTTATTTTGAGAGGAGTCGTTCAGGTCGCAATGAGCGACGCCCGGAAACAATGAGGATCAACCACGAAGAAACGAAGGACACGAAGAAGAACATAAAAAGAACTTCGTGCTCTTCGTTTCTTCGTGGTTGATTCTCCGAGGAGGATTTCAATGACGAAAGAGGCTGAAATCACGACTGGCAGAGAAACATTCGAAGGCGCCGGTCTGGAGGTTAGCGCCTTCATTGCGCGTCCTGAGGGCGTCGAAAAAGCGCCGGCCGTCATCATCATTCATGAGTGGTGGGGACTCAACCCGCACATCGAAGACGTCGCGCAGAGGTTCGCTGAGGAAGGGTTCATCGCCGTCGCCGCCGACCTTTACGAAGGCAAGACTACCAAAGACGCCCAGGAAGCCGCGAAGCGGCTGGGCGCGCTGAAGCAGGAAGACGGCCTGGCCCGCCTGCAAGTCGTCCTGAAACGATTGCGCGCCATGCCGGAAGTGGCCGGCGTTGGCGTGACCGGGTTCTGCATGGGCGGCACGTTCGCGCTGCTGCTGGCATGCAACGCCAAGGTCGAAGCCTCGGCGCCCTTCTACGGCGATGTGCCGGTCGACACTACCGTGATCGGCAAACTGAGCTGCCCCGTCCTTTTCATCGGGGCCGAGAAGGATCAATGGATAACGGTTGAAAAGATGAACCGGCTCGACTCCGCGCTCAAGCAACACGGAAAAGAAGGCGAGGTGCGAATATACGAGGGCGCGGATCACGCTTTCTTCAACGACACGCGACCCGAAGTCTACAGCCGCGCCGACGCCGAGGACGCCTGGAAAAGGGTGATCGAATTCTTCAACAAGCATCTGCGCAAAGGGCAGACCGCCACAGCTTAGAATCGGCGCCGCAATATGTTTCGAAATCGGGATGGCAAAGATTGTTTCAAACCACGAAGACACGAAGAACACGAAGAAAACCAGAAAAGATTTACTCCAAACTGTTCTTCGCGCTCTTCGTGTCTTCGTGGTTTGTACATCTGTACTAATGTTTTTTGGTTCGATTGAGATGATTCACGAGTTATCTGCAAACACTGTGGCGGTCATCACCGGCGCGTCATCGGGCATCGGGCGCGCGACGGCGCTCGCTCTCGCCGAAAAAGGCATGCGGCTTTCATTGCTGGCGCGTTCTGAAATCGCTCTTTCCGAGGTGACGGAGGAGGCCGGAGACCGGGGCGCGAGCGATGTACGTTATTTTGTCTGCGACGTGCGAGATGAAGCGGCGGTTGATCGCGCGGTCGCGTCCACTGTGGACTGCTTCGGGCGAATTGACATTCTGGTCAACAGCGCCGGGTTGAGCTTGAACGGCGAGGTTGACGGTTACTCATTGGAAGATTGGCGCGCCGTGATTGACACCAATCTGACGGGAACTTTTCTGACCTGTCGCGCGGTGGCGCCGGCGATGAAGCGGCAAGGCGGCGGACAGATCATCAACATTTCGTCCGGAGCGGGACGCAACGGCATCAAGGAGATGGCGGCATACTGCGCCTCGAAGTTCGGCGTCATCGGCTTCACCGAATCGCTTGCGCTAGAAGTCAGAAATCGTAACATCCGCGTTTCGGCTCTGATCCCGGGGTCGGTGGCGACCGATTTTTCGAGAGTCGCAAGACGCCAGGGCGCCCCGGATCGCGACCGCGGCGGGTCAAGGGAGATCGGCTATTCAATGACGGCGGAAGAGGTCGCTTCGGTGATTGTCACGATGATCGAGCAGCCTCCACAGGCCTGGATGAGTGAGGTTACGCTGCGTCCTCTCAATCTGGAATTGCGCAGGACGCTGAGTTGAATGCGAGGTTTAAGATGGCGAGCGAAAGCGTTTTATGCGCATCCTGCGGCATAACGCTTAGACCGTTTATGCGAGTCTGTCCGCGTTGCGGCGCGCGACGCGTGGGCGCCACGCAGATGCGTGAGCCTCCGCAAGAAGCGACGCCGGCTCCTGCGGCGCCCGAACCGGATCGGGCCAATGTTCGGATTTCCTTCGATTACGCGTCGAACCGCATCTCCTTGACCGAAGCCGCGCATTCCGAGGTCGTGAAACCACTGAGGCCGAGTGTAGACGCGAGCGCGGGCGCCAGACCTTTCACTTCGGCGCGGAACCCGGTTTTACTCGCGCCGGGGGAAGAGCGCAGGCGATTTCCGCTCTTCACCACTGCGCAATGGACGCTGATAGCGCTCGGCGTGGCGCTGCTTCTTATGATGATCGTCATAGCTTATCTGCTCTGGCGCCAGCAGCAGCGAGACACGGCGCCGGTCGTGAATCCGAGTGTCGTAGCCGCTCGACCGATTCCGAGCGCGACTCCGATTCCCGAGACAAGTCCAACTCCAAATCCTTCCGACGATCAGGCGATCTACGAATCTGTCAGAACGCAGTTGGCGGCTTACAACCCTTCAGGATTTTCGCGCTACAGGTTTGAAGTCAAAGACGGAGTCGTAACGATTAACGGCGAGGCGGCTCACCAACCGGAGAAAGACGGCGTCGATAGCGTCCTCAAACTTATTACCGGGGTCAAATCAGTGGTCAACAACCTGAAGGTCAAACCGGATGAAGCGCTCGCCCCGGTCAAGCTCAACCTCGCCGAGGCGAAGATTCTGGACGACGCGCTACGACGCGAGGTCGAGTCTCGCGAGCAAGCCACGAACGTGGCGCCTCCTAATCCGCCTCAACAGCTGAAGCAGACTCA
>Ga0126377_10002462_pt1 | contig 12784 bp, 13 predicted proteins | sample PanSoiMetPlot_22_FD_92647 | JGI IMG/M metagenome (GOLD analysis project Ga0126377, IMG submission 92647) | Tropical forest soil microbial communities from Panama - MetaG Plot_22 | ecosystem: Environmental > Terrestrial > Soil > Tropical forest > Bulk soil | place: Panama | collected 2016-02-17
TAATCTCAGAGCCTGCCAGATCTGCTCTCAACTCGCCGGTCTTGACCTTGGCGGTGAGACGAACCGGCAGGTGTCGTTCGTCGTCGCTAAAGTAGATCCTTATCCGATAGCCGTTTATCCTATCGCTGTTGCTTACCCTGACCTGGCCCACAAGGGCATTAAACGACCCAACATTATTCGTGACTGTTTCGCGACCAACTATCTTTACTTCGGCCTGGTACGTTTCACCACTGCCACGAACATTGAACCGGAACGTGGCGCCCTCAGCCAAAGGCAAGGCTCGCAACTTGAAGAGAGCTGACAGGAAGTCGTATGTCCCCGGAATTGCCGATTGCTTCGCTGTTGTTGGCGCGGGATCCAATGATTGCGAGAACTCATAGGGGTTATCAGTGGTGCGGTTTCCCTCGTGCACAGTTTCCTGGCCGCGAAAAGGTAGGCCACTTTCGGGATCAACGTAGGTGGTGTAGTCGTTGTTCATCGAGAACAAGGCGACATTGATGTACTCACTCGTCTCCACGTGTGCGTGCAGTTGGATAAGCTCGCGACCGTAGAAGATACCGCGTGTGACCACCTGAATCTCCACGTGGGCCGCGCTCGGGAAATTTGAAAACGAGACGTTGTAAGTCAGTCGCTCGCCGATTTTGTACGGGCCCGCTGGATAGCCGTTGAGCGGAGCGCCGCCATTCTCCTGAGCAAAAAGTGGAAAAATGAGCGCGAGGATTAGGAGTGATAGCCTAAAAAAGGAGGGGGCCTTCAACCTGAGATTCACCATCGCATAATAGTTTTAATCTGGAAGCAGGGCAAACACGGGTGCCCCTTAAATTGTACACGCTAAATAGTCTTCGTTGTTCCCCTTCGTGCAATTATTCAGTCCATTTTCATTTCTGCCACAATTCTCTCCGCTGCTTTCGCCGGGTCCGGCGCACCCGTGATTGGCCGGCCAACCACCAGGTAATCGGCTCCCGCGCGCAGCGCGACTGCGGCTGTCGCGACCCGCTTTTGATCGTCCTGACTCGCCTCCTGAGCACCAGCGGGTCGGATTCCTGGCGTAACGATCAAGAATCCTGGACCTGATTGAGAACGAATCGCCTCGATTTCATTGGGCGACGCGACTACCCCGTCTACTCCGGACTCCTGCGCCAATTTCGCCAGGCGTAGTACGCAACTCTCCGCACTGCCCGTCATGCCGATTTGAGCGAGAGAAGTTTGGTCAAGACTGGTCAGGACTGTCACCGCAAGCACCGCCGGTCTTGAGTGTCCCTGCTTTGCTGCCTCCTCGGCAGATCCTTGTGCAGCTCGTTTCATCATTTCTGAGGCCCCGCCCGCATGCACAGTAAACAGTGATACTCCCAGGCGAGCCGCAGATCGTGCCGCTCCCTCCACCTGATGGGGGATGTCGTGAAACTTGAGATCAAGAAAGACCTTCGCGCCCGATTCGACAATCTTGGTTACTACGCTGGGGCCGGTGCTGGTAAAGAGCTGAGAGCCAACCTTGAACATTCCTACTACGTCCTTGAGTGCCGCCACGAGCTCAACTGATTCCGCTGGAGTTCTTACGTCGAGGGCGACGATCAGTTTTTCCTTTTCTTTCAATTTCCTCCTCCTTCAGATTTGACTTGCCTGTACTGGCTGTCTGCTAGTTCAGCTGCGCGACAGCCTATTGCTTGATCGAGAGTGCGAAGCCCTTCGCGTCGCAGGATGTCGGCTACTCCACGATTGATGTCGCGTGCGACTGCTGGTCCTTGATAAATAAACCCGGTGTAGAGTTGCACGAGACTCGCGCCGGCCGAAATCTTTTCCCAGGCGTCCGCGGCCGTGAAGACACCGCCAACACCGACTAAGGGTATCTGTCCGTTGGTTAATTGATGGAGGTTAGCGATGATGGTGGTGGCTTTTTGTTTGAGCGGCAGACCGCTGAGTCCTCCGGCACCACATTCAGCGACATCCGCCGGCGGAGTTCTCAGGTTCTCTCGCTTGATAGTTGTATTCGTGGCAATGATGCCGTCAATCTGCAGACGCTTGACGACGTCGACGATTAACTCGAGTTCGTTGAATTCCAGGTCGGGGGCAAGCTTCACCAGTAGCGGGACGCGGCTAGGTCGTTTGTGCTGAGCTTGCAGCTGCAGATTGCGTGCTTGCAGTGCGCTAAAGAGTGACGTCAGTTGATCTGCCTGTTGCAGTTCGCGTAGTTGGGGGGTGTTCGGAGAGCTAACATTGACCGCGATGTAATCGGCCACTGGATACACCAGGTCAAAACTGGAGAGGTAATCTGCCGTGGCCGCTGCGAGCGGCGCTATTTTGCTTTTACCGATACTGACACCAAGGACGCAGTCAGGCGGATCTTTCTTGACTCTTGCTGCAAAAGCGGCGGCGCCCTGGTTATTGAAGCCAGCCCGATTGATAAGGGCCATGTCCTTCGGTAAGCGGAACAACCGCGGACGCGGATTCCCAGGTTGAGCGTGAAAGGTGACAGTGCCAGCCTCGATAAAGCCGAAGCCAAGTGCTGCCAGGGCGGGCAAGGCGATGCCATCTTTATCGAAACCTGCCGCCAATCCGATCGGATTGGAAAACTTTAAACCAAAACGCTCGATACGTAGTGAGTCGCTGTGAAATTCCGGCGAGACATACTGACTAATTGCCTTGGCACCTGGAAGTACCGCGAGTGAGTGTAAAGCCAAATAGTGAGCCGTTTCGGGCGGAAGCCGAAAAAGAAGAGGTCGCAGCAGTGAGCGATAAACCATCAAAGGCTGTTCAAGCGTTGCAGACTAACAGAGTCAATTGATTAGTGACAAGCGAACGCCTTACTTGTCACGCAAAAGTCTTCTTGCTAGTATCCCGCGAGCATGGATTTCGTCGAAAAGGCACGCATCATGGATGGCCCGCGCATCAATCGCGCACTGGCCCGGCTCGCTTCCGAGATAGTCGAAGAGAATCATGGAGCGGGTGACCTGTTCTTAGTGGGCATCAGAAGGCGTGGGGTGCCGCTCGCAGAGCGAATGGCGGGCAAAATCGCTGACCTGGAAGGCTATCGGCCACCGGTTGGTGTGCTGGACATAACATTGTACCGAGACGACCTCTCAACAGTCGGAGCGAAGCCGGTAGTTAACCGTACGGACCTCCCAGGAGATATTGAGAATCGCAACATTGTCTTGATCGACGATGTGCTGTATACGGGGCGGACGATCCGGGCGGCGCTGGATCAGTTGATTGACTTTGGTAGACCACGACGGGTGCAACTAGCGGTACTTATCGACCGCGGTAAAGAACATCGCGAGTTGCCGATTCAGGCGGACTACATCGGAAAACTAGTGCCCACCAAGAAGAGTGAGATCATCAAGGTGATGTTACAGGACTTTGATGAGGAAGAAGGTGTCGTAATCGTCGAGCGACCGTTGGAGACGACGGGATGAGGAAGCGGCCAAGTGGCCGCTTTTTTTATAGGACTTTTAGGGCTTGTGTGACCTATTGACTTATACGACTTAGAGGACCGATAAGACCTATAGGACCAATTTCTGAGATGCAAACGAATTTTCAGCGTCGCCACCTCCTGGGAATCCGCGAGCTTTCCGCCGGTGAGATCACCCATCTGCTGGATACAGCGGAGACATTTCGCGACATCTCCCGCCGCGAAATAAAGAAAGTTCCGGCACTGCGCGGTCGCACCGTTATCAATCTCTTCTTCGAACCTTCAACCCGCACTCGCACGTCGTTTGAAATCGCCGCCAAGCGTCTCTCAGCTGACGCTATTAACGTCAGTATCTCGAATTCGAGCGTCACCAAAGGGGAAACACTACTCGATACCGCGCGGAACCTGGAGGCAATGGCTCCCGATTGCATCGTTATCCGGCACTCGCTGGCCGGGGCGCCCCAGCACCTGGCGCGCATGTGCAACTCTCCTATCGTGAATGCCGGTGACGGCGCCCACGAGCATCCCACCCAGGCATTGCTCGATGCCCTGACAATCAGGGAGCACAAAGGACGAATCGCTGGCCTGAAGATAGCCATTATCGGAGACATCCTTCATTCTCGGGTTGCCCGTTCAAACATCTATCTCCTCACTAAGCTTGGGGCCACTGTCAGTGTCGCCGGACCAGGCACACTGGTGCCAACTGAATTCGCGGAACTCGTGGAAGCCGGACTGCGGGTCGAGAACTCAATCCGAGATGCGATCAACGGCGCGGATGTCGTAATGATCTTGCGGATCCAACGCGAGCGACAGGACGCCGCATTCTTTCCTTCGATGCGTGAGTATGCAGTTCACTACGGTCTACAGCCGCAGCATCTGCAGCGCGCCGCCCCTGACGTGATCGTAATGCATCCCGGACCGATGAACCGGGGGGTCGAAATCTCCTCAGAAATTGCGGACGGAAGTCGTTCCTTGATACTCGATCAAGTCACCAACGGCGTGGCCGTCAGGATGGCAGTCTTGTACCTACTCGCTGGAGGATCTCATCACGACCCGGAACCGAGCGAGCCGCCAGCTACAAAAAAGAAGAGACAAAGCAGGGCAACCAAAGAATGAAACTGCTGATTGCAAACGGGTACCTGATCGATCCTGCGCAAGAAGTAAATGCCGGTCGGGATCTGTTAGTCGAAGATGGACGAGTGGTTGGTCTGCTCGACAGAAGCGAACCGCGTCCTGAAGATGTGCAGATCTTCGACGCTACCGGTTTAATCGTCGCTCCAGGTTTTATCGACCTGCACGTGCATCTGCGCGAGCCCGGGCAGGAATACAAGGAAACCATTGCGACCGGAGTTGCCGCGGCGGTGGCCGGCGGTTGGACCAGCGTTTGTGCGATGCCCAACACCGATCCGATCAACGACAATCCCGCTGTAACGCGCTTCATTGTGGAAAAGGCTGCGGCGGCCCAACTGGCCAATGTTTTTCCGATCGGCGCCATTACGAAAGGAAGTAACGGCAAGGAATTGGCTGAGATGGGCGAGATGAAGAATGCCGGCATCGTCGCCGTTTCCGATGACGGCCGCCCGGTTCCCAGTGCGGGAATGATGCGTCGGGCGATGGAGTATGCCCGCGGTTTTGATCTTCCGTTAGTTGATCATTGCCAGGAGCCAACTCTCAGCGCCGGAGGAGTAATGCATGAAGGCCGTTGGTCTCTGATTCTTGGTTTGCGCGGGATGCCGGCCGCAGCCGAAGATGTCGACGTAGTGCGTGACTGTGTTCTTGCTAAGTTGACCGGCGCGCGCGTTCACCTGGCCCATGTCTCGACCCGGGGAGCGCTGGCAGCGGTGCGAAAGGCTAAAGACGCTGGACTCTCGGTTACCTGTGAAGTGACGCCCCATCACTGGACCCTGACTGACGAAGCAGTGGCGGAATACGATACGAACACCAAAATGAGTCCGCCCTTGCGCAGTCGTGATCACGTCGACGCGATCCTTGAAGCGATGAGTGATGGCACCATCGATGCTATTGCCACTGACCATGCTCCGCACCACTATGACGAAAAAGCTTTGGAGTATGACCAGGCTCCGTTTGGCATAACTGGCCTGGAAACAGCCGTTGGCCTGGCGTTTGACCTGGTCCATCGTGGTGTGATCGGTTTAGAACGACTGGTGGAGATGTGTTCGACCAATCCAGCTCGTGTTTTTGGTTTAGCAGATCGCGGGTCGCTGGTTAAGAACGCGCACGCTGATATCACGATTCTCGACCCCCAGCTCGAGTGGGTTTTTGATGTGGCGAGTTCGAAATCCAAGAGCCGCAATACTCCGTTCGACGGCCGTCGCCTGACTGGTGCCGCAGTGGCCACTATCGTGGGCGGAAGACTGGTTTATCTGCACCCGGATTACTCGCGCATCACCGAAATGAAGCGGTCAGGCGCCACGGCTAAGTAAATTTCCCTCCCTCGTTATCGGCCCAATCTCCCACTGGTCGGGTTTGCCACGAAAACATTGCCAATCCTGAGGCGGCAACCTAAAATGCTTCGGTCCTTTCTAGTCTGGTAGCAGCGTTTTTTCGCTGCAGATCCGTTTCGGCTTTCTAGCAGCTGCCCCTAACTAACAGCAGTCGTTCGTCTGTCCTGCCAGGGATGGGCGAAGGACTTGTTTTTCAAACAACTAAATACAAGAGAGAACCAACTGGGTTCTTCATGAGACTAACCACGGAGGTCCCCATGATAAGTAAGCGTTGCACACTTACCTGTATCGCTCTCGTAACCGTTCTCATCGCTGCACCATGCCTGGGTCAGGAGAGTTCTGCCAAGATGCTTAAGGCGCAGGAGCGTTACACACTGTCGCTGGAATTAGAATTTACGAAGAAGGACCAGAATCCGCTTGAGCATGCGATCTCTGTTCTCTTCGACGTTGGTCCAAATGGGTATGCGACAGGATTTCTGGTAGGGAGCGGCCTGGTAATGACTGCTTACCATGTGATCTCCGGAAATCTGAGCAGCACCAAAAAAGTAATGCTTGGCTTCAGACCGGACGACGAACTCAGTGTAAAGGTCTTTGTTGATGGGTGTCGCGCGAAGGTCATAAAAGTTGATAAGGAAGCGGATCTCGCCCTGCTCGAAATGTGCCACACTTCCAAACCGGCCCGCACGCCAACGTTTCAAACATCGCCCACCAAGGACGACAAGCTCTTCTTGATTGCCCGACCACATGGTGACAAAGTGGTCAGCCACGGCAGCTTCTATGGACCATACATGCTGGGCAACCAGCAGTACTGGTCAGTGAAGATCGATAGTCGCGATGGTTTTTCCGGGTCTCCTGTTTACAACCAGAGGGCCGAAGTCGTCGGAGTTTTCAGCGGGTACGATTGGTCGCAAAAGTTGGCGCTCATCAGTCCCAGTTTTAGGGCGCAGAAGTTGTTGGAAGATTACAATTCGAATAAACCTTAAGCATGAACATCATTCATCTGCGGCTGACCTTTACCTTACTGGCAGCTTCACTGTTCATTTCCGCCTGCGCGAATCCGGCGGCGGATAAGCCCAAGGCAGTGACCAGCGAAGCTGCCCCAACTTCGTCAGCTGCAGTCCAGGGTGAAAAGTTTGCGATAACGCCAGATACGTCCAGGATTGAGTTTGTCGGCTCTAAAGTGACTGGCAGTCACCATGGTTCGTTTGCCAGGTTCTCCGGGATGATTGATTTCCTGGGCCAACCGGAAAAGAGCAAGGTCAGCGTCACCATCGACATGGATTCGGAAAGCACTGATACCGAGGGCGTAACCAAGCACCTAAAGACAGCGGATTTTTTTGATGTGGCGAAGTATCCCCAGGCAACGTTCGAGTCGACCGCGATCAAGCCAGGTGGCGATAAAGGCGCGACTCATACGGTGACCGGCAATCTGCAATTGCACGGCGTCACAAAGTCAATAACCTTTCCGGCGACGATCGTCGTGGCCCCCGATGCAATTACAGTGGACAGTACCTTCGCAATCAACCGGAAAGATTTTGGTATTAACTATGCCGGTGCTGCGGACAACCTCATCCGCGATGAAGTGGTCCTTACTTTGCACGTTCGCGGGGTGAAGAAGTCGTCCCAGTGATCACCTGGATAGTAAGAGACTAAGCCTGAATAAGGACCGGTTTGCAGTGGCAACAATGGATCGGTCCTTTATTATTATTGGTAGAAGATGAACAAATTCATTACCGCGGTGAAGAACCTGGACCTGGAAGCAGTCAAGACAATTACTGCCAAGGATCCCAGCTGGCTGGAATGGACCGAGCCGGACGGCAAGAACGCCCTGCATTACCTGTGTGCGGTCAGCACGCGTGACAACGCAGCAAAGGCCGAAAAGAGTCTCAAGCTATTGAAGTTTCTTTTAGCGCGTGGAATGGATATTGACTCGGTCCATAAGATCCCGGACAAGAACTGTGGCCATTTTCCGGCGACGCCTCTCTGGTACGCCTATACCCGCGGGCGCAACGAAAACCTTTATAAGCACTTGCTGAAAAACGGGGCGAATCCCGAACACTGCATGTGGGCCATTGCCTGGTACGACGATATTGACGCAGCTAAGCTCTGGCTCAAGCACGGGGCACAGATCGATAAAAATCCGAGCCCGAACGACTTGTTTCTCGGCTCTTTTGCCTGGAGAAAATACAACTTCGCTGAGTGGCTCTTGAAGCGGGGAGCAGACCCGAATGCGCCCGGCCCGCGTGGGCTGACGGCCCTGATGTTCGCCGTGAAGCGAAAAGAAGAAGATACGATCCGGATGCTGATGAAATATGGAGCCGACCCTGATAGAAAGAGTGACGAGGGGATGTCGGCGCGAGAATTGGTTAAGAAGAAGGGCCCGAAGCGTTTGGCCAACCTGTTTGTCGGCAGCTGACTTGCGCACTCACTGCCCCGACCTCTCTTCTCTAAGACATAAATACATTCTGCCGCAAATGGTACTGCGCTACAGATTCTTGCGTTGCTGAATTTGCTGGCGTACAGTATCTCCCATAAGCTTCCAAGAAGTGCGAAAGAGTCGATGGTGTCTTAAGCCTCTGACGGTTTGGTATCAAACCTTAAGTTGACTCGTCGACTAGTCGCTTGAGAAGCAGAGGTTGAGTCAGACTCTCCTCATTTACCTCCTGAAACTGTCCCGAAGTTCGGCACTGTCCGAGTTGAATCCCCCAAAACTGCTTCGCCCTTGACCGGATTTGCGGCTGAAGAGTGTCTCGCTGATAAGACCGAGATGCTCGAGGTCTAACGGCAATCGGTTCTGGCAGTGGTGTCCGCTTGCAAAGAAAGAAAGTTTCAATCGCAGCAACCAGATCAACAGTGGAAGGAGAACCAAATGAACGCGATCACACAAATGCTCACGCAACAGTTGGCTGGCAGTGCCACCAGCACTATCGCTCAACGTTTTGGCTTGAGTGAACAGACCGCCAACACGGCTGTTCAGCTCGCGGTACCGTTAATTCTCACGGCCCTGGCGCGCAATGCTTCGCAGCCCGACGGCGCTGCCAGCTTGCACCAGGCCATCAACAGCGATCATGACGGTAGCATCTTCAACAACCTGCTGGGTTACTTAGGGAACCCCCAAGGTGGCAATGGCGCGGGAATTCTCGGACATGTTTTTGGCAATCAACAATCATCGATCGAAAACAATCTGGCCCAGGCGACCGGAATGGACCAGGCCTCCGCAAGTGGTCTGATGCAAACGCTGGCCCCCCTGGTAATGGGTGCGGTCGGACAAACGCAGCAACAAAATGGACTTGACGCTGGCGGTCTGGCGAACATGCTGAACTCACAGCAACAGCAGGCCCAGGCGAATGCGCCAGGTGTGATGGGGATGCTCGGTTCCATGCTGGATCAGAATCAAGATGGTAGTGCGGTGGACGACCTGCAGCGACTCGCGGCCAATTTCTTCAAATGATTGTTCGACCCCGGCCCTGAAGAACCTGCCTGAGTGCTGAAATTTCAGTGTCACACTTAACTACGTAGTTCAAATTACAAACCTACAGGAGGAGCAACCAAGTGAGAGTAGCAACAAAAGCACTTAGCATCAGCCTGATGCTCACTGTGTTTGCCATGTTGGTCGGATGTAATCGTGGACCAACGGACGAGGCGCTTACGCAATCAGTAAGGGCCAAGATAAATGCGGACCCCGGCCTGGCCACCCAGTCTATCAGTGTGGCCGCGCACGATGGCGTGGTAACCCTGACCGGGAATGTAAATTCGGATCCAAACAAGGGTCGCGCGGAAGAACTCACCAAGGGGGTCGACGGAGTTAAATCTGTTACCAATAACCTGACTGTAAGGCCGCCGCTGGTCAACGCCACGCCGCCTCCGGTTTCCCCCGACTTACGACTCAGAACAGATGTAATGGCGAGTCTGACAAAGTTTGGCATCACCGGCGTCACTGCAGACGTTGCCAACGGAGAGGTTACTCTCACGGGCACTATTCCTCGCGCCAAGCTGCAAGATGCACTGAAGGCTGCGAACGAATCTCATCCCAAGAAGGTCATTAATAAACTAACTGTCAAATGAAGGAGCAGGAATTATGGAACTCAGTGAGAAGTACCAACCCGTGATTGAGATCGCCACGCAGAATGGCGTCAATCCGCAAGTAGCGGAACAGGACGGTGTCCTTTACATCAACGGCTCAACCAACAATGGTGATGTCAAACAACAAATGTGGGACAAGTACGGGGAGATCGATCCCGATTATCGCTCTGGCGATCTCGTCTTGAATATGGAAGTTGAGGGCGGCGGCTATGAGGAATACACGGTCCAAGCCGGCGACTCCTTAAGCAAGATAGGAAGCCATTGGGGCAAGAACTGGAAGGAGATTTGGGACACGAATCGAGATGTAATCGGAGCGAATTACAATCTCATTCATCCCGGTCAAAAATTGCGCATCCCCCGTTAACCAGGGGCAAAGATATCTGCGCTACCAGTTGGATTCCAACTAGTTATTGGTAGGCAGATAAAAAGGAGAGGAGGAAAAGGGCAATGGGACTCTTCGACAAGATGTTTGGGCGAGGCGCGACCAATGCGGATGCGACCGCTCAGCAACGCTTTAATGAGCTCAAGGGAAAATATCAGACGGTCCTGAACGCGATTGAGCAACAACAAGTGCAACTGCAGAACCTGCACGTGCAAGATAACAAATTGTTCATCAAGGGAACGGCGCCGTCAGAAACAGCGAAGAATGCTGTGTGGGACCAGGTAAAGCTGGTGGATTCAGGTTTCGATAAGGATCTGACCTGCGATATCGGAGTGGATGCCAGCAGGGCAGCCGCAGCCGCAGCTGGAGGTGGACAAGGCCAGGGAGGCCAGGTGTACCAGGTGAAGGCCGGCGACAACCTCTCAAAGATCAGCAAACAATTCTACGGAGATCCAAATGAGTACATGCGGATCTTCTATGCTAATCGCGACAAACTTCGGGATCCCGATCACATCCAGGTTGGTCAGCAACTCACCATTCCTCCCGACTCGTAAGAGCACAGGAGCTGCAGGCGCGACGGTCAGCTTAAACGCTGGCCGTCGTGTTCAGACTATTGCGCACGCGGGATCACGCGACTGTTCAGATCTCGCAGGGCGGCCCGATTCTTATCCCGCAACTCAACCGTACCGCTTCCGATCTGCATCGCCACCGACTCTGACAGGGCAATCTTCTTGAAGACGTCGTAAGGAACCTCTGCCTCGAGAGTCTCAACCATCTTCTCATCCATGGTGGTATCACCCTTGGGTACGAGGTTCATACGGCCAAGTCGCAGTGTTTCCGCATCTACGATTACAGCCAGGTCTCGCTGGTCAGGTGAATGCCGCTGTTGCCAGTTCTTGGTTTCGAACACTACCTGTAAGGTGACGCTTTTTACGTAGTTGAGTTGTGTTCCTGGCAAGTGCAGGGCTACATCAATGCTGATACAGCCGTCTTTGAAGTTATCTTTGAAACCGCTGCAAGTGACTTTCATCTTCCGCAGTCTCATCACTGTTTCAGAGGTGATGCCATCGTAGTTGGTCTCAATCTTGCCATCGTGCTTAACGGTCTGTTCCTGCTGAACAGTAGCAGGCGCTGCAATTGCAGCAGGCAAGAACACAAGCGAGCCGAGGGTAACGATCAATAACACTTTGCGCATTGCTACTTCTCCGGAAAAAGTGGAATCTGACGGGTTGTGAGAGTGAAGAACTTCGGGCAAGGGCAGCCGCTGCGGACAGCCCAGAAACAACATACCGAAGCTGAATCTACGGTGTCAATAAACTATTTCCGTAGTGATTTAAATACTTCGGCGGAATAAGTACGAGAGCTTCAAAAAAAATGTGCGGGTGTTGCGATTGAAACCGGATTCGAATTGTCCGGTGAAGGGATTGAATCCAGCAACATTCAGGTCGTCGTTGTAACCAACGTAGAACGAGGTGCCAGGATTGGGAGTCCAGCCGAAGAGGAACTGGCCGGCAACATTTGCCCGCAACGTGTCGTAGTCGGCGCGTGCGCGAGCAAACAGAAACCTGGTGAATTGATAGGTAGTTTTGAACGAATAGAGTTGCTGATAGTAGGCCAGCCTTTTTGTGTCGTTGCGAAACAAGCGACTGCTGGTGTAGTCGAGTGAGAGTTGCAAAGCATCAGCTGGCTGCCAGGTGAAGTTGGCGTTGATGTCCCGAGTGTCTCCAATGCCTGGATCGAGTGGCGCGTTTGGGTCAATGAGCGCAGCCGGACTAACGCGCGGAAAACGAGGGCCGGCGCCGAGGTCGAAATCAAACGGTTTCCAGGAATAATCAACTATCAGGTGAGCCGCATAAGCTTTACTGGGATTAGTACCAACCTCAACCGTGAATCCCTTGTAGATTGTGCTCCGCTCCGGTGGCCCAAGAAACGCTCCCGTCCTGTTAGCCGTCCGTCGCGCGCCAAACTCTTCTTCAAAAACTCGTTGATAGTCGGAGTAGATGTCCGCTTTAAGATAGGTCTGCTTCTTAAAATTGAATTGTGAGCGAATGGCTTCGTAGGCGTATTGCATGTTGCCCTGCCAGTTGAATTGGGCCCGAGTGCCTGAACCTAAACTCCACGAAAGAAGTTTGCCTGTCTGCCTGGATTCAGAATTGTAGGTGGCAATGAAGTCCCAGGCATTGGTATTAGTCTGACTGGTAAAGCCCACGTCGGCCCGGTAATCAGTAGTGTAGCCTTTTCCGTCCAACTCCAGGTTCAGGTGCCGACTATTACGTTGCCACTGCAGGTAGTAACCAAAACCGTTTCCCGTCCGATAGATGTTCTGGTCGAGCGTTGGATCGTAAAAGAAACGGCGTGAAGTTGTACCGGCCACCTGGAAGGAAAGGATTGTTTTTGGATTCAGGGTAAAACGTCCATCGATGCCGACGACCTGGTTGTGCTTTTCGA
>Ga0126377_10002463_pt1 | contig 12784 bp, 7 predicted proteins | sample PanSoiMetPlot_22_FD_92647 | JGI IMG/M metagenome (GOLD analysis project Ga0126377, IMG submission 92647) | Tropical forest soil microbial communities from Panama - MetaG Plot_22 | ecosystem: Environmental > Terrestrial > Soil > Tropical forest > Bulk soil | place: Panama | collected 2016-02-17
GACTTACAGAGCTTCGCCAGGATTTCTCTCAGCCCTGGGCACGCGAATATTGCAGGGACGCGATTTTACCGAGCAGGATGACGAGTCAAATCAGGGCGCCGCGGTGGTCAACGAGACCTTCGCGCGGCGATTCTGGAAGGTCCAATCGGTCCTTGGCAAACGTTTCAGTTACGCAGGCTCCGCCGGACCGTGGATCGAGGTCGTCGGCGTGATCCAGGACGGCAAATATTTCAGTTTGAGCGAAGAGGCCAAGCCTTTCGTCTACACCAACGTGCGACCGTGGATCGGCGGCGCCTGGATAATGGTCGCGCGCACGGCGGGCGAGCCGCAAAGCGCGATCTCGGCGATTCGACGGGAGTTTCAACAACTCGACGCCACGTTGCCGGTCTACAATGTCAAGACGATGGTCGAACACATGGCGATGCCACTCTTCCCGGCCCGCGTCGCCGCCACATTGTTGGGCAGTTTCGGATTGCTGGCGCTCACGCTGGCGGCCATCGGCGTTTTTGGCGTGATGTCTTACGCGGTGGCGCAGCGCGCGCGCGAACTCGGCATTCGGATGGCGCTAGGCGCGCAGGCCGGCGGAATTTTCAGACTCGTGATCGGTCAAGGATTGAAACTCACCGCGGCTGGGCTGGGCATCGGCCTGGCCTGCGCGTTCGCGGGCACGCGGTTGATGAGCGGTTTTCTTTACGGCGTTAGCGCCCTCGATGTCATTACATTCGCCGGAGTGTCGTCGCTGCTGGCGCTGGTCGCGGCGCTGGCTTGTTATATACCTGCGCGGCGCGCGATGAAAGTTGATCCGATGGTGGCTCTCCGGTGTGAATAAAACGCGGCGCGTGATGTACCGTAGGTTGTCCAACCTGCGGAGGCTTCATCATCAAGCTGCTTGGCAGTAACTGAATGGCTCATTAATCGAGCCGCCCGCAGGTTGGACAACCTACGGTACATTTTCCGAGGATGCCTAGATGCTTACCTGGCTCGCGGAGTTTTTACGCGACATACGGTTCGGGGTTCGCCATCTGGCGAAGAGTCCCGGCTTTACTTCGATCGCCGTCCTTTCGCTCGCGCTCGGCATTATGGCGACGACGGCGATCTACAGCGTTATTCACGCCGTCGTGCTGGATCCGTTCCCCTACAAGGACGTGGACAACTTGATGAGTGTTAAGGTTTGGGATACGGGCCAGCGTGGCTACAGGACTGGCTATTCCACCGATCAGTTCCTGGAAATCGCCGAGCGGAATACCATTTTTGAAGGAGTGATCGCTTCCACAGTCAGCGACGTATTGTGGACTGACAGCGGCGAGCCGCAGCGGTTGCGCGGGAATCACGGGACGTACAACACCTTTCAGGTGATGGGTGTGCCGGCGCTCATTGGGCGGACGACCACGCCGGATGACGCCAGACCCGACGCGGCGCCGGTGGTAGTGCTCGGCTACCGCTTCTGGCAGCGGCAGTTCGGCGGCGATCCGAAGGTCGTGGGACGGCAGCTTCGGTTGAACGACCAGATCCGCACGGTCATCGGAGTAATGCCGAAGCGATTTATGTGGCGAGGCGCCGACGTCTACCTCCCGATCACGTTCGAGCGCGGGCGCGTCATTGAAGGCGTTCGAGGCGTTCACCTTCTCGGACGATTGAAGCCGGGCGTCAGCGAAGCGCAGGCCGAAGTCGATCTGCGGCCCATCATCGAAGACTTGAAAAAAAGGGAGCCTGCGCAATTTCCCGACAAATGGCGGGTAGGGCTGCTCTCTTTCAAAGAGACTTTCCCGAGCAGTATCCGTGAAAACCTCTGGATATTATTCGGCGCGGTAGGGCTGTTGTTGTTGATCGCGTGCGCCAACGTCTCGAATCTGCTTTTGTCCAGAGCCGGCGCCCGGCAGAAAGAAATGGCGGTGCGGGCCGCCCTGGGCGCCAGACGGTCACGTCTGATCCGCCAACTGTTGACCGAGAGTCTGTTGATCGCGGTGACGGGAGGGGCGCTGGGCGTGGCGCTGGCGTTCGGATGCCTGCGGGCCATTCTGGCCATCGTCCCCCAGAACACGATCCCGGACGAGTCGGAGATCGCGGTCAACACTCAAGTTTTGCTCTTCACAGTGCTCGTATCGGCCATGACGAGCATCCTCTTCGGTCTCGCTCCGGCGCTGCACACCAGCTCCGGGAATCTGGCCAATCCGCTTCGCGAGGCGGGGCGCGGTTTGCAAGGGGGCGCGAGACAGGCGTTGCTTCGCAAAGGCCTGGTGGTCGCCGAGGTCGCGTTGTCACTGATGCTGCTGGTTGGCGCCGGTCTGATGATGCGGACATTTATGGCGGTTCAGGATGTGGATCTCGGATTCCGAACCGACCGTTTGTTGACCATGCGCATTCCGCTGCCGGAGCAACGTTACCCGGACTCCGCGCGCCGCGTCGCCTTCTTCGAGGAGCTGCTCCGGCGCGTGAGCGCCGTTCCTGGCGTGCAGGCGGTCGGATTGAACACGGGCACGCATCCATTCGGGAATTTCGGCGCGCCGGTGGAGGTCGTTGGAAGCGCGCAACAGGACACGCGGCCGGTCATCATCCATCAAATCAACGCCGATTACACCAGGGCCCTGGGAATAGCGCTCATCGAAGGCCGCCTCTTCGAGCAGAGCGAAGTGAGCGGAATGCGGCAATTGGCCGTCGTCAATCAAAGCTTCGTGCGCGGGAGGCTCGACCGGCGCGACGCGGTCGGGCGTGTGGTCCGCATTCCTCGATTGACGCAGCCCCCGTTCGGGGCGACGGACGATTCTTTCCAGATCGTGGGTGTGGTGAAGGACACATTCAACCGCGGACTCATGGATCAGGTGATGCCCGAAGTCTATTTGCCATTCACCGTGACTGGACGCGCTGATCGTCTGGTCGCGCTCACCCGGGCCGACCCCGCCGGAATTACGAAATCTCTACTGAACCAGGTCTACTCGATAGACAGGGATCAACCTGTCACCGATGTCAGGACGATTGACCGTGTTCTTCAGGAAGGAGTCTACGCCGGCCCGCGCTTCAACCTCGCGCTCTTCGCCGTCTTCGCCGCGCTGGGATTGACGCTGGCCGTTATCGGGGTTTACGGCGTGATGTCCAGCTCGGTGGCGCAGCAGACGCATGAGATCGGAGTGCGAATGGCGCTCGGCGCAAGTCCGGGAAAAATCTCCGGGATGGTCGTGATGCGAGGCATGTGGCTTCTGCTGATAGGCGTTGCGGTGGGGTTGACGGGCAGCTTTTTGACGGCGCGACTGCTGGCGAGACAAATATGGAATGTCTCCCCATTCGACCCGATCACCTTCATCTCCGTCTCGTTGATTTTGCTCGTCGCCGGGCTTCAGGCCTGTTTCTGGCCCGCTCGACGCGCAGCGCGAATAGATCCGATTGGGGCTTTGCGTCAGGAATAAATGGATCTACTGGGGTATCGCTGTGTTCAATCGAATCATACCAATCTCAACTTTGAAGTGGCGGGGCTTGCAAACTGGCCGCCGCGCCACACTTATCATCATCCTGCTCGTCCGGATCGGCTTGCTGGCTGTCTCTTGGCCGGCTCCATGTTCGCCGCCTACGCATGCGAGCAATGACATGCGCGGCGCGCCGCAAAGCGCTGAGGAGCGCCATTTGTTGGAACCCGGCAGGCCTATCGAACGGGAGCTTTCTGGGGGTCAAACGCATTCCTACAAGATCATGATGGCCTCCGGTCAATACTTGCGCATATTGGTCGTCCAACATGGGATAGCTGTGGCAGTGATACTGTTTGCGCCTGACGGGAAAAAGGTTGGTAAGGCGGATAGTAATAATGCGCTCAACGGATCAGAGAGTATCTCGGCGATCTCAGACACTGCTGGCGCCTATCTAATCGAAGTGCGCTCTCCTGATAAAGCAGCCAAGACAGGAAGTTATGGAATCAAGGTAGAGGAACTGAAAGCGACGACCGCCGATGACAAGTATCGTGTTGCCGGAGAATCATTCTTTCGAGAGGCGGAGGAACTGCAAAATGGAACGCAGGAAGACAAAAGAAAGAGCATCGAAAAGTATCATGAAGCGTTGGAGTCGTATCGAAGAGTGAGTAACCGCAGTAGGGAAGCTGTCGCGCTCAACAACATCGGCCTGGTCTATCGGTCGCTGGGAGAGATGCAGAAGGCGCTGGAGAAGTACAGCGAGGCCCTGCCGATTTTCCGGGCGGTGGGTGACCGCGGCGGGGAGGCCGGCGCGCTCAACAACATCGGCATGGTCTATCGGTCGCTGGGAGAGATGCAGAAGGCGCTGGAGAAGTTCAACGAGGCCCTGCCGATCTTCCGGGCGGTGGGTGACCGCGGTGGGGAAGCCGTCGCACTCAATAACATCGGCCTTATCTATCAGTCGCTGGGAGAGATGCAGAAGGCGCTGGAGAAGTTCAACGAGTCCCTGCTGATTAGGCGGGCGGTGGGTGACCGCGGCGGGGAGGCCGTCACGCTCAACAACATCGGCCTCATCTATCGATCGCTGGGAGAGATGCAGAAGGCGCTGGAGAAGTTGAACGAAGCCCTGCCGATTAGGCGGGCGGTGGGTGACCGCGGCGGGGAGGCCGTCACGCTCAACAACATCGGCGAGATCTACAGGTCGCTGGGAGAGATGCAGAAGGCGCTGGAGAAGTACAACGAGGCCCTGCCGATTAGGCGGGCGGCGGGTGACCGCGGTGGGGAGGCCATCACGCTTAACAACATCGGCCTGGTCTATCGATCGCTGGGAGAGATACAGAAGGCGCTGGAGAAGTACAACGAAGCCTTGCCGATCTTCCGGGCAGTGGGTAACCGCGTCGGGGAGGCCGTCACGCTCAGCAACATCGGATCGGTGTATCATTCTCTGGGAGAGATGCAGAAGGCGCTGGAGAAGTACAACGAAATCCTGCCGATCTTCCGAGCGCTAGGGGACCGCAATAGAGAAGCTGTTACGCTCGGCAACATCGGATCGGTGTATCGGTCGCTGGGAGATATGCAGAAGGCGCTGGAGAAGCACAACGAAGCCCTGCCGATCTTTCGGGCTGTGGGTGATCGCGGTGGGGAGGCCGTCACGCTCAACAACATCGGCATGGCCTATCAGTCGCTGGGAGAGATGCAGAAGGCGCTGGAGAAGCACAACGAAGCTATGCCGATCTTCCTGGAGGTGGATGACCGCGGTGGGAAGGCCGTCACGCTCAACAACATCGGCCTCGTCTATCATTCGCTGGGAGAGATACAGAAGGCGCTGGAGAAGTTGAACGAAGCCCTGTCGATGAGGCGGGCGCTGGGTGACCGCGGTGGGGAGGCCGTCACGCTTAATCACGTCGGCCTGGTCTATCAGTCACTGGGAGAGACGGAGAAATCGCTGGAGAAGCACAACGAAGCCCTGTCGATCTTCCAGGAAGTAGGTGACCGCGACGGAGAAGGTTCCGCCCTGCTAGGGATTGCGCGAGCAGAGCAAAAACGCGGCAATCTGACCCAGGCTCGCCAAACCATTGAAAAGGCGGTCAGTATGGTCGAATCAACGCGCACAGATGTTACGAGCCAGGAACTTCGCGCTTCATACTTTGCCTCCCGGCAGGATTTCTTTGAATCTTACATCGCCATACTGATGGAGCAGCACAGGCAGAACCCGGCCGCAGAAGTTGAATCCGTGGCATTGGCGGTCAGCGAGCGCGCCCGGGCGCGCTCCTTGCTCGAACTTCTGACAGAAGCCCGCGCCAACTTTCGTCAGGGCGTCGACAGTTCGCTGCTGGAGCGCGAACGCTCTTTGCAGCAGCGACTCAATGCGAAGGCCGCGGCGCAGATAAGATTGTTAAATCGCGAGCACACTCCCGCACAAGCCGAAACCGCCGCCAAAGAGATTGCCGCCATCACGGCTGAGTACGAGGAATTAAGGGCGCGGATTCGCGCGATCAGCCCCAGATACGCCGCATTGACCCAGCCCCAGCCACTGGACCTAGCCGAGATTCAGCAACAAGTGCTGGATCCAGACACCCTGCTGTTGGAGTACTCGCTGGGAGATAATGCGAGCTTCCTCTTCGTCGTGAGCCACACTTCAATCACCAGCTACCAACTGCCAAAACGCGCCGAGATTGAAGCGGCGACGCGCCGAGCGTATGAGCTGCTGACGGCGCCACAGCCCAGACCCGGCGAGATTGAGGCTAAACGCCAGGCTCGTATCAAAGAGGCCGGAGAGAGCTACTGGCCGCAGGCCGCCGTGTTGAGTCAGATGTTGCTCGGCCCGGCCGCCTCTCGATTGGGTTCCAAACGCTTGTTGATTGTGGCCGACGGGGCTTTGCAATATCTGCCGTTCGGCGCGCTGCCCACCCCTGATTTCCGCGCCGCCGCATCTCCAGGTTCCGGCTCCGCTTCAACGCCGCTGATCGCCGAGCACGAAATCGTCCATTTGCCTTCGGCCTCGGCTCTGGCGGTGTTGCGGCGTGAACTGGCCGGGCGTCGGCCAGCTTCCAGAGCTGTCGCAGTCCTGGCCGATCCGGTCTTCAGCGCGGACGACGCGCGCGTCAAGCCGGGCGCCAAAACACAGGTCGGCGGAGAACCGCCGTCAGACATGACGCGCGCCGTCAATGATGTGCGCGGCGAGCTGAGGCGTCTGTTGCTGACTAGGGATGAGGCGGAAGCCATCTTGTCTGTCACGCCGCGGACCGCCGGACTTGGGGCGCTAGATTTCCGTGCAAATCGCGCCACGGCTACCGGCGATGAGTTGAGCCACTATCGCATCGTGCATTTTGCTACCCACGGCCTGCTTAACAGCAAGCACCCCGAGCTATCGGGCCTGGTGTTGTCACTGGTGGATGAGCGAGGGCAGCCTCAGGACGGTTTCTTTCGGCTGCACGATATCTTCAATCTGCGATTGCCGGCGGAACTGGTCGTGTTGAGCGCGTGTCAGACCGGTCTGGGCAAGGAGATCAAGGGCGAAGGGATTGTCGGATTGACTCGTGGCTTTATGTACGCCGGCGCGGCGCGGGTAGTGGCGAGTCTGTGGCAGGTCAATGACGCGGCGACCGCGGAGTTGATGAAACGATTCTACCACCGGATGTTGAAAGACGGGATGCGGCCGGCCGCCGCGTTGCGCGCGGCGCAGATCGAGATGTGGAAGAAACCTCAATGGCAGTCGCCGTTTTACTGGGGCGCGTTCGTGCTCCAGGGTGAGTGGAAGTGATCCGGCGTATAGCCGACCGGCTCGAAGAGCGCAAGGTATTACTATTTTCCAGCTCAAGCAGCGCTTTTGCGAAGAAGCCTGGCAAGATCAGCTCGACCGTTCGGACGCCAAATAGCGCAAAAAACTCGGCCAATACAGGGCTGCGGCGTAATTTTCGTTAAGCGCGTGACGCTGTTATTTCTGAGTTCGCCCGTTTTCACGAAAGGCGGCGGCCCAGGTCAGACCAAGCGTGACGCTGAGACAAGCGATTACAACACATAATAGAACACCCGCGTTCCAATGAGGCATCGGACGTTTTACCATCGTGTAGAAAAGAAGAAGGATTCCGGCGCTGCCAAAGATTCCTTGCGTCGCGATCCGAAGAATTCGTTTCATTTCCACGTCTCCTTGTTCGACAGCGTTGACATGTGTGGCTACAGCCGTTCCCGCCAGGTCCGACAGCGCCCTAACCCACCACAAAGCCAGCCCGATCAAACCGCCCCGCCGCCGGGCTTCACGGCAGCGGTCACGAAACACTTGTCCCATCTCCCGCCCGAATCGCAACCGGAACTCTGACCGACAGGCGCCGAGAAGGAGAAGGTAGAGGCGGTGCGAGACCGCCACGATTTTTTCCGGTGTTTGGCGACTCATTATCTTGCGCGGGGCTTCGGCAGTAATTTCTTCGCTTGCGCCGTCGCGACCAATTCCGCCAGGCGTCGCGCTTCGGCCACGGCTACTCGATAACCGAAGTCCGTGATGCGGTAATAGCGCCGCCGCTCGTCATCCATCTCCAGCGCCGGGCGCTCGTCCGATTCGGTGATCAGACCGTCTTCCATCAATCGCTGTATCGAGCGATACAGCGTGCCCGGTCCTATCCGCATCTTGCCCTCTGTGCGGGCGTCGACTTCCTGCATGATGGCGTAGCCGTGACGCTCGCCGTCGGCCAAAGCCACCAGTATCTCGAACATCGCCGGGGTCAGAGGCAGTAACGCTTCCGGATCGGGTTCAACCTTTTTCGCAGTGATTTTCCTTTTTCGCATAAGCATCCATAACGCATATATCCAATATTGATATAATAGGGAAGCGGCCCCTTAAAGTCAAACGCATGTCAAAGAAAAGTATTTGACTTCGAGAGAATGTTTTCCTACTATATCAACATTCGATATATGCATTATGGATGTATGCGCTAAAAAGAGAGGGCATGGCGCATGCCGAAGATCACTCAGTAAAGAAAGGAAAAACTATGAACATAGGACGTAGTCTGTCGCTCGTCATTTCATTCGTGGCAATAACGGCTTTAGGAGGAGTTGCGGCGGGATCAGCGCTAAGCGCGTGGCGGGATCAGAACAAGAAAGCTCCCGCCACGAATCAAAGCATCGAGGGCGAATGGAGCGTCACAGTCGCCGATTTCGGCGAGGAGAAGCAAACTCTTGGCCCAATCCGGATCAAACTGAAAGCGGAAGGGGACAAACTAACCGGCGTGTTTGTTACGCCGAGAATGGGTGACATACCCCTGGAAAATCTGAACTTCGATGGCGAGGCGCTCCTCTTCAAAGTATCCAACGGCGAGCAATACTTCGAGTTCGATCTAAAACTGAGCGGGGGAAAATTTGAGGGGAAGATGACCGCGTCGGCAAGTAAGATGATCGGCAAAGCAACGATGACGCGAAAGGAATCGCGAAAGGAATAAGGTCATAAATCCTACCCCGAACGAGTCGGAACCAAACGAAACACTCAGCCAAAACCTGCGGTAGCGCAGTGGCTGTGGATATCACTATCCGAACGGCATATCCGCTAAGTAGGGTAGAGATGCTCTTAGCCAGCGCAAACCGCTTTCATCGCCACTTCGATTATGGGAACGAGCGATCCCAAAAGCGGACAGGGCGCCGCTAATCTTTATCGTCAGCCTCATCTCAAATCGCGTTATTTCAGGACTTAGGTATTTAGCCGAAAGTGGCACGCCGCTTGGTTATCTAATAAGGATGGCTGCGGAGAGTCGCCACGTCTGACCGTCGCTGGCGGTTGCCGCGCAGCCCGCCAAGCGAATCTTGTCGCCGGCATAGTACCGCGCGCGTAAGCAAGCGGTTGACCTTACAGGAAGCTGCTTGCTTACGCGCGCGGCACTGTGCCGACCTCCCAAAATACGAATGGAGAAGACCTATGAACACTCTTTGGCAAGACCTGCGCTACGGCGCGCGAACGCTGTTGAAGAATCCCGGCTTTAGTTTAATCGCCGTAATCACGCTCGCCTTCGGCATTGGCGCGAACTCGGCCGTCTTCAGCGTGGTTCACGCGGTGTTGCTCAAACCGCTGCCATACAAGGATGCCGAGCGGATCGTCGTCGCGCGCGTCTCGCCGCCCGATTTCCGCGACTTGAAAGAGTCGACGCAGGTCTTCGATCAATTGGCGGTCTGGGCGTCGAACCTATACAACGTCACGATCAACGGCGAGACGAATCAGGTTCGCGGCGCGATTGTCTCTCCGGAATTTCTGCCGATGCTGGGACAGCCGGCGCTCGGCAGGTTCTGGCGGCCCGAGGAAGACGCGCAGCATTTGGCCGTCATCAGTCACGATTATTGGCAAAGCGCTTTTGGCGGCGCGGCCGACGTCATCGGCAAGACGATCGGCCTCTATGGCAAACCGCACACGATCATCGGCGTGGCGCCGCAAGCGTTCCAATATCCCAGCCGCGATTTCAAAATCTGGAACACGATGGGCGCCGCGATGGCCGAAGCGCCGGGACAAATGGAGAATCGCCAGTTCCGCATCTTTCGGGCCGTGGGTCATTTAAAACCTGGCGCCGGCGCCGCGCAAATGCAGGCCGAGATGGAGGCGCTCTCCGAGCGGTTGCAGCGACAATATCCCGATACGAATTCTGGAGTGCGGATTAACTTCTCGCCGCTTTACGACCTCATCGTCGGCGACGTGAGGCGGGCGCTGTGGGCGCTGCTGGCGACGGTGGGTCTGGTGCTGCTGATCGCTTGCGCGAACGTCGCCAACCTGACGCTGTCGCGGATGGCGTCGCGCGATCGTGAGATCGCGATCAGGGCCGCGCTCGGCGCCGGGCGCTGGCGTGTGGCGCGCCAGTTGATTACCGAGAGTCTATTGCTGGCGGCGATTGGCGGGTCGCTCGGCCTGGCGCTTGCGGCATGGGGGCTGGACGCGCTGGTGGCCTTCAATCCCGCTGACATTCCGCGGCTGACGGGTGTTCGCGTCAACGCGCAGGCGCTCTTATTCACGCTGTCGGCCTCCGTCGCGACCGCTCTGATTTTCGGACTTGTCCCCGCGTGGCAGGCGACGCGCGGCGATCTGAATCAAACGCTCAGAGACGGAGGTCGAGGCGCCGCCGGCAATGTAAGAAGCAGCCGTTTGCGCGCCGCGCTGGTGAGCGCCGAGGTCGCTTTGTCAGTGGTCGTGCTGGTCGGCGCCGGTTTGCTGATCAAAAGCTTCAACCGTCTGTTAAACGTCGAGGCCGGCTTCAGAGCCGAGAATCTGTTGACGCTCAACCTGCCGATGGTCGAATTCAAGGACCCGCAGCGTCGCGCCAATCTGGCGAGCGAAGTGATCGCCCGTGTCGCCCAAATTCCGGGCGTTCAGGCCGTCGGCGGCGGAACAGCCCTGCCTCCACTAAACGCGCAGCGCGCCACTCGGTTCGCCGTTCAGGGATTGTCGAATGAAGGCGGCCTGAGGACTTCGTACTTCATCGCCGTCACCCCCGATTACTTCCGCGCGCTGGGGACGCCGATGACCGAAGGAAGCGATTTCACGCCGCTCGACACGGAGGCGTCTCACAAAGTCGTGGTCATCAACCGCACGATGGCGCGCGCCCTTTTCCCGAACGAAAGCGCGGTCGGCAAGCGCCTCCAACTCGTCAACTCGGAATACTCGAACGAGTGGCGCGAAATCGTGGGGGTCGTCGGAGACGTGCGCTATTCCGGTCTGGACGATCCGGGCGAAGCCGCGATCTACACCCCGTTCGCGCAGACGCCGTTTCAATGGAGCAATCTGATGATCCGAGCGAGCGTCCCTCCGGAAACGTTGGTCCAAAGTGTGCGCGCGGCCGTCGCCTCGGTCAATTCGTCGCTGCAGCCTGCGAACTTCCGCACGATGGATCAACTGGTCTCCGATTCCGTCGCGCAACCGCGATTCAACACCGTCTTGCTGGCGGCGTTCGCGGCGCTGGCGCTGGCGCTCGCGGCCGTCGGGATTTACGGCGTGATCGCCTATTCCGTCACGCAGCGCACGCCGGAAATCGGCGTGCGGGTGGCGCTCGGCGCGCGATCGAGGAATGTTGTCTCTCTGGTCTTGAAGCAGGGAATGACGCCGGTGTTTATCGGCGCGTTGATCGGTCTGGGCGGAGCCTGGGCTTTGACGCGGCTGATCTCAGGCCTTTTGTTCGAAGTGAGCGCGACGGACCCCGCAACCTTCGCTGCGGTCGCCCTATTGTTAATGACGATTGCGCTACTGGCCTGTTACATCCCGGCGCGGCGCGCGACGAAGATAGACCCGCTAGTCGCTTTACGTTGTGAATAGGTGTCAGGTGTCAGGTGTCAGGTGTCAGGTGTCAGAAAAGGAATATCGCCGCAGTCCCTATCCTGAAACCTGAAACCTGAAACCTGGAACCTGAAACCTGGAACCTGACACCTGACACCTTCTTTGGGAGGAATTATGCGAACACTGTTACAAGACCTGCGCTACGGCGCGCGAATGATGTTGAAGAACCCCGGATTCACTGTGATTGTTCTGCTGACGCTCAGCTTGGGCATGGGAGCGAACACGGCCATCTTCAGTGTGGTCAATACCGTCATGCTGAGCCAGTTGCCTTTCAAGAACGCCGACCGTCTGGTCCGCCTCAACGAGAGCAATCCCGAGCGGGGCTGGCCCACGTTCAGCGCCTCGCATCCGAACTTTCTGGATTGGCGCGCGCGCAACCAGAGCTTTGAAGCGATGGCGGCGACGTCTGGCGACAACTTCAACCTGAACCTGGGCGGCGATGTCGAGGTGATCCGGGGCGCGGTCATCACCGCGGACTTTCTCCCTGTGTTGGGTGTTTCGCCCGCGCTGGGGCGCAATTTCCTGCCCGAAGAAGATCGGCCGGGAGGGAATACGCGTGTGGCGCTGATCACACATGGGTTCTGGCAGCGGCGATTCGGCGGGGACCCTGGCGTAGTAGGCAAGACTCTGACGATCAACGACAACCCCTTCACAGTGGTCGGCGTCCTGCCGAAGTCTTTCTCCTGGGGCGGGGCGCGCAATGAGGTGTTCGCGCCATTGGCGCCGGACCCGGCTCGCAGTCGTGGCGATCATCGTTTGACTGTCATCGGCCGTTTGAAGCCGGGCGTCGCCCTGGAGCGGGCGCTCGCCGATATGAACACCGTCGCGCAGCAACTCACCCAGCAATATCCCGAGACCAACAAAGGATGGTCTGTCACGGGGCAGACGTTTTATGACTGGATCGTCCCGGCTGAGAGGCGTCGCGCGCTCCTCGTCTTCGCCGGGGCCGTGATCTTTGTGTTGCTCATCGCGTGCAGCAACGTAGCCAACCTGATGTTGGCGCGCGGCGCCGTCAGGCAGAAGGAGATCTCGATCCGAATGGCGCTGGGCGCCGGGCGCTTCCGCATCATTCGACAGTTGCTGGCCGAAGCCA
>Ga0126377_10002464_pt1 | contig 12776 bp, 22 predicted proteins | sample PanSoiMetPlot_22_FD_92647 | JGI IMG/M metagenome (GOLD analysis project Ga0126377, IMG submission 92647) | Tropical forest soil microbial communities from Panama - MetaG Plot_22 | ecosystem: Environmental > Terrestrial > Soil > Tropical forest > Bulk soil | place: Panama | collected 2016-02-17
CCGGCGCAACCGATACACGTAGGTCTGCAGCGTGTTCTTGGCCGTCTCAGGCGGCTCTTCTCCCCACAGGCCGTCGATCAGCACGCCGACCGGGACCGGGCGGTTGGCCCGAAGGATCAGGTGCGCCAGGACGGCCCGCTGCTTGGGGCCGCCCATATTCAGGGCGCCGTCCCCCGCCGAGACCTCGAGCGGCCCGAGGATCCGAAACTCCATGGCGGGCGAACCCTAGCCCGAGTTTCCGGGCAGGGGAAGGCTGCCGCTCGCGTGACGTCCGTCACCTTCCAGCGGTTTGCGACGGGCTTGCGGGGGACCTGCGAGGGCCCCGGCCGAGCGTGCCGCCATGGCCGGAACCCACGCCCTCGCGACTCGGATCGCCTTCATCGTCGCCCTGGCGCTCGCGGCGGCGGCATTCGGGGTCGAGGCGCCGGCCGCGGCACCCCGGCCCCTGACCATCGCCGGGGCCAACGCCGCCGAGGAGCGAGTCGTCGACTGGGCGATCCGGCGGTTCGGCGATGCCGGGCTGCGGAACCTCCCGCCGCTGGAGATCTATGTGCACCGGTCGCACGACGACTGCGACGGCGGGCTCGGCCTCTACTTCGCGGGCCGGGTCGATCTGTGCACCAAGGACTCGAGCGAGCCCTACCAGCGCAAGTTCGCGCTCCACGAGGCGGCCCATGCGTGGGTGGAGGCCAACGTCCCTCGCGAGATCCTGCGAACGTTCATGCAGCGTCAGCAGGTCGTCGCCTGGAACGACCGGAGCCTTCCCTGGAAGGAGCGGGGCACCGAACAGGCGGCCGAGATCATCACCTGGGGACTCGACGAAGGCGAGATCGCTCCGCTGCTGCCGGAGGTCCCACCCACCGCAACCCTGGCCAGCCTCTACGAGATGCTGACCGGGCGGTCCCCGCATCACCCCCCCGCCGCCTGAGGCCGCCTCGGGCGCGGGCGGGCCTAGCGCCTCTTCGATCAGCAGACGAGCATGCGGAAGTCGTAGGGGTCCATGGCATCCGCGCTGTCCGGACGCACTCGAAAGACTAGAGCCGCGTCATCGCCGAGTTGCCGATCGACCGCGAGGAGGACAAACAGTGCGGGCCGTCCTGGTCGGGACGCCGCGCGAAGGCGAGGGTGAGCCAGGCGCCGGATGGCGACCCGGCGGCCCACGGGGACGCTCGTTATGCTGCTCGGCACCGAGGAGGTGTCCCGATGAGGCGGGGATTTCGGATCGCGCACCTCGTGGTCGTGTCCGCCGTGCTGGCGGGGATCGTCGCACAGCCGTTCCTGATCGGACTGTTCCTGTTCGGCGCCGTGCACAATGCGGACCTGCACACGATCGTGGGCTACTCGCTGCTCGAGTTCGGTGCCCCGCTGCTGCTTATCGCAGCGCTCCTGGCTCGCCTGCCGAGGCGCGAGATGTTGCTTACGTTGCTGCTGATCGTCGATATCTTCGTCCAGATCGTGCTCGTCAATCTCCGCGACAGCGCCCCGGTGCTCGCTGCCCTCCATCCGCTCAACGCCTTCGCACTGCTCCTGGTCGCCATCATGCTCGTCCGGGCAGACCGAGCGCTCCTACGACCCGGGAACGCGGAACCTGTCCCCGCAACTGACGCCGGAGATGCAGGCCCCCGGAGAGAACCCGGGTGAGGACCGGGTAAGGGTCAGCGTGCACCCGGCTCCCCGCGAACACGCGCCGCGAGAGTGCGTGCCCCGCGTCGCCCGGACCCTCTCGTCCCTAGCTGCCGACTTGCGCTTCGGCGAAGTCCAACAGATCAAGCTCCCCTGGCGATCGACCCTCGGCGGTGAGGAGCGCCGCCGCCTCCGATCGGTGCTGCGTCCCGTGATTCACGACGTGAGCCAGCAAGTGCCAGACGGGCACCCCTTCGCGGAGGGTCGCGATGACGTTCGAGGACCAATCGTTCGACTTCGTCGTGAGCACGCTCTCGATGCATCACTGGGCGGACGCAAGCGCTGGATTAACGGAGGTCGCTCGAGTCCTGCGCCCAAGCGGCCGGGCACTCGTGTGGGACTTCAAGGGCGGACGAATGCCGCTCCACAGCCGCCTTCCCGATCCGGTCCAGCACGTGCGCGACTTTCAACTTGTGATAGCGAGCATGAGCCCGTGGCGATGGCCCTGGAGGTTCGCATTCACTGAGCGCATCGAGTTCTTTCCCGCCGACCGACTCGACGGGGACCCCCGCACAACTCGCTCAGCTCGATCGTCGTGAACGAGGGCATCGAGCGTGCCCTCGACTTCGTGATGACATGGTCGACATCGCGATCCTCGCGATCGCGACGGTGATCGCGGCCAGCGGCGTCGATGGCTGATCGCCGATGAAGTGAGACGAGCACGGGAAGATCGACGACTCACCGCAAATCTTGCATGGACGGTTCTTTGGGCGGTTGGTCTGAGCGTGCTCTTCGCGGCCGCTTGGTCGTCAAAGGGGTGATTCTGACCAACCGCTTGCGCTTCGAGCGACGAAACCTCTTCCAATCTGCCCAATTGGCACGACTCCCGGGTGAGCGATCGCCTCGAATTGGCTGTTCGAGACTTGGCCAAGGAGGGAACCCGCCGGATCCGAGCGGTCGAGAACGTCAACGGGCGTTGGGTCGGAAGTCCCCGGCACTCCGGGGCCATCGTCGGATAGGCGAGAACCTCCTCCGCTGTGTAATGACTGTGGAGGTGGGAACGATGACGCAGACCGAACGGGATGCACGTCTACTCCTCGCCGCGCTCGTCGCGCTCAACCTCGTGGCGCTCTCGGCCATAATCGACCTCGGCGGATGGGCTGCGGTACTCGCGGGCGTCTCCCTGGTGATGTTCATCGTGGCGGTCGTGTTGTTCACTGTTCGCCCGAAGAACGGATCGGCGGCGGGATCGACGGCCTGATCACCTGGACCGCACCGCAAGTGTGAGTCATACCGCAGGCTCGCCGTGCGCCGCCGGTTCGGCGTGCGACCAGTGACCCGCCGCGTTCCCGAGACCGCTCACCCAGGGGACGTTCCGACCACAGTCGGCACAGGTGAGGCTGTACTCGGCCAGCCCACGTTCGAGTTCGGCCTTCGTCTTCAGGAGTTCGAGCCGGAGCATCTTCGCCGCGACCGTGACCGGGTGATCGGCCAGACCAGCCTCCGTGGCCTCGTCATAGGGTCGTTCGCTTTCGCCGCCTGCTCGGGGAGGGGAGCGACGGCACATTCGAGAATGTCGCGGTCCCGCTGGGCCACGGAGCGCGCTAGATGCCGACTTCGACACGCGAGTACTTGCCGCACGCTAGTGAGAACCTGAGTAACCGCGCTTGGATCCCGGCCCGTAGGCCTTGTACGTCAGATAGCACCCCACAGCGAAGCCAGTGCCCAGGAACACGTTCATGGCCGTGCCCCCTTGCGGCTGCTGCGCTTCCGGAGCGAACATCCGCGTTAGACCACCCAGCATGATCGCCCAGCCCACGATCGTGTTGAGAACTGGCCAACGCCATATCCACCGGTTGTGTCGATGGACGATAGAGAGGCCTGCGACGAACAAGAACATCCCGTTCAGGTAAACGACTGTTGGGAGTTGCGTCTCGAAGATGCGGTAGTTCACGGCTTCTGATGCCGTAATGGCCATGACCGTCGGGCCGAGTAACCCGGCGAGACGCCTGGAATCCACGTCGTCCGGCAGGTCGTGTTGAACGTGATTGGTTTCTGGTTTCATGGCTCCCTCCCGCTCAGACGCCTATGCGTAATCCGAAGGCTCGTTCGAGGATTGAAGCCGTACCAGTGCCGAAAGTCCCTGGCCAGACTGGGGCCAACGACCCGCGATTTGCTCGGCGCGAGACGCGCCATGACACGGTGCAGGGCTAGGATGAGCGACGCCTGGCCGCGTCACACTCGGTCACGTCCTCGGAGCGCTCGCTCGGCGGGCGCTTCTTTGCCTCCAATCCCTGCGAAGTCCCGAGAACGGCTTTGAGTCGATCTTCACGCCGACCCCGGTCTAGCCCCCCACGCCGATGACCGGGCAGTTGAGGATCACGCTCGTCCCGTGCTCGGTCACCTTACCGGCCTCGATGAGCTTGTCCACCCGCGTGTCGCTTTTGATCACGGTCGGAGTCACGCCGCGATTCCATCTCACGATCGTCTCGAGCCACAGCGGCGAGTAGTTGGGCTCGCCCGGTTCCGAACCGAGGATCATCAGCTGACCGTTAGCCATCATTCCCCGCACAATGTAGATCTCGGGGAATGTCTCCGGGTCGAGCTGCGAAAGGATCGGCGAGTAGTTGATCTGCTTTGCGTTCGCCTGCGCCTTCGTGGAGACGTCAGTCGCGAGCATCCCGTCCTTATGGGCGTCATAGAAGGTCTTGAAGACGGTCGGAGGGTCGATCGTCATGCCTGCCGGGACGTTCTCCGCGATCACAGCCGAGTTCAACAAGACATCCCTTGGCGCCTCCGTAACCGAGCCCGCCGTCACGAGATCGTCGACCTGCGTATCGCTGGTAATAAGGACCGGAGTAACCGCTTGGTTCCACGTGACGATCACTTCGTGCCAGACAGGAGAGTAGTTGTCCTCGCCCGGCTCGGCGCCGAGCACCCACAGTTGTCCCGCGGCCGCCGTTCCCTTGACGAGGTAGATCTTCGGGAAGACTCTCGGCTTGAGCAGGCCGAGCGTCGGCGAGTAGTTGATGTTAAGAGTCTTGGCCTCGGCCTTGCGCGACGAGTCCGTCGTGACGAGCGCGTCGTGATGGTCGTCGTAGTACGACATCTGGACGGCGGGCGGCGTGAACGGCCCTCGGGGCGCGGGGGCGGCGTTCGCGACTGCAGATCCCGGAGCGCCGAGCGCGAGAACAAGGCCTGCCGTGAGGAGGAATCTGCTGCGCATGAGCCCCTCCTTGTGGTTAGCTCGCCCGCCTACCAAGGTATTCCCTCTGGGCGGGTGAGGAGTGAAGATTGGGGAACGGCTGAGCACTCGTCCAGGGCTCGCCCGTGACGGCTGGCAGCCCTCATGTCACAACGATCTTGCCGTGCATCAACGTGGGATGGATCGTGCAGTGGTATTTGAACGTCCCGGCCTTCTTGAAGACGCGGGCGAAGGCGGCACCGGGAGCGAGCGCGCCCGAGTCCCACACGCCCTTGTTCGACGTCGTGGTGTGGTTCACACTCCCGCCATTCGTCCACTTGACCTTCGTGCCCTTCGCGACGGTGATCGTCTTGGGTTTGAAGGCGAAGTTGACCATCTTCACCCGTTTGACCGAGGCTGCCGCTTGGGGCGAAGCACTGAATCCCTGAGCTCGGTCGGACGCCATACTTGGCGCCGCCAGTAGGCCGACGAGCGTGGCCGCAAGCAGTGTGATCCCAATCCTGATCGCCGCGCGGGAACGCCTCCTGATGGACATCGCCATCCGAATCCACCTCCTCCTCTCCGGTCCCACGAAGGTGGTACGACACCGGGTCCTGAGGGGTTCAGAAGTGGTAGAGCCCTCGACGCGCAATCAGAGTGGAAATCGCGAAGGGTAGTACGGCTACAGCGCCACGGCTAGGGAGATGGGGCTAACCCCGAAGGCGATGAGGAAGCGAGTCCTGCGTATCCCTGGGTCAGCATGAAGCGCCTCGCGCATGCGCTGGGAATCCTCGTGATCCTGCTATTGACAGCCTGTCCCATCCAGAATGATCCGACCGTGGGCGAGGGTCCGACGGGACAGGACTACCCGACAGGACCGACGTGCACGACGGCTGAGGAAGCACCACCCTGGCAGCAGTGCTAAGACGGAGATTGTGATGGACAATCTGGCGGGCACGATCATCGGAATCGCCATCTTCGCGCCTATCGCCGCGTACATCTTGTGGTTCCTGTTCAGAATGCTCCAGGGCGGGTACCGTGCCCTCTTCTGGTCGCGTGAACGGCTCTGTGAGCAACAGTGGCAGGCGGAACGAGAGCGGCGGGCGATCGGGTCGCTTTTCGGTTCCGATCGTCCTGGCTACGACCCGGACCAATCGAGGGCATCGCTGTTCTGGTCGAGCGGCGCATGGCTTCCGCTCTCGCTTGTGGTCATCGCCATTTGGCTCTGGCTCGCGTACTGACCCGCTGCTGACGCCTTAAGATCAGGCAGGCGGCCTGGGCGCTGACCTCCCTCTCGATCCCTCGAAAGGAAGTCGGTGCCCAGGCCTTCGTGTACGGGTATGGACTTCATCCGGCGCTTCTATCGGAGCGAGGCCGAGAGCGTCAGCCGTTCACGAGCTGCCGCTCGACCTGGTCCAGTCCACTGGTTGGGACGCTAGCCCCCGGTTCCAACGTCCAGGGCACTGGGAGGCCCGGACTACAGGACTACCTGCTCAGGCCCGATAACTCGATGGGCCGCCGTGATGGGAAAGCCGCTCCGCGGCATACCCCGCCCCCGATTCGAAAGGTTGGCCGGTGGAGCGTGAGCTGACGCTGGATGAAACGGTGGCGCTCTTCAAGGACCGGAACGCGAAGGCGCGTGAGGCCATCAACGCGCTCACGGCCGAGGTCGCGGAGCTGCGGGAGGAGAACAAGAAGCTGCACGACGAACTCGTCGCGACGGGGCTTCGCAAAGAGGAACTCGCGCAAGCGCTTCGGGCCTACCAAGGCGGGTTCGAGGGATAGACGCCGCATGACGGAACTCGTTGGGCTTCTCGCGGTAGGCCTGGCCATCTTCCTCGCGTACCTCACCATCCGCGTCCAGGCCCAGGCCGAACTGGACGGGTGGAGGCGCCGCCACGCCCAGATGCTCGCTGAGGGCCTCAGGAAGGCCCAGCGGAATGCCCGCTGAGTCAAGCAACTGAGGCCACCCGTCGAAGCTTCAAGGGTGAAAGTTTGCCCGCACTGCGCTGAGGAACTGCCGGACCAAGCGGTCGTGTGCCCCCAGTGCCACAAGGACCCGTCCGTTCGTCCCGCTTGGGCCACCTCGGAGCAGCCTGCGTCGGCGACACCGCATTGGTCAGACTGGCGAGAAGAGGATACATGGGACCCCGACCACATCCCGGATCCCACGGACGACATTCCGGCTCCTTTCGAAAGCCTCGAGCCCGCGGCCGCTCGAGAGCTGGAGATTCCATGGATCGTCTGGGCGGCCCTCCTTGCGACGTTGTTGAGCGGGGGCATCATCATCGGGCTTGTTCTTGGGATCGTCGCCAGGCGGCAGATCAAGTCCTCGAACGGGCGGCTTGGCGGGCTGGTGCTGGCGAACATCGCGATCGCGCTGAACCTCGTGCCGCTTATCTACATCCTGATCGTAATCGTGCCCTCACTATTGAAGGCGACGCAGAACTGGTAGGACTGTCTCAGCTGGCGGGCTACCGCCAGGGCTTCTCGCGCCGCCACTTCCTCGCCCACGCCTGACTTCACGCCGATCAGATGAGACACAACTGAGGAAACTCAGGTTTTGCCAGTCGGCGGGCCGATAAATCGGAGGGAGGACCCATGATCGCTGCACTTGAGGACTCGGCGTTCTACGGGATCCTGCCTGGTGTCGTATTCTTCGGCGCCATCGGCCTCATCGTGGGGATTGTGTACCTCGTCAGACGCTGGATCGGCTGACGCGGTCGCGGCTGTTTGTTCTCCTAACCTGCGGTTGACGTGCACGTCCTCAATCGAGTCCTGTGCACCCGACGCTTACCGCCAGGGTCTGCTCTGACCTTCGCGGCCGATCGGTCTTGGGGGATCCCGACTTACGGAGGTCGGATGGTGGGTCACGCCCATGCGGTAAAGGACCGCGCGGGAGCGTGCCGAAACAAGAAGCGTGAAGGTATGTCCTCACTGTGCCGAGGAACTTCCGGACGAAGCGACGGTCTGCTCGCAGTGCCACAAGGATCCGGCGGTAGCCCCGGCATGGGCGACGCCGAGACGGCCCGATGAGCCTCCGCCGTGGTGGTCCGAGGATGTGCTGCAGACGGGACGCGACTCGGGCTTGCCCGACAACGTTCCGGCCCCATACAGACGGATGGAACCCGCGGCAGCCAGAGGTGGCTCCCTTGGGATCCCCTCGAAGGTGTGGGCGTCGATCATGCTTGGCTTTGGATGGGGGTTCGTCGCCGGAATCTTCGCCGGTCCCTTGCCCCTAGGCGCTCGCCTGATCATTCTGCTACTCGGATACGCCGTCGGGCTCATCCTCGGGAACCTGGGTCGTGCCGAGGTCACGGACTCGGACCGGCTGGGCAAGATCCTTGCGATCGTCGGGATTGGCTTGAACGCGTTCGGCCTCGTCACGAGCATCTTCACCCTGATTCCGTTCGGCTTGGTGCGCGGCGTCGGATAAGGACGAGCCGCTGGCGGTTACGCCTCAGGTGTTGGGGCTCCTTCCGCTTCATATCCCTCAGCAAGCCCCACACCACCGCCTTGGCCGCTGGCTCCTCTTCCAGGTCGATCAGCAACTCCCCGAACATCCGCGTCTCTGGATGCCTCCAGGACTCGCCGATCCGTTTGACTCGGTCGAGGTCGGGGAGGCGGAGGACGTGGATGAGTTCGGCACGAGCCGCCGGCGGGAGGACCATGAGGCGCCGGCGCAACTCATGCTCCATGTCCTCGAACGTCACGCGACAACTCCAGACTTGCTCAGGGGCTGCCGTCAAGGGTAGGGGGTCCCAGCGGCCCCTGCGGTCGGGGACTACGCTGCGCGGCACGGACAGGGAGAGACCATGAGGGGGCTACTCGCAGCGGGGCTGCTGGCCTTCGTGCTGGCGGCCTGTAGCTCTGACGAGTCCATCTCTAACGCCTCGCCATCGGTGGTGACGGGTGACCGCGTCACCCAGCCCGAGTCCGTCGGTGGAGCCCACCAAGCCCACCTTGGCCACTGTTCGTGGGCCGTTCAATGGCCAGTGCGTACTCGTAAAGAGCGTTGGTCAAGTTACCGGGAAGCCACGGCAGGCTGCCCGCTGGAAGTTCCACCCCGTGGGGAATCGGAAGCTCCAACTTGTGTCCAAGAGCGGCGGGTACACGATGAAGCTGGATCGAACGTCGCCCAATAAGTTCTACGGGACGGTCATCGTGGGGAGCGGCTGGCAGTTCGCATACGCGATCAAGATCCTGCGGTCGGAATCGGACGGAAACGCTCAGCGAATCGAGGTAGTCACGCACGACACCGCTCCTGGGGGAGCCGCGAAGGAGAGCTTCCTTTGTCACTTGCAGCCAGGAGGGAACACCAAGGGGTAGTGATGAGGAGGCCGATCCTTGTCACCAACAGGCATGGCGAAGTGAGGCCCGCTCACGCTACGAGGCGACGGGCGTTCCCTGCTGTCGGGCGGCGGCTCTGGCGGCAAGGAGCAGCAGCACACACTCGACCGTCTGGAGGCCCAGGAAAAACCGTCTGCCAGAAAGATCCGTTGATCGACGTCAGGATCGAGGAAACCAGGCGAAGCCCGAGGATGACGAGTAGGCCGACGAAGACTCCCGACGCCATGGCCTCCCGGCCTCGGCGCAAGAGCATCAAGCCAATCAGAATTGTCATCGCCTGGGCGAAGAGCGTGAGGAGGACCGCCACGCTCACGCGGAACGGGAACCCCTCCCGTAGCGATAGCGAGGAAAACAGAATGTTGGACCCATAGAGCGGCACCAGGAGGAAGGCGAGGTCGACGAGGAGCGCGGCCACCGCGAACGCCATCGCAGGGTTTGAGAAGATCCAGCTCGTTCGATGACGAACGTCCACGTCGGGTGCATCGGCAGGAGCGAAGGGAGACTGAATGAGCGCAGGCGTGAGGCCGTCACGCATGTGTCCATGACTTGAGTAGTCCGGCCAGGTGTACCCTCCGCGCCGTGGCTCGGCGATCTCCAGCTTCCCGCTGTGACCGGATAGCCGAGCTTGCCCAAACCCTGGCCCTGGCGCTCGAGGACGCGACCGACGCCGGCGCCAGGAAGCCTCACGGAGCGATCGGCGAGAACGGCACAGGGAAGGGCTTCACCGACTCCGACCCGACAGGGACGATGGCCCTGGACCCTCGGCGCAGCCAGATCCGCAAAGCCGCCAAGCGTGCTGCCCTCCTGATCGAGCAGGCCGAACTCACGCTCGAGGAAGCCTCCGGCGTCATCGCAAACGGCTACTTGAGACTCGATCCGCAGGAGTGGATCAGGGCGGTCGAGAAGCGCAGGGCGGCGCTGGGACGGTAGCCCTCTCCCCCATGAAGACCATTCGTCCCAGATTCGTCCCAATAATCCGACGCGTGTCCACGAAACCACAGGTAGATCGGTGGGGCGGGCAGGACTTGAACCTGCGACCGACGGATTATGAGTCCGCTGCTCTGACCGACTGAGCTACCGCCCCTCGTCGTGCCGACCTGCGGAACGCCTCGGTCCTCGCTGCCCCGGCTCCCCGCTTGTCGGAATCATGTCAGAACCTTCCCCCGCGCCAACGCGACAGCGGTGAGAGAAGTGAGCCGCGAGCTCGACGGGCTGTCGCCAACCACGCCTTCGTGACGGAATCGTCACCCGCCAACCCTTCCCCGTTCCGAGGCGTCGGCGCTATCGTCAAGACACACCGCGTCGGAACATCCGTAGACGGCTCGAGGAGGCATGCGGTGAAGAAGGTTCTCGCGATCGTGCTCATCGCCGGATTCCTGATGGTGGACTTCCTGTTCTTCCACGACATCCTCAAGCCCGGAGAGGTCGTGACCTTCCCGCAGTTCCTGACCGGGTTGCTCAGCATCCCCGTGATGGTGGTGTCGGTCATGCACCTTGCGGGAGGCGCTCCTGCCTCCCGGGACGCGGGGTAGCCGGACCGGGGGTTCGCTCCGCGGGAGACGTCGCGCATCGGCCTGCCGTCGAAACGCGCTGAACCTACATGAACATCCCGATCTGGTTCAGGTTCTCCGGTATCCCGATGACCACTTGAAGCGACCGATCCCCATCTCTCTCGAACGACCCACTTCGCTGAGCGGCGCCGGACAAGACCTCACACCGGGAGGCTGCAGACGAGCATCAGGAACTCGTAGGGGTCGACCGCCCGCCCATTCTCGGGGTGCCACTCGAAGTGATCGTGCGGACCGGTCGCGTCGCCGGTCGATCCGACGTATCCAACGACGTCGCCCGCCTCGACCGTACCAAGGGTGCCGAGCTGGGAGAGATGCGCGTTGTACACGTACCCTTCTTCACCGTAGACGTTGACCCCCAGCCCCCCGAGCTTGCTGTGGGAGACAGACGCAACCCCGTCGAAGGGCGCGACGATCGGCGTTCCCGTTTGGGCCATGATGTCGTCGCCTTGGTGCCAGTGGAACCCGCCCCCAGGCTCGTGACGCGGGTCGCCGAAGTTGTCGGCGACCGCATGCGGGCCCGCCACAGGGCATTTCCGGAATGGACCCCGTAGCCGGCGGATCTTCTCGCGGACCTGCTCGGCGTGGTCCCGAAGCTGGCTCAACAGACGGCGGGACTCGGCCATCTTGCGCTCCATCGCGCGGCGATCGTGCTCGAGGCTCCGCCGGTACAGGTCCATCACATGGCTGCCGCGCACGACCTCGCCCTGCGCTCTGGACAGACGTTCGTCGATCTGTTTCAGCTCGGCAGCGAGCTCCTCGCCCCGCCGGTTCATCTCCGACAGGAAGGAGACCCTGGAAGCGGCGTCCGCCGCCGAGGTGGCCGTCAGCACGTACATCATGTTGACGCCGCCAAGCATGTACGCGGTGCGGCTACGCTCGTCCAGCTCGGCCTTGATCTCTTCGGCTCGGAGCTCCAGGGCCACGATCTTGTTCTTGAGCTGCGTGCTGCGTCGCTCGGCCTCAACCAGCTTGCTCTCGGTCCTCGAGATCCTCGTCGCAAGCCGATTCATGTGACGCTGGAGCGTCGCGAGCCGCTTCAGGCGCTCCTGCACCCGCCCCCGAACCTCGGCCAGCTCCTTCTTGGCCTGCTTCAGCTCACGAGGGACCTCGGCCAGACTCGAGATCGCCGGTCCGGGAAGCACAGACAGGACGACCGCGACCATGACCCCAGCCGCGATCCTTCGGGCGCGTGGAAGACCGATCTCGATGCTGCGCGGGCTCGACATCCTGTTCGCTCAGCGCTACGCATGCCCAAGCACGCCGCTATCCATAGACCGCATATCGGTCGCCGTTCGCAGGCGCTTGAGGGCACGTTCGGTTGCGTGCGAGAAACCTGGAGCCGCCTGGGAGACGGCCTGCGGCGCCGCGTGGGGATGCTTCGCAGTGCTACGGCCTCCGATGTCCTCCGCGCCGAGTGGTCACCATGCGGCCCAGGGCACGTCGCATCGATGACGCCGATCGACGATCGATCCCCGCGGTCGCGGCTGGACCCTTCGTCGAGGTCGGCGTTCGGGAGGCAGACCCGATAGATGTTGCGACGCACGGGATACGAGGCAGGCGCTCGCGCGGGGGCGACGTGCCTGGGCAGGAATCCGCAAGACCTTCGGAGACCACCTCTGCGTAGACTTAGGAAAAGAGAGGGGGGGTCGAGGCTGTTCGGACTCTTCGGCAACGGGAGCCACCAGAGCCGACACGTTCGCGAACACGCAGAGCAGGTCCGCGCCTATCTCGAAGCCAACCTGACGCAGGACCTGGATATGAACGCGGTCGCGCGGGCTGCCTCGCTGTCCCCCTTCTACCTCACCCGCATCTTCAAGCAGCGCTACGGGGTGCCCCCGTATCGGTACCTGATCGGCCTTCGGATCAATTACGCATCGGACCTGTTGCGCGAGTCCTCCATGAGCGTGACCCAGATCTGTCACCGGTCGGGCTTCAACTCGCTCTCGCACTTCATCACCACCTTCCGGCGTCACACCGGCATGAGCCCGTCGCAGTACCGGCGGCTCGTGGACTGGCAGCAGGATGCGGGAAGGTTCGGGCAGGAGACC
>Ga0126377_10002465_pt1 | contig 12775 bp, 8 predicted proteins | sample PanSoiMetPlot_22_FD_92647 | JGI IMG/M metagenome (GOLD analysis project Ga0126377, IMG submission 92647) | Tropical forest soil microbial communities from Panama - MetaG Plot_22 | ecosystem: Environmental > Terrestrial > Soil > Tropical forest > Bulk soil | place: Panama | collected 2016-02-17
GCCACCCGAGCCACCGGGGTCCGAGTAGTCGGAGCCGACGGAGTCCGAGTCGTCGGCTAACGACGTTGGACTCGGCGCGAGGATTCGGGGGGATTCGACGAGTGCCAGATCCCGCGCTCGCCGTGTTCAGCGATCACCTTGGCCAAACGGTTCGCCGCATTGTGCCAGTTCGTCTCGACGGCGCGCTGCGCGCCCGCGCCGTCGCCGCGCGCAATGGCGCGCACGATCACGTCGTGCTCTTTCACCGACTTCGGTAGCTCATTCAGCAGTGTGCTGACGTAAAGCCGCACGTATCGCTCGGTTTGCGGCTTGATGGCGCGGTGCAGCGCGACGATGCGCGGGCCGCCGACGTGCTCGACGTACGTGGCGTGGAACCGCATGTCGAGATCGAAGATGCGGTTGATGGCGGTTTGCTTTCGCGACTCGACGGCCAAGTCACGATTGAGCGCGCGGAGACGACTGACGATCTGATCGCGCCGCGCTTTGGGAAGGCCCGCTGTCATTCGCGCGGCGAGTCCCTCGAGATGGCCGACGATGAGAAAGAGCTCTCGACCATCTTCGGCCGTGAGCGGCGCCACGATGAGTCGTTGGTCCGCGCCACGTCCTGCCGAGGCAATGAATCCTTCCTGCTGCAGTCGGTGCAGGGCACTGCGGACGGGGGTTCGGCTCAACCCGAGACGCTCGGCGACGACGCGCTCGGCGATGCGCGCACCAGGAGCGAGCTGGCCCCAGACGATCAGGCCACGCAGCTCATCGTACACGAGGGAAACGTTGTTGGACGCGGGCGACTTGGATGTCGGCTTTCGGGTGGGAATCGACACGGGAAGCTAGTGTATCGTTGGTAGATGCTAGGCGCTAGGCGCTAGGCGCTAGGCACTAGGCACTAGAAAAATCGGAAGGTCATGGCGCGAAGCGCTGCGGCGCTCCTTTGTCCCTAGGGCTTTTATCTAGTGCCTAGCGCCTAGTGCCGAGCGCCTGTTTTGGTATACCATTGCGGTGTGCCGACCCAAAAACTATGTTGGCGCGAACTTCTCCCGCCGTATGGTGCCGCCCACTCGCGATCTCCCCGCGCCGCACGCACCCTCGAACGCCGATTCCGAGACGGTCGTCATCCGCCGGCTCGAGACGCTCGACGAGTTCCAGTCGTGCGTCGAGCTCCAGATCGACGTCTGGGGCGCTGGGTTCACCGACGTCGTCCCCGCATCCATCCTGCAAGTCGCCTCGCACATCGATGGCCTCGTTCTCGGCGCGTTTGCCGATGCGACGCTGATCGGCTTCGTCTTCGGCTTGACCGGCGTCAAAGACGGCGAAATCGTACACTGGTCCCACATGCTCGGCGTCCGCGCCCAGACGCGCGGAATGGGCCTCGGCCGCCGGCTCAAAGAGGCGCAGCGCGCCGAGCTCGCGCGACGCGGCATCGTGCGCGAGTTCTGGACGTTCGACCCGTTGCAAGCACGCAACGCGCATCTCAACGTCAACCGGCTCGGCGTTCGCGTCATCGATTACGCCGTCAACATGTACGGCACGACGGGCAGTCCCTTGCATCTCGGGATCGCAACGGACCGGTTCATCGTCGAGTTGGACACGACGAAAGCTCCGCGCGCAACGTTTGTCGCCGCAGATCGCGGAAAGCTTCCAATCTTCACGCCGGCGCCGCGCGTCGGCGACGTCGTTGCCGACGGAGACAGCCCAAGCTCCGCGCTCATCGAGATCCCGTGGGACGTCCAGAGTGGCGCCCATCCGGCCGATGAGATTCTGCGCTGGCGCATCGCGACGCGCACGTACTTCCAGTGGGCGTTCCTGCACGGCTATCGCGTGTCGGCGTTGCAGCGAGACCACGAAGCCGAGCGTGCGTTCTATGTCATCGATCGCGACGGGGACGCCTGAGTCATGTTTCATATAGACCGGCTGACCTGGCGGGAAATCCGCCTCGCGCTGAAAGAGCCCTTCCGAATTTCGTCGGGCGTGATTCACGAACGGCGGGTGGGGCTTCTCGAGCTCGCTGATCGTGACGGAGCGACGGCGTGGTCCGAGTGTGTCGCCTTCGATCGGCCGATCTACAGTCCCGAGACGATCGACACCGCGTGGATGGCGATCAGCGAATGGCTCGCACCGCGTCTGCTCGGCAAAACCATCGATGGACCGCACGTCGTGCAGGCCTTGCTCGCTGGCAACATCCGCGGCCACTCGATGGCGAAAGCGACGCTCGAGATGGGGTGCTGGGGACTTGCCGCCGAGATCGAGCAGAAGCCGTTGTCGACGCTGCTCGGTGGTTCGCGCAAACGAGTCCCGACGGGCATCTCGCTCGGCATTCAAAACGCGCCGCCGATGCTCGTGGAGCGCGCGCAGCGCGCCGTCGCTGCCGGCTACCGGAAGATCAAGGTCAAAATCGAGCCAGGACACGACATCGAGTTCGTGCGCGCTGTTCGCGAAGCATTGGGACCGGACATCGGCATCATGGCAGACGCGAACTCCGCATACACGATTCATCATGCGGACCACCTCGCGCAGCTCGACGCGTTCGATCTCATCATGCTCGAGCAGCCGCTCGGTGACGACGATCTCGTGCGTCATGCCCAGCTGCAACGTCGCCTCGCGACGCGAATCTGCCTCGACGAGTCGATCACGAGCCTCGACCGCGCCGAAGACATGATCGCCCTCGGCAGCGGACGTATCGTCAACATCAAGCCTGGTCGAGTTGGTGGTCTGAGGTCCTCCAAGGCGATTCACGACCTTTGTGAGTTGGCGGGGATCCCGGTGTGGTGCGGCGGCATGCTGGAGAGTGGTATCGGACGGTCGTACAACGTCGCACTCGCATCACTGCCGAACTTCTCACTGCCGGGCGATCTGAGTCCGAGTGCGCGTTATTGGGCGCACGACATCGTCTCGCCCGAGTGGACGATGGATGCCGACGGCATGGTGGTCGTGCCCACGCAGCCCGGCATCGGCGTCACCGTGGACGTCGAGTTGATCGAATCGCTGACCGTGCGTCAGCAGGTGCTCACGGCCGGTCCAGCGATGGTCGCGGTCGCATGAGCGAGACACCGACGCTCCGGCGCACCCTGGGCACCATGGATCTCGTGCTGATCACGATTGGCACGGTGATTGGATCGGGCATCTATCTCGTGCCGAGTGTCGTGCTGCGCGAGACGGGCGGCGGAGCAGGCGCTGCGCTGTTGGTGTGGACCGTCGGTGGCGTGTTGTCGCTGCTCGGCGCGCTCACGTATGCCGAGTTGGGTGCGTCTAATCCTGATGCGGGTGGCTTGTACGTGTATCTGCGCGACGCATTCGGACCGCTGCCCGCGTTTCTCTACGGTTGGACGAGCTTCTTCGTCATCGCGTCGGGTTCGGTCGCGACGCTCGCCGTCGCGTTTTCGACGTACCTCGGTCAGCTCGTCTCGCTCTCACCGTTCGCGGCGCGCGTCGTCTCGATTGCGCTGATCATCTTTCTGGCAGCGGTCAACATTCGCGGGACGCGCAAAAGCGCGAACGTTCAGAATTGGACGACCGGCGCGAAGGTCGGCGGCCTCGTCGTGCTGGGTCTTGGGCTGATTCTCTCAGGCGGATCGCCGCGCGTGAGCGTGACGACCGCTGGGACGCCACTCACGCTCGCGGGAATCGGCACGGCGATGATCGGCGTGTTGTGGGCCTATGAAGGTTGGCAATACGTCACCTTCTCGGCCGGCGAGACGCGCGACCCACAGCGTGTTTTCCCGCGCGCGATCACGATGGCCACCGCCGCGCTGGTTGTGATCTACTTGCTTGCCAACTTTGGGTATCTCGTCGCGCTCGGTCCCGTCGCGGCGACGCAGAGTGAGCGCGTTGCTGCGGACGCAGTCGGCACGGTGTTGGGTGCGGCCGCTGGCAAGATCGTTGGCGCGCTGATTCTCGTCTCGATTTTCAGTGCGGCCAACGGACTCTTTCTCACGTCGCCGCGAATGTATTTCGCGATGGCACGCGACGGCGTGTTCTTCAAGCGGCTCGCCGACATTCATCCGCGCTTCGAGACGCCGGCGTTTGCGATCATCGCGATTGCGGCGTGGTCGGCGTTACTCGCGGCGACGGGGACGTTCCAGCAGCTGCTGACGTATGTCGTCTTCACCGGCTGGGCGTTTTATGGTCTTGGTGCGCTCAGCATCTTCGCGCTTCGCCGTCGTTTCCCCGACGCGCCGCGTTCGTTCCGCGTTCCCGGCTATCCGATCACGCCGGTGTTGTTCGTCGCGTCGGCGGCGGCCCTCGTCCTCAATACGATCATCACGCAACCGACGCGCGCGGCCGCAGGTATCGCGGTCGTGTTGCTCGGCACTCCCGCGTTTTACGTCTGGCGTGCGCGCGCGCGTTCTCGCGACGCCGCGCTGTCGACTGCTGGCTGAACGACGTCGTACGGATCGCCTACACTCCAACCGCGTGGAGCAACGCATGATAAACAAGACCAGCCGGCGCATCTGGCACTGGTCGCCGGGAACGAGCGTTCTATTCGGCGTACTGGTCGCGACCACGGCGCACGCCCAGTCCGTCGTGAGCGGTCGCGTCATCGACTCGCGATCCGAGCTTCCCTTGGCGGGAGTTTCGATCGAAGTCGAAGGCACGCGACTCGGCGCGAGCACGGACGCCGAGGGCCGCTATCGAATCGCTAATGTGGCGGCTGGCGAGCGTGTGGTCGTCGCTCGGCGCATCGGCTACGCGAGCGGCAGAAGCACGGTCGGTGTTACGGCCGGACAGCCGTCCACCGCCGATTTCCGCATGGCGGTGAGCGCGATGATGCTCGACGAGGTCGTCGTTACCGGAACGGCGGGTGGTGAGCTGCGCCGCTCGATCGGCAACGCGGTGACGACCATCGACGCGGCCGACATGCTCGCCAAATCGGCGTCGACGAACCTTACGAGTTTGCTCAACGCGCGTGCGACCGGCCTGAGTGTGGGGTCGACGACGGGGCGCCTTGGCGCCGGTCCAGCGATTCAGATTCGCGGCCGCAGCAGCATCGGGTTGAGCAACAATCCGCTCGTCTATGTCGACGGCATTCGCATCAACAGCGCGTCAGCAACGGGACCGGTTGGAGTGGCGGGGCGTCTCGGTGGTCAGGGATCGCAGGTCGGCGGGCGTCTCAACGATCTCAATCCCGACGACATCGAGAGCATCGAAGTGATCAGCGGACCGGCAGCCGCGACGATCTATGGGACTGAGGCGGCGAGCGGAGTGATCCAGATCATCACGAAGCGCGGCCGCAGCGCGGACAAGCCGGCGTTGTCGTTCCGTATGGAAACGGGGTCGCTCTATTTCCGCGACGCCGAGGATCGCCTGCCGACCAACTATGTGAAAAACGCCAGCGGCGCTGTCGTAACCTGGAATGGGATCAAGGCAGAGCGCGACAGCGGCCGTTCGGTCTACCGAACCGGCCTGACGCGCCGATACATCGGCACGGCGTCGGGAGGCCGAGACATCATGCGCTACTATACCTCGAGCGCGTATGAGAACTCGTACGGCATCGAGCCGAACAACTCCATGCGCCAGTTCTCGACGCATACCACCCTCAATACTTCCTTCGGACCGAAGACTGAAGTTGTCACGAGCCTCAACTACGCGGTGAAGTCCGAGCATCTCGGCGCCGACGTGGGTGTGTCGCCGCTGATCGGTGCGGAGCTTGGGCATCCGCTGGTTTTCAAGGCGGCTGGAGCTCGCGGCTTCTATGCGAACCTTCCTCCGGAGATCCCGCAGCAGCTCTACGACAACGCGGTCGGGGTCAACCGGTTCACAGGAAGCACAACGCTCACAAACAACAGTTGGGTGCCCTGGCTTTCGGACCGCGTCACGGTGGGCGTCGACTACACGACGGAGGACGCCCGGGCGATCGAACGGTTTGCTCCCACACAGCTTGCGCCTTTGATGGGCGGGACGGCGACCGGCAGCATCGGTCAGACGCTGCGTCGGAACACGCTCATCACCGTCGACTACGCGGGCACGGCGAAGTTCAACCTGAGCCCAACGATCGCCTCGAGCTCGTCGATCGGCGGGCAGTTCTACAACACTGAGACCGATTCGAGCTTCCTCGGTGGCACCGGGTTCGCCGCACCGGGCATTGAGACCGTGTCGTCGGTCGCGAACGCGGTCGGCGCGGCCCAGAGTCAAACGATCAACACGACGATCGGCGCCTATTTCCAGCAGCAGTTCGCGTGGCGTGATCGCGTCTACGCCACCGCCGCGCTACGCGTTGACAATAACAGCGCGTTCGGCGAGGACTTCAAATGGGTGACGTACCCGAAGTTCAGTTTGTCGTGGGTCGCAAGCGACGAGTCATGGTGGCCGTTCGCGGGAACCATCAATTCGATGCGTCTGCGGTCGGCGTACGGCGAGTCGGGTCGCCAGCCGAGGGCGTTCGCGGCATTAAAGACGTTTGCACCGATCACGGGCGCGAGCGGCATCACCCCGGCCTCGATCGGAAACCCGAGCCTCAAGCCAGAACGCGGGAAAGAGATGGAACTGGGCCTCGAGTCGAATCTATGGAATCGCCTCGACGTCAACGTTACGTACTTCAACAAACACACGCTCGATGCGATCCTCAATCAGGCAATGGCGCCGTCGAGCGGTTTCTCCGCGCAGCGGCCGGTAAACCTGGGTCGCGTCGACAACCATGGCGTTGAGTTGCAGGCCACGCTGCAGGCGATCACGCGGCGCGACTTCAGCTGGGAAATCGTCGGCAACCTCGCAACAAATCGCGACAAGATCAAATCCCTCGGCGACATTCCGTCGCTGATTACGGCATACGGCCCGGCAAACGTGGTCGGTTATCCGGTCCAAGGCCTCTGGAGCCGCCGTGTGCTTTCCGCCGATCGCGATCCGGCGACCGGCCTCGCGATCAACGTGAAATGCGATAGTCTCGGGAAGGGAGTGACGTGTGGGCCCGCTGCACCGTTCGTGTACCTGGGCACGCAGACGCCGCATGTCACCGGCGCCGTCGCGAACACAATCAACATCGGCCGGAGACTCCGGTTCTTCGCGCTCGTCGACTTCAAGACCGGACACACGGCGCTCAGCAGCGTTGAAATCCTCCGCTGCGCGGGTCTCGCCGCCGGCGTGGGGCTTTGCCGAGCGAACTACTTCCCGAACGAGTACGACATCAAGTACATCGCCGAGGCCACGGGGGCTGCGAACTCAGGGAGCTACGTCGATCAGTACTTCTCGAGTTTGTCGTTCGCGAAGCTCCGAGAACTCTCCGCGACATACAACATTCCCGAGAATTGGGTGCGCGGAACGCAAACGTCGTTTACGCTCGCCGCGCGCGAGCTTGGCACCTGGACGAAGTTCCACGGCATCGATCCGGAAGCGCTCATCGGCACGTCGGACCAGGCAGTAACGCCCCCGCTCAACCGCATCATCGCCACCTTCAACATCAAATGGTAAACGCCATGCGCTCATCTAGAGTCGCGCGCTCCGCGCTTGCCGTTCCGGCACTGCTGTGGGTCGCCGCGTGTCAGGATCTCACGAGCTTGCAGCAGTCCAATCCCGGCCAACTCTCCGCGACCGACGCCTATGTCCCGTCGAACGCGCAGGTCCTAGTGACCGGCGCGACCGAGGATTTCTGGTGTGCCTACCAGCGCTATGTGGTCGGCAGCGCGCTGTTCACCGACGAGTTGTCGGTTGCCATCTCGAACTCGGCGAACTTTGACTACGACCGGCGCACATTGACGAGCGGCGCATCGTATGGCACCGGCGTCTGCGGCGGCAACCAACAGCCGCCGATCTACACGACGCTCTCGACGGCGCGCGCGACGGCAGACACGGCGCTCGCCAAGCTGCGCGGCTGGACCGACGCTCAGATGCCGGCGAACGTGAATCGTACCCGCCTCATGGGTCAGGCAGCGACCTACGCCGGCTATAGCCTTGTGTTGCTCGGCGAGGGGATGTGTTCGGCAGCGATCAACGTCGGGCCCGAGCTGACACCGACGCAGCTGTTTGCGGAAGCCAAGCTGCGCTTCGATACAGCGATCGTCGCAGCCACGGCGGCGAGCGACGCGCAAACGCTCAACCTCGCGACCCTCGGCCGAGCGCGCACACTGCTCGATCAGGGGAACTCGGCTGATGCGGCGACGGATGCGGCGAAAATTCCAGCGACGTTCGTCGCGAACACCTCGGGCGATGCGCAAAACGTGCGTCGGGTCAACTACGCGTTCTTCACGATCAATCAGAGCAGCTTCTCGACCGTCGACCCATCGTTTCGCGGCTTGACGATCAATGGCGCGCCCGACCCGCGCGTTGCGGTGACGGACGCGAATCGCAACGGCACGACATCCGGTACGCGCATCTTTACGCCGGATAAATATCCGGCGCTCGGAACCGCCATGCCGATCGCGCGCTATGCCGAAGCGCAATTGATCATCGCCGAGGCGCGCGTTGCTGTGAATGATCTGGCGGGCGCTGCGACGGCAATCAACAACGCGCGCAACACGCGTCCCGGCATGCCGCCGTACAGCGAAGCGGGACTGGATTCGGCACAGGTGCGGTCGCAAATCGTCGAGGAGCGTCGCCGCGAGCTGTTTCTCGAGGGGCACCGCCTTGGCGACATTCGCCGTTTGGGTCTCACGATGCTTCCGGCCGCCGGCACGACGTTCCCCGGCGGCGGCGACATGTACGGAACGGAGACGTGTTTCCCGCTGCCCGACGTCGAGCGCATCAACAATCCGAATATCTCAAGGCCCTGACCATGATTCGAATTGCGCGGTTTGCGCCCGCACTGGCGTTCACATTCATCGCGACCACTTCCGCTGGGGCGCAATCGCAAACGCATCCGACCATCGATCAGTTCTTCAGCGCCGGCTTTCCGTCGGAGCTCGTGTCGGCGAAGAAAACTGATCGCGTGGCGTGGTTGGCGTGGGAGCGTGGCAAGCGAAACGTCTACGCGGCTGCGGCGCCGGCATTCGCGCCGCAGCGCCTGACGAAGTTTCTCGACGACGACGGCATCGAGCTCAGCAATTTAACGATCTCTGATGATGGCTCGACCGTCGCCTTCATCCGAGGCGGCGTGCCGAACGCCGTCGGCTGGATGGCAAACCCGCGAGCGAACCCTGACGGAATCGAACGCGCGATCTGGGCCGCGAAGACGAACGGCACTGGTGCATGGCGCGTCTCGCTGGGGAACGCACCTGCGTTGTCTCCCGACGGCAAGTGGATCGTCTTCGCGCGCGACAGTCAGATCTATCGCGCGCGTGTCGCACCTGGCGCCACAACATCGATGGACCGCGCCGAGACGCCATACATTCGCGCCTGGGGCCGTAATCTCAATCCGACGTGGTCGCCGGACGGCAGCAAGATCGCGTTCGTGAGCGACCGCGTGGATCACGAGTACATCGTCGTCTACGAGGTGAAGACGCGGTCGTTGAAGTACATGGCAGCCGGCGTCGATCGTGACGGAAGTCCAACATGGTCGCATGACGGCAAGCAGATTGCGTTCATTCGTCGCCCGGGTCTTCCGTTCGGGCAACAAGCGCACGATGGCCGTGGGGGCCTTGGTGATCCGCCAGGACCGGCACGCGGCATCGTAGTCGCAGGCGGACGCGGAGGCCGCGGCGGCGACGGCGCAGTGCAACAAGGGCGCGGTGCTTCGCCGACCGCACGTTGGAGCAACACCCCTGGATTACAGCGCGCAACCTTCACGGGCGGCTACACGCTCTCGTTCTGGGTCGCGGACGTCGCGACCGGTGAAGGGAAGGAAGTCTGGCACAACGCGCCGAACGATCGCGTCTTTCCAAACGTCAACGCGATCGAGTGGGCAGGGGAGTCGCTCATCTTCCAGCAGGAACCGGAGGAGTGGGTTCGCATCTACGCGGTTCGCGCTGCGGGCGGAACCGACAAGCCCGTCGAACTGACGCCAGGCGACGGTCAAGTCGAATCCGTCGGCTACTCGGCCGATGGGACGACGCTCTTCTATTCGACCAACGCTGGCGACATCGAGCGGCGTCACGTGTGGCGCGTGCCGACGTCGGGCGGTACGCCGGTTCAGGTCACGCCAGGCGAAGGCATCGAGATGTATCCGGCGGCGCTCGCGTCGGGAAAACAGGTGGCCCTGCTCAGCGCGACCGCCGTTCGTCCGATGGGTGTCGGCATCGTTGCCGCGTCGGGCGGAACGCCGCGCATCGTCTATCCGCAACTCACGAAGGAATTCCCAACGGACGCCCACGTCGTGCCAACGAACGTCTTGCTTAAAGCGGACGACGGTTTAGAGTTTCATAACCAGCTGTTCTTGCCCAAAGACTTGAAGACTGGCGAGAAGCGGCCAGCCATTGTGTTCGTCCACGGTGGCCCCATCCGGCAAATGCTGCTCGGCTACCACTACATGGACTTCTACCACATGGCCTACGGCGTGAATGAGTGGCTCGCGAGCCAAGGCTACGTGGTGATGTCGGTCAACTACCGCAGTGGCATCGGCTACGGTAAATCGTTCCGCAACGCGCCGAACACTGGGGGCCGAGGGAACGCGGAATATAAGGACCTGTTGGCAGCCGGCAAATATTTGCAGACCCGCGCCGACGTCGATCCCAGTCGCATCGGCATCTGGGGTCTCTCGTACGGCGGCGTGTTGACCGCACAAGCGCTCGCGCGCAACTCGGACATCTTCGTCGCCGGCGTCGACATGGCGGGCGTGCATCTGTGGGGCAGCTCCCTCGACTCGACCGACGTGTCGTATCAGTCATCGGCTATCTCGGCGATCGATACGTGGAAGTCGCCGGTGTTGGTCTGGGCGGGCGACGACGATCGCAACGTACAGTTCTCGCAAACAACCGGCCTCGTGCAACTGCTGCGCGGACACAACGTGCCGTTCGAGCTCATGGTCATGACCGACGACACACACGAGACCATGCTGTACTCACGATGGCAGCGGACCTACGCACGTATGCAGGACTTCCTGCGGCGTAACGTCGCTGAAAAGAAGTCGAGCGCCAACTCCTCCCAGCCACACCAATGAGGCTTCGCTCAACTCTCGCAGTCGCGGCGTTCGCGGTCGCCGCACTCCCCAATCTTGCGTCCGCTCAACGTGAGCCGTTCCCGGGGCTCGACACGTATATCGCTAACGCGGTGAAGACGTGGAAGATCCCGGGCATCGGCGTCGCCATCGTCCGCAACGATTCCGTGTTGTTCACGAAGGGCTACGGCACGCTGGCCGTGAATAGCACCACACCGGTGAACGATCAGACGCTGTTCGAGATCGGCTCGAGTAGCAAGGCGTTCACCGCCACACTGGTCGCGATGCTCGTCAGCGACGGCAAGATGCGCTTCGACGATCGCATCACCCAGTATCTGCCCGACTTCAAGATGTACGATCCGCTCGCCAGCGCCGAGGTGACGATGCGCGATGCATTGACGCATCGGAGCGGGATCGCGCGCGGTGAGCTCGTATGGCTCGGCTCCGGCGCAACGCGCGCCGAGGTGTTGCATCGTGTGCGTTTTCTCAAGCCCGAGTCGCCGTTCCGTTCGCGGTGGTCGTATCAGAACATGATGTTCCTCGCTGCCGGCGAAGCGGCCGCGAAGGCCGCCGGCACGACCTGGGAAGATCTCGTTCAGAAGCGGATCTTCACGCCGCTCGGCATGACGGCCTCCGTGCCAATCGCCAAGGGCTTGTCCAATCCCAACGTCGCGAAGCCACACGGCATGGACCACGACACGGCGTTCGTCAAACCAGCGTTCGACGCCATGAACATCGCGCCCGCAGGGTCGATTCTCTCGAGCGCACGCGACATGGCGCAATGGCTGCGCTTCCAGCTTGGCGACGGGATGTTCAATGGCAATCGCTTGGTCGCTAGCGCGCCGCTCCGCGAGACGCACACGCCGCAGATGCTGATGGGCGCCGGAGCCGGCGGCGGTCGTGGCCGAGGCAACGAAGCCGTGCCACAGACGGTGTTCAGTACATATGGTATGGGTTGGATGGTCGAAGACCACCGACGCAACCTCGTGTGGCAGCACGGCGGCAATACGCCGGGCATGACAGCCGCCGTCGGCATGATGCCCGAGCGCAAGTTCGGCGTCGTCGTGCTCAGCAACATGCAGAGCGCGCAGCTCCCCGAGATCATCATGCGCTACATCTTCGACCGCGAGATCGGCGCACCGATGCGCGATCTCAGCGCCGAGGCGTACACGCGATTGATCGCGCAACGCAAGACGGCGGACTCGATGCAAGTCGTCCAGGCCGGGCAGCGCTCGAAGGGTGAGCCGCCGGTGCCGTTGTCCGCGTTCGCGGGAACCTACGTCGACAGCCTCTATGGCGAAGCGACTGTTTCGCTCGTGAATGGGCGTCTCGAGCTCAAGCGCGGCGACTGGCAGGGTCCACTCGAGTTCTGGAATGCAACCAACTTCCGTTGGGACAACGGTCCGGGGTCAGTGACTGGCCCGATGAACATCAAGTTCGAGATCGCGCCGGACGGCAAAGTCACCGGATTGTACTTCGGCATCGGCGGTGACCTCGATCTCATGAACCGAAAAGCACCGCCTGGTGGACGTGGAGGGAGAGGCGGCGCCGGCGGAGGAATGCAATGAACGCTCCGAGACTCGCCCGCGTCATCGCGGGCGTCGTGTTGTTTGCCTTGCCGTCGGCGATCGTCGCGCAGACGCCGCAGAATCGCGCGGCACAGCTGTTCGACATGCAGGAAGTCATGATCCCGATGCGCGACGGCGTGAAGCTGCATACGAAGATCTTCATTCCGAAGAACCTCACGACCGATCTGCCGTTCATCATGGCGCGCACGCCATATGGCATCCGCGGAACCGAAGGCGTGTTCAACGTCTCGTA
>Ga0126377_10002466_pt1 | contig 12775 bp, 12 predicted proteins | sample PanSoiMetPlot_22_FD_92647 | JGI IMG/M metagenome (GOLD analysis project Ga0126377, IMG submission 92647) | Tropical forest soil microbial communities from Panama - MetaG Plot_22 | ecosystem: Environmental > Terrestrial > Soil > Tropical forest > Bulk soil | place: Panama | collected 2016-02-17
CCCGCGGAAAGCGCAACAGAGAGCAGACCGCCGCGCGAGCGGTAAGGGTGAAACGGTGAGGTAAGAGCTCACCAGCGGGCCGGGTGACCGGTCCGGCTCGGCAAGCCCCACCCGGAGCTAGGCTAAGCAGGGAGCGTTCGAGGACGGCCCGTCCGAGCTCCCGGGTAGGCCGCACGAGGGCTTCGGCCCCGGGGCGCTCCACGGAGCGCTCAGACAGATGGTCGCCACCGGCCCTCGGGCCGGGACAGGATCCGGCGTACAGGCCGGCTCCTCCATCTTCGAGGACTCAGACGGCGGCCGCGTCCATCGCCCGATGGAACTGCATCCCGGCGTGGTAGGAGCTTCGCACCAATGGCCCCGCCTCGACGTGGGCGATCCCCAATGACTCGCCGAGCTCCTTCCAGAGCCCGAACTCCTCGGGGGTGACCCACCGGTCCACCGGCAGATGGTGCGGGGTCGGGCGAAGGTACTGACCCATCGTCACGATGTCGATGCCCGCGTCCGCCAGGTCGGCCAGCGCCGTCGGGATCTCCTCGGGCCGCTCGCCCATCCCGAGGATCAGGTTCGACTTGGTGCACTGCCCCTCGCGCAGGCGCTTTGCGATCCGCAAGACCTCGAGCGTTCGGTCGTAGCCGAAGGCCGGACGTATCCGCCCGTGCAGGCGCCGAACCGTCTCCAGGTTGTGCGCGAAGACGTCGGGTTCGGCCTCGATCACGGTGGCGATGTCGTGCTCGCCGCCCTTGAAGTCCGTCGGCAGGACCTCGACCCCGCATCCCGGCACGGCCTCACGGATCGCGCGGATCGTTCGCGCCCAGACGTGTGCGCCGCCGTCGGGCAGGTCGTCGCGCGCCACGCCCGTGACCACGACGAACCGCAGTCCCATCGCGCGAACGGCGTCGGCCACTCGCGCGGGCTCCCCCTCGTCGACGGGGTCGGGCCTTGCCGTCGTCACATCGCAAAACCCGCATCGCCGTGTGCACTTGTCCCCGAGGATGAGGAACGTCGCCTCGCGGTCCTCCCAGCACTCGGAGATGTTCGGGCACATCGCCTCCTCGCACACCGTGTGGAGCGATCGGCCCCGCATGATCGACTCGAGCTCGCGGTAGTTGGGACCACGGCTCAGGCGAACCTTCAGCCAGGGCGGCTTGCGTTCGGTCGAGGCGGGCGCCCCGTCGGTCGAGACGATCGGCAGGTACAGGCGCCGCTGTCGCGGGTTGTGTTCGCGTACTGCCATCGCGAACCAGTCTACGGGTCCGTCGGCCCTGGGCTAGAAGCGGGCGAGCTCGAGCATGCGCTCGGCGACCGTGTCGGCGTTCGGCATGAACGCGTGCTCGAGGTTGGTGGCGAAGCCCATGGCGGGGACATCGGGGCCACCGATCCGCGCGACCGGCGCGTCGAGGTCGAACAGGGCCTCCTCGGCGATCGTGGCCGCGATCTCCGCTCCGGCGCCGTACGTCCGGTTGTCCTCGTACACGACCAGCGCCTTGCCCGTCTTGACGACCGAGGCAAGGATCGTGTCCTTGTCGAGCGGGCTGATCGTCCGAACGTCGACGACCTCGACCGAGACCCCCCGTTCCTCCTGGAGCCGGGCCGCGGCCTCCAGGCACAGATGCAGCGAGAGCCCGTACGCGATCGCCGTCAGGTCGTCGCCCTCGCGCTTCACGTCGGCCTTGCCGATCGGCACCTCGAACGGCTCGTCGGGCACGTCGCCCTTGATCAGGCGGTAGGTGCGCTTGTGTTCGAGGAACAGCACCGGGTCCGGGTCCTTGATGGCGGCCCGAAGCATCCCGGACGCGTCGTACGGCGTCCCCGGGACCACGACCTTGATGCCCGGGATGTGGCCGTAGGTGGCCTCGATCGACTGCGAGTGGTAGAGCGCGCCGTGCACGCCGCCGCCCCATGGCGCGCGGACGACCATGGGCAGGCCGAAGTCGCCGTTGCTGCGGTAGCGCATCCGCGAGACCTCCGAGACCATCTGGTCGTAGGCCGGGTGGATGAAGTCGGCGAACTCGATCTCGGCCACCGGCAGCAGGCCGTGCAGCGCCATCCCGACCGCGATCCCGATGATGCCGCCCTCGGCTAGCGGCGTGTCGATCACCCGCCGCTCGCCGAACTCGTCCAGGAACCCCTGCGTCACGCGGAAGACGCCGCCGCGAGTGGCGATGTCCTCGCCGAGGACGACCACGCGGTCGTCCGCGGCCATCTCATCGTGCAGCGTGTCGTGGATCGCCGTGACCACGTTCTTCTCGGTCACATGCCGTCCCGTTCGAGGTAGACGTGGCGCCCCAGGGTAACCGGGTCGGGGTCGGCCGCGTTCCAGGCCTGATCGATCTGCGCGTCGACGTCGGCCTTCGTCTCGGCCCACACGGCGTCGATCGTCGGGGCGTCCATGACACCCTGGTCCTTCAGGGTCTGGGCGAACCGGGCGATCGGATCGTTGTGCTTGGCCTCCTCGACCTCCTCGCGCGTGCGGTAGGAGCGGTCGTCGTCGTCCGATGTGTGCGGGAAGTAGCGATAGGTCTTGGCCTCGATCAGCGTGGGGCCGTCGCCGGCGCGCGCGCGATCGACCGCGGTCTTCATCGCCGCGTAGCAGGCGAGGACGTCGTTGCCGTCAACCACGACGCCCGGGAACCCGTATCCGGAGGCGCGGTCGGCGACGTTCTGGATCGCCATCTGCAGCGGCTGCGCCACGCTGATCGCGTACCGATTGTTCTCGCACACGAACACGACAGGCAGCTTGTGGATGCCGGCGAAGTTCAGGCCCTCGTGCCAGTCTCCCTCGCTGGTGGCGCCCTCGCCGAACCAACAGCCTACGACGGTGTCCTCGCCGCGATATCGGGCGGCCCACGCGATGCCGGCCGCGTGCGGCACCTGCGTCGCGATGGGGGAGGAGTGGCTGATGATGCCGAGCCTGCGCGAGCCCCAGTGGCTCGGCATCTGCCGGCCGCCCGAGGACGGGTCCTCGGCCTTGGCGAACAGCCCCAGGAAGATCTCGTAGGGCGTCATCCCCGCGATCAGGACGATCGCGACGTCGCGATAGTACGGGACCCAGATGTCGTGGCCAGGCCGCAGCGGCCACCCCGTTCCCACCTGACAGCCCTCGTGTCCGGAGACCGGAACGACGAACGGCGCTTTGCCCTGTCGGTTGAGCCGGAACGAGGCCTCGTCGATCAGTCGTGCCGTGACCATGGTCCGGTACATCGAGCGGAGGTCGTCGGGTGACGGGCCGTGGGCCTCGTGCGATGGTTCCCTCGTGACTCGGGTCGCCACACGGCGAGTCTAGCATCGGCCCCTCGTGGTCCCGGATCGCGACGTGTCTCCCCCCACGCATCGTCCACGCCGTCGTCGCCGACTGACGGCGGCGCGCGACCGACGGCATGGCGGCCGGGGCCAGGGTGCATTCCGAGATACCCCCTAGGGGTATATCCTCGAGCCGTTCGGCACGCGAACGGAGGAGCGATGGCCGGCTACGCCATGAACAAGAAGCACTTGCGCGATCGCCTTCGTCGGATCGAGGGTCAGGTCCGTGGGCTGCAGCGAATGGTCGACGAGGACACGTACTGCATCGACGTGCTCACGCAGGTGAACTCGGCCGTCTCGGCCCTGCGCTCGGTGGGCATGGGGCTCCTGGACGACCACGTGCGCCACTGCGTCAGGGAGAGCATGGAGACCGGCGACGCCGACGAGAAGGTCGAGGAGCTGTTGGCGGCGGTCGCCCGCTTCTCCGGCAAGTAGGCATGACCGCGTCGATCGCTTCGCCGTTCGCGGAGGCCCTGAGTTTCGCGTTCGCGATGACCTGGGAGATCGCGTGGGCGCTGGTCCTGGGGTTCGCGCTGTCTGGGGCGGTGCAGGCGGTCGTGTCGAAGGGCGAGATGAGCCGGCTGCTGCCCGACGACTCTCCGCGGTCGATCATGATCGCCTGCGGGCTCGGGGCCGCGTCGTCGTCGTGCTCCTACGCGGCCGTGGCGCTCGCGCGCTCGATCTTCCGCAAGGGCGCGAACTTCTCGGCGTCGATGGCGTTCGAATTCGCATCGACGAACCTCGTGATCGAGCTCGGGATCATCCTTTGGGTCCTGCTCGGTTGGCAGTTCACCCTGGCAGAGTTCGTCGGCGGGCCCATCATGATCGCGATCCTCGCCGCCCAGTTCCGTCTGTTCCTCAAGCCGGGGATGGTCGAGGAGGCTCGGGCGCAGGCGGACCGGGGCCTCGTGGGCGTCATGGAGGGCCACGCCGAGATGGACATGGCCGTGACCGAGGGATCGCTGCTCGGGCGCCTCATCTCACCGCGCGGGATCACGGCGATCAGTCACTACTACGTCATGGATTGGGCCTCGATCTGGAAGGACATCGCCGCCGGCCTGTTGATCGCGGGAGCGCTCGCGGCGTGGGTGCCCGAGTCGTTCTGGCAAAGCTTCTTCCTGGTCGACCACCCACTGCTGTCGAAGGTCTGGGGCCCACTGGTCGGACCGATCGTCGCGATGCTGTCGTTCGTCTGCTCGATCGGGAACGTGCCGCTGGCCGCCGTCCTGTGGAACGGCGGGATCAGTTTCGGGGGCGTGGCGGCGTTCATCTTCGCCGACCTGATCGTGCTACCGATCCTGAACATCTACCGCAAGTACTACGGGCGGCGGATGTCGCTGTTCCTGCTCACGACGTTCTACGTCTCGATGGTGCTGGCCGGGATCACGGTGGAGGTGCTGTTCCAGGCGTTCGGCCTGGTGCCCGAGGAGCGCGACGCCAGGGTCGTCGAGGCCAGCGTGACCTGGAACTACACCACGGTCCTGAACATCGTCTTCCTGACGCTGTCGGCGATCCTGGTCGTCCGATTCCTGCGGACCGGCGGCCCGGCGATGCTTCGAGCGATGAGCCGGCCGTCACCGCCCCCAAAGACCGACCACGACCACGCAGGTACCTACGCCTGCCCGATGCATCCGGAGGTCGTCGGGAGGGCCGGGGACCGCTGCCCGGAGTGCGGCATGGATCTGGAACCGGTCGACGATTCGTCGAGAAGCTGACTACCCTGGTGGCGTGCAGGAGACCCAGGAGCACACAGGCTCGGGCGGGCCGGTCGTGGTGGAGGCGACCGACCAGAACTTCGTCCACACCGTGGTCGAGGAATCGAGGAGCCGGCCCGTCGTCGTGGACCTGTGGGCGTCGTGGTGCGGGCCGTGCCGCACGCTCGGCCCGATCCTGGAGAAGGTGGCCGACGAACGTGGCGGGGCGTTCCTGCTGGCCAAGCTCGACGTGGACGCCAACCCGTACACGGCCGGGCAATTCGGCGTGCAGAGCATCCCAACGGTGGTCGCGTTCCGAGACGGTCAGCCGATCGACGGGTTCGTGGGTGCGATCCCCGAGCCGATGGTCAACGAGTTCATCGACCGGCTCATGCCCACCGAGGCCGAGCTCGAGGCCGAGGACGCGCTCGAGGAGGAGCTGGAGGGCCATCTCGACGACGCGGAGCAGAAGTACCGCGAGGCGCTCGAGGTCGACCCGAACAACCGGGACGCGCGCGTGGGTCTCGGTCGGATCCTCGCCGAGACCGGGAAGGAGGACGAGGCGCGGCAGACGCTCGCGCCGGCCCTGCCAGATCCCGAGGCCGAACGCATCCTGGCGATGCTCGAGGTCCGCGACTGGGCGAAGGTGTCCGAACCCGGGACGCTCGCGTCGGCCAAGCGGCTGGCGGCCAAGGGCGTGTGGCGCGAGGCGCTCGACGGCATGCTCGGCGCGCTGGCCGACGATCCGGACGCGCGACAGGCGATGCTCGAGGTCTTCACCGTGCTGGGCGAGGACGACGAGCTCGTCGGCGAGTACAGGCGCAAGCTCGCCGCCGCCCTGTTCTAAGAGGCCTCGATGGCGTCCGAGGGCAGCCACTCCACCGGTACCGATCACGTTCACGACCGCATCCGCGAGTACTGGGACGCGGATGCGCACACGTACGACGAGACGCGCTCGCACTCGATCTCGGACACGCTCGAGGCGGCCGCGTGGCGGCAGGCGCTTGCGGAGACCCTGCCCGCACCGGGGGCGACCGTGCTCGACGTCGGCGCCGGCACCGGTGCGCTGTCGCTGCTCGCGGCCGAGCTCGGTTATCGGGTGACGGCGCTGGATCTGTCGACCGGCATGCTCGCGCGCGCCGAGCTCAAGGCCAAGGAGCGCGGGCTCGAGGAGCGGATGCGCTTCGTCGTGGGTTCGGCGACCGAACCGCCCGACGGCCCGTTCGACGCGGTGATCGAGCGCCACGTGCTGTGGACGATGCCCGACCCGGTGGGCGCGATGGCTCGGTGGAGGGAGGTCTCCCGTCGGCTGGTGCTGTTCGAGGGCGTCTGGGGCGAGACCGACATGCGCCGCAAGCTCAAGGACCTGCTGGCCGAAGGCCTGCGCCGGGTCATGGCCGTCCCGGACGACCACCACGCGCCCTATCCCGAGGACGTGCTGGCCGAGCTCCCGCTCGCTCGCCTGCCCTCGGCGGTCCCGCTGATCGACGCCGTGTACGAGGCGGGGTGGTCCGCCGTCCGGATCAAGCGGCTGCGCGACGTCGAGTGGGCGGCCAAGCTGCACGAGCCGTGGCCGCTGGGGTCGCTCGAGGCTCGTCCCCGCTACACCCTCGTGGCCGACGCCTAGCGGCGGCGGGTCCAGAACACGTCGGTTCGGTACGGCATCACGATCTCGTCACGGTCCCGCAGCTCGGGGTCGGTCGACAGCAGTTCGGCCACCTCGGACCGAACGCGTTCACGCTGTGCCTCGGAGGCCGCGGCCACGTAGCTCACCGAGAGCACCCGATCCAGGAACGCCGAGGGCGTGACGTGGTGCACGTGGTACGCGACCCGGTGGTGCAGGGGCCCGAACAGGTCCGTGCGCTTCTCGAACGCCTCCCGCCACCGGCCGCTCCGATAGCGAGGCGCGTCCGGTCCGGCCAACTCGTCGAAGATCTCGGTCAGTCGCTCCGACCAGTCGCTGGACTGGTCGCGCGCGTTCCAGATCAGGCCGAGCCCGGCCCCGGGCCGGAGCACCCGGTGGACCTCGGGCACGGCGCGCTCGCCGTCGAACCAATGGAACGCCGACGCGGCGACGGCGGCATCGAACGACTCGTTCGCGGCCGGGATGGACTCGGCGGTGCCGTCCACCACGCGGATCGTAGGGCAGTTGCGCTCGAGGGCCGCGCGCATCGACGCGACGGGCTCGAGGCCGGTCATCCGGGCCCCCGTGAGGACGATGAGCTCGGTGAACTTGCCGGTGCCGGCGCCGAGGTCGATGACGTCGGTGCCCTCGCGTATACCGAGCTCGTTGACCAGGTAGGTGACCGCGTCGTCCGGATAGCTCGGACGGCCCCGCTCGTAGTGCTCGACCGCGGCCTCGAACCCGGCGCCCGCCGCCGGGTGGATCCGCTGGTCGCTCACGCCGTTGCCGGCATCAGGAGACCGGTCGCCGGCCAGGTCTCGTCGGCCGGTTCGAGCACGACGCCGAAGACGTCGTCGAACCGCGCGGTCACCAGTGGCGCCATCTCCTCGACGGTGACCTCGCGCCCGGCCAGCCGGGACAGCGTGGTGACGCCCTCGTCGGACAGGCCGCACGGCACGATCGCGTCGTACCACGACAGATCGGTGGTGCAGTTGAGCGCAAACCCGTGCAGCGAGACCCGCATCCGCATGAGCCGGACGCCGATCGCACACACCTTGCGCGACCCCGACCACACGCCCGTCTGGACGCCGCTGCGGTGCACCTCGACGCCGATATCGGCCGAGGCTCGGATCACGACCTCCTCGAGGTCGCGCACGTAGCGCATCGCGTCGGGACGCCCCCCGAGGTCGAACACGGGGTAGCCGACCAGCTGCCCCGGCCCGTGGAACGTGAGCGATCCTCCGCGGTCGATGAACCGGAGCTCGGCACCCGCGTCGCGGATCCCCTCCTCGGTCCACACGATGTGGTCGGGCTTCCAGCGGCGGCCGGCCGTGTACACCGGTGGGTGCTCGAGCAGGATCAGCGCGTCCTCCCCCTCGCCCGCGAGGCGGCGTTCGGCGAGCGCATGCATGCGCTCGTTCGCCTCGTCGTACGCGACGGGTCCGTCCGGGCGGATCAGCTGTGCCATCGGCTTAGAGGGCCAGGTCCTCGGCGAAGTCCCACGTCTCGAGGTTCTGCTTGATCCTCGCAAGGAACTGCGACGCCAGCGCTCCGTCGATCACGCGGTGGTCCCACGACATCGAGATGTAGACCATGTGCCGGATCGCGATCGTGTCGTCGATCACGACCGGCCGCTTCTCCACGCTGTCAAACGCGAGGATGCCGGTCTGCGGCTGGTTGATGATCGGGACCGACATCATCGAGCCGAACGGCCCCGGGTTCGTGATCGTGAAGGAACCGCCGTGCACCTCGTCGGGCTGGAGCTTCTTCGAGCGCGCCCGCGTCGCGAGGTCGTTGATGCCGCGCGCGATGCCGAGCAGGTTCATCGTGTCGACACCCTTGAGGACCGGGACGATCAGCCCCTCGTCGTAGCTGACGGCGATGCCCACGTTCACGAAGTGCTTGATCGCGATCTCCTCGCCGCGAAGTTCGCTGTTGACCATCGGGTAGACCAGCAGAGCATCGGTGACGGCCTTGGTCACGAACGGCATGTAGGTCAGGGAGAAGCCCTCGCGCGCCTTGAAGCCCTCCTTTGCGCGTTCGCGCAGGCGGGCGACGTTCTCCATGTTGACCTCGACCGCGTTCCAGGCGCGGGCCGAGACCTCGAGAGAGGCCTTCATGTGCTCGCCGATGAGCTTGCGGATGTGCGTGACCGGGACGATCTCCTCGCCGGCGGCCGGCGCGACCGGTGCCGCGGCGGCCGGCGCGGCGGCCGGTGGCGCAGCCGGGGCGGGCGCCGGTGCCATCGCGGGCGCGGCCACGGCGGGCTGGGCCGCAGCCGCGGCCGGCGGCGCGGGCGCCTCCCTACGCGAGGCCACGAACCCCAGAACGTCGTTCTTGGTGATGCGCCCACCGGTCCCGGTTCCTGTGACCTGGGAGAGGTCGACGCCGTGCTCGGTCGCGAGTCGGCGAACGAGCGGAGACAGGATCTGCGAGCGCGGACCGTGGTCGGGGATCGGTGCCGCCGAGGAGGCGGCCATGTGCGACGGGACGGGTTCCGGAGCCGGAGCCGGTACCGGGGCGGCGGTGGGAGCCGGCGCGGGGTGCTCGGAAGAGGGCTGCGTCGCGGCCCGAGGCGCGTCACCGTCGCCCGAGGCGGCTCCCGCCTCGCCGATCTCGGCCACCTCGGTCCCGACGGCGACGGTTTCGCCCTCGGGCACCAGGATCCTGGTCAGGACGCCGGCCGCCGAAGACGGCACCTCGGTGTCGACCTTGTCGGTCGAGATCTCGAACAGCGGCTCGTCGAGGGCGACCTGCTCGCCTTCCTGCTTGAGCCACTTCAGGATCGTTCCCTCGACGACGGTCTCGCCGAGCTGCGGCATCTTGATCGCGGTCATCCGGCCTCCACGCTCATGGGGTCACCAGGCGGACAGCTTGCGCACGGCCTCCTCGATCTCGGCCACCTGGGGCAGGTACGCGTCCTCCAGTGGAGGCGAGAACGGGACGGGCACGTGAGGCGGCGACAGTCGCACGACCGGCGCGTCGAGCGACTCGAACGCCTCCTCGGCGACGATCGCGGCGACCTCGGCGCCGGTTCCCAGATACCGCTGGCTCTCGTAGAGCGAGATCACGCGGCTCGTCTTGGTGGCCGTCGCGAGGATGGCCTCCGCATCGAGCGGCTGGACCGTCCGAAGGTCGAGCACCTCGACGTCGATGCCCTCGCCGGCGAGCGTCTGGGCCGCCTCGAGTGCCCAGTGCACAAGCATGCCGTGCGTGATGATCGAGACGTCCGAACCCTCGCGCTTGACGTCGGCCTTCCCGATCGGCACCAGGCGCTCGGGGTCGTCGGAGACGATCTCCTTGATGCGGCGGTAGATCCATTTGTGCTCCAGGAAGACGCAGGGGTTGTCGTCGCGGATCGCCGACTTCAGCAAGCCCTTCGCGTCCGATGGGAACGCCGGGCAGATGACCTTCATGCCCGGTGCGTGCGAGATCCAGGGCTCCGGGTTCGTCGAGTGGAAGCTCGAGGCGCGAACGCCGCCGCCCGACGGCCCGCGCAGGACGACCGGCACCGGCACGCCGCTGCGGTAGTGATAGCGAGCGAGCGCGGTCGTCATCTCGTCATACCCGCTGGACATGAAGTCCGCATACTGGAACTCGGCGACGGGACGCAAACCTTCCATCGCCGCGCCGAGGGCCATGCCCACGATGGTCTCCTCGACGATCGGCGTGTCCATCACCCGGCGCGGGCCGAAGCGCTCGATGAAGCCTTCGGTCACCTTGAACGCGCCACCGTAGACGCCGATGTCCTCGCCGAGCAGGAACACGCGCTCGTCTCGCTCCATCTCCTCCCACAGCGCCTCGGCGATCGCGATGAGATAGGTGGCCTCGCCCTGCTCGGTGCGCTTGCCCCGAGGCTCGGCGCCGTGGCCGGCGGCCCCGGACTCGACGGTCCTGGTCGCCATCAGGTCTGCGTGCCCCCGCGCCGGCCGGGCTCGTTCGCCCAGTAGCCGTCGTCGGTGAACAGGCCCTTGGTCACATCCCCCGGCTCGGGGAACGGCGAAGAGAGCGCGTACTCGTAGCCCGCCTCGAACGCGCCCCGGACGCGTTCCTCGAGGTCGGCGACGTCCTGCTCGCTCACGACGTTTCGCGAACGCAGCAGCTCCTCGAACCGCCGGACGGGGTCCTTCTGGCTCATGTACTCGTCCAACATCTCCTTGGGCACGTACTTGGCCGGGTCGTGGCCGGCATGGCCCCGCCAGCGAAGAGAGACGCTCTCGATGAGCGTCGGGCCGCCGCCCTCGCGCGCGCGTTCGACGGCGTCATGCGCCAGCCGGTAGACGTCCAGCACGTCCTGCGCGTCCACCCGAACGCCCGGCATGCCGTAGGCGCTCGCCCGCTCGGCGATCGTCGGCACCGCGAACTCGAGCGGGTTGGGCGTCGAGTACGCGTACGAGTTGTTGTTGACCACCCACACCACCGGCAGCTGATGGATGGCGGAGACGTTCAGCGACTCGTGCCACCGGCCGTTGGAGGTCGCACCGTCGCCGCAGATCGCCAACGCCACCCGAGGCTCGCCGAGCAGCTTGTATGCGAGCGCGGCGCCGCACGCGGGCGGATAGGCGATCGGCAGATGCGACATGACGCTCCAGGTGCGGTTGCCCTGCCAGTCGCCGAGATGGCTGTTGCCGTCGCGACCGCGTGTGTACCCGTCGATGCGCCCCCAGAAGTTGGCCATCACGCGGTTGAGGTCCAGACCCTTGGTCAGCTGCGCCGACAGGTCCCGGTGTGTCGGGAACAGCGAGTCGTCGTTTCGGAGCGCCCGGGCGACGCCCACGTGGGTGCCCTCCTGCCCGCGCCCCGAGTAGATCGCGCCGGGGAGCCGGCCCTGCCGATACAGCGCCTCCATCCGCTCGTCGAAGTACCGGCACAGCTTGAGCGTGTAAAGCATCTGCTTCAGTTGCGCGTCGGACAGGCCCACGCGCCAGTCCTCGGTCGCCAGTCGCCGCTGATCCACCGTGGTCGCCATCGATCACGCTCCGTGCAGCGGCTTGCCGGCAAGACCCAGGAAGGCCTCGCCGACCGCCTCGGACAGCGACGGATGCGGATGCATGAGGGCGGCGACCTCGGCAGGGACCGCCTCCCAGGCGACGGCGAGCATCGACTCGGAGATCAGGTCGGTCACGTGCGGGCCCACCATGTGGACGCCGAGCACGGCTCCGCCGCCCTTGTCGGCCACGATCTTCACGAGTCCTCCCTCGCCGACGATGTTGGCCTTGCCGATCGCCTGGAAGTTCAGCCGTTCCACGTCGACCTCGTGGCCGCGTTCGACGGCCTGGGCCTCGGTGAGGCCGACCGAGGCGATCTCGGGCGTGCAGTAGGTGACCCTCGGGATCTGCGTGTAATCGATCTCGGCAACGGGGATGCCCGCGATGCGTTCGGCCACCGCGTATCCCTCGGTGAACGAGACGTGCGCGAGCTGGAGCGGCGTCGCGGCGACGTCGCCGATCGCCCACACGTGAGGAGCGGTCGTCTGTAGATGCCCATCCACCTTCACGAAGCCGCGATCGAGCTCGATCCCGGCCTCTTCCAGCCCGAGCCCATCGGTCACGGGGCCCCGCCCGACCGCGACCAGGCAGACGTCGGCGTTCTCCGTCTGCGACGTACCGTCGGCGTCGAAGGCGACCTCGACGTGATCGCCGGCGTCGTTGACCGATGTGACGCTCGCGGCCGCGTGCGTCGCGATCGTGCGCTTGCGAAACGCCCGCGCGATCTCCTTGGACAGGTCCTCGTCCTCGAGCGGCGCGATGCGGGGCAGCGCCTCGACGACGGTGACCTCCGCGCCCATCGAGCGGTAGAAGCTCGCGAACTCGAGCCCGATCGCGCCGGCCCCGATGATCACGGCCGATGACGGGAGCTCCGGGTACCACAGCGCCTGGTCGCTGGTGATCACGCGCCCCGAGATCTCCACGCCCGGCAGCAGCCTCGGCGTGGAGCCGGTCGCCACCACGACGTCGGTCGCGGTGACCGTTCGGCCGGCGACCTCGACGGTGGGGCCCGGCTTCAGCGTGGCGGTCCCGTTGACCACTTCCACGTTCCGCGCCTTGATCAGGCCGGTGACGCCACGCACGAGCTTGTCGACGATCTTGTTCTCGAACGCCTGCACCTGGGTCCAGTCGGGCTCGCCCGAGGCCTTGATCCCCCACTCGTCCGAGCG
>Ga0126377_10002468_pt1 | contig 12771 bp, 10 predicted proteins | sample PanSoiMetPlot_22_FD_92647 | JGI IMG/M metagenome (GOLD analysis project Ga0126377, IMG submission 92647) | Tropical forest soil microbial communities from Panama - MetaG Plot_22 | ecosystem: Environmental > Terrestrial > Soil > Tropical forest > Bulk soil | place: Panama | collected 2016-02-17
CACGCCGTTCACGCAGGGCCGGCACCGCCTTCGCCAGGAGGTGCAGAGCTCGCCGCTCTGCCTCGGCGTCAAGGGCCCGACGGCCTGCGTCGAGAACCGCCGCTGGACGTACGGCCGCGTGACCTACGCGACGCTCAACGTCCAGGGCTCGTGCAACAACCTCTGCGACGTCGCGCCCGATCCGGCCGAGTACGCCGCGCGCAGCCAGGCCGACATCGCGTGGCTCCAGGGCACCTTCGCCGAGGCGAAGGCCCGCCGCTCGGCGGCCGTGATGCTCATCACCCAGGCCGACCCGGGCTGGGATCTGTCGGACGCGACCCGTGCGCCGCTCCGCGACCCGAAGACCCTGGCGGAGACCGACGGCCAGCCCGACGGGTTCCAGCAGTTCCTGAGCGCGCTCCGGGACCAGGTGGTCGCCTTCCGCAGGCCGGTGGCCTACGTGAACGGCGACTCGCACTACTTCCGGCTCGACAAGCCCTTACTGGACTCGCAGGGACGGCGGCTCGAGAACTTCACGAGGGTCGAGACCTTCGGTGACCACCAGGAGAACGGGAACAACGACGTGCACTGGCTCAAGGTGCTCGTCGACCCGTCGAGCCGCGAGGTCTTCTCGTACCAGGAGCAGATCGTGCCCGGCAACCGGACGGCGGTGCCGGCGCCCTAGGACGAGCCGTCTTCGGCGCTCAGACGCCGACAGCAGCGAGCCGCGCGGCAATCACGCCCCAGGTTCCCGCGCGGCTCGCCGCCTCAGGCGCGCTCGAAGGCGGTCGTGAGCGCGCGACTGGCCAGCACCGTCGCGAGGTGCGTGCGGTACTCGCCCGAGGCGTACGTGTCGCCGATCGCGCCGGAGAGCGCGGAGGCCACGGTCTCGGAGGCGCTCTCGATCGAGTCGACCTCCGCATCCACGGGCGTGCCGGTCACCCCGCCGATCGCCAAGCGCCCCTTGCCGTCCTCGACGACGGCGGCGACGCCGACGACGGCGTACCCCGACGCCGGGTGCCCGTGCTTCACGTACGCGGCGCCCTTCGTCGCCGGCACGAACACCGACGTGACGATCTCGCCCGGCTCCAGCGCCGTCTCGAAGATGCCGGTGAAGAAGTCGCCGGCCGCGATCTCGCGCTCGCCGTTCGGGCCGGTGACCGTGATCGTCGCGCCCAGCGCCGTGAGGACGGTCGGGTAGTCGGCGCCGGGATCGGCATGAGCGACGCTGCCGCCGATCGTTCCGCGGTTGCGGACCTGCTGGTCGCCGATCCCGCCCGCGGCCTCGGAGAGGACCGGGCACGTCGAGTTGACGTCCCTCGAGGTCGCGACCGTGTCGTGCGTCGTGAGCGCACCGATGCGGACGCCGTCGCCGTCCCGCTCGATCCGATCGAGCCCCGGGATCCGGCCGAGGTCGACGAGCGTGCCAGGCGTGGCAAGCCGCAGCTTCATCATCGGGAGGAGGCTGTGCCCGCCCGCGATCGGACGCGCGTCGCCGTCCTGGGCGAGCAGTGAGACGGCCTCGTCGAGGCTCTCGGGCCGGTGGTACTCGAACCCCGCCGGGCGCATCGTGTACATCACTCGCCTCCCTTCGCGTCGGCGATCGCCCGCCACACGCGCTCCGGCGTGAGCGGCATGTCGATGTGGCGGATGCCGAGCGGCGAGAGCGCGTCGGTGACCGCGTTCACGATCGTCGGAGTCGAGGCGATCGTTCCTGTCTCGCCCGCGCCCTTGACGCCGAGCGGGTTGACGTCGGTCGGCGTCTCGGTGCGCTCGACCTCGAAGGCCGGGAAGAACGACGCCTTCGGGATCGCGTAGTCCATCAGGCTCGAGGTGATCAGCTGGCCCTGGTCGTCGTACTCGGCGGTCTCCCACATCGCCTGCGCGACGCCCTGCGCGATGCCGCCGTGGACCTGGCCGTCGACGATGAGCGGGTTGATCACCTTGCCGACGTCGTCGACGGCGACGTAGCGCTTGAGTGTGACCTGGCCCGTCTCCGCGTCCACCTCGACGACCGCGATGTGCGTGCCGAACGGGAACGTGCAGTTCGGCGGGTCGTAGTAGGTCGTGTCGTCGAGGAACGCCTCCTCGCCCTCGGGCAGGTCGTACGCCAGCGCCGCCGCGCCGGCGATTTCCTGGATCGTCTTGGCCGTGTCCGGCGCGCCCTTGACGTAGGCGCGGCCGTCCTCGAACTCGACGTCCTCGATGTCGGCCTCGAGCATGTGCGCGCCGATCCGCCGCGCCTTCTCCTTGATCCGCTGGGCGCTCTTGTAGGTCGCGACGGCGCCGACGGCCGCGCTCCGGCTGCCGTAGGTGCCGTAGCCGAACGGCGTGCCCAGCGTGTCGCCGAGCTCGACCGTCACGTCCTCGATCGGCACGCCGAGCTCGCTCGCGACGATCTGCGAGAGCGTCGTCTCGTGCCCCTGGCCGTGGGATTGTGAGCCGGTGGTGACGACGACCTTGCCGGTGAGGTGGACGCGGATGTTGGCGCTCTCCCACATCGAGGCGCCCCAGCCCTGGCCGACCGTCCCGATCCACGCCGACGGCGCGACGCCGCACATCTCGACGTAGGTCGAGAAGCCGATCCCGAGGTGACGTCCCTCCTTGCGGGCGTCGGCCTGCTCCTTGCGGAACCCCTCGTAGTCGACGATCTCGAGCGCGCGGTCGAGCGCCTTCTCGTAGTCGCCGGTGTCGTACGAGAGCCCGGCGAGGATCTTCGGGTCGTAGGGGAACGCGTCGGGCGGGATGAAGTTCTTCCGGCGCACCTCGACGGGATCGCGGTCCAGCTCGCGCGCGAGGAGGTCGACCGCACGCTCGACGGCGTAGGTCGCCTCCGGGCGGCCGGCGCCGCGGTAGGCGTCGACCATGCCGGTGTTCGTGTAGACGCCCAGCACCTGGCAGTGGATGTTCGGGATCCGGTACGCGCCCGAGAGCATCCGGCCATAGAGCGTCGTCGGGATGCCCGGTGCGACCGTGGAGAGGATCCCTCCGAGGTTGGCGAGCGTCTTCACGTCGAGCGCGGTGATCGTGCCGTCGCGCTTGGCCCCGATGCGCAGGTAGCTGATGTGGTCGCGCCCGTGCGTGGTGGCCGTGTAGTTCTCGCGCCTGGTCTCGATCCACGTGACCGGCCGCCCGACCTTCTTCGCCAGCGCGGCGACGAGCACGTACTCCGGGTAGAGGAAGATCTTCGTCCCGAAGCCGCCGCCCATCTGCAGCGCGCGGCAGCGCATCTTCGTCTCCGGGATCCCAAAGACGAACGCGGTCATCAGCAGCCGCATGATGTGCGGGCACTGCGAGCTCAGCCAGACCGTGTACTCACCCGAGCTCGGCTCGTAGGTCGCCGCCGCGCCGCGCGTCTCCATCGGCGTCGGGATCAGCCGCTGGTTCACGATCCGCTGCTCGACGACCACTTCAGCCTCGGCGAGCGCCTGCTCGGTCGCCTCCGCGTCGCCCGTGTGCCAGTCCATGCAGATGTTCGAGGCGGCGTTCTCGTGGATCTGCGTCGTGCCGTCCTCGATCGCGGCCTCGAGGTCGACGACGGGGTCGAGCGGGACCCAGTCGACGTCGATCAGCTCGAGCGCGTCCTCGGCCGCGGTCTTCGTCTCCGCGACGACTGCCGCCACGCCCGCGCCGGTGAACGTGACACGGTCGATCTCGAGCGCGCGCGGGGTGGCGACGAAGTTCTCGACGCCGCCGGCCTGCCATGCACACGGCAGCGGGTTCAGGTCCTCGAAGTCGGCGCCGGTGAAGACCTCGATCACGCCCGGCAACCCGCGCGCACGGGCGGTGTCGATGCGGTCGATGCGCGCGTGCGCGTAGGGCGAGCGCAGGATCGCCACGTGGGCCATCCCGTGGAGCCGGAGGTCGTCGAGGTACTGGGCCGAGCCGGTGAACAAGCGCGGGTCCTCGACGCGCTTGACCGGCTCGCCGATCAGGTTGGTCGTCTTCGCTTCGGTGACGTCGGTCGCCATCGCTCACCTCACCTCGCAGCCGCTTCGCGGATTGCGCTGACGATGTTCTGGTAGCCGGTACAGCGGCAGAGGTTGCCCTCCAGCTCGTGCCGGATCTGGTCGTCGCTCGGCGCGCCCTCGCGCTCGAGCAGCGCGGCGGCGGTCATGATCATCCCCGGCGTGCAGAAGCCGCATTGGAGGCCGTGCTTCTCCCAGAACGCCTCCTGGACCGGGTGCAGCTCGCCGTTCGAGCTCAGCCCTTCGATGGTCGTGATGGAGGCGCCGTCGGCCTGCACCGCGAGCACCGTGCAGGACTTCACCGCCTTGCCGTCGAGGTGGACCGTGCACGCGCCGCACTGCGAGGTCTCGCAGGCGATCTTCGTGCCGGTGAGGTCGAGATGGTCGCGCAGGAAGTCGACGAGAAGCGTCCGCGGCTCCAGCTCGGCTTCGCGGCGCGTGCCGTTGACGGTGATCGCGACGGGTACCACGGGCTCTCCTTCCGTCGGTGCGGCCGATCACCGGCGACGATACGCCCGCGGTCGCGCGATTGCCAGAGGGACTAGCGGCCGAAGAGACCGCGGAAGAAGCGCACGATCGAGCGCCAGAGAGCGGAGACGCCGAGCGAGAGGCCCGAGACCGGCTTCTGCTCCGGCGGGGCCGCCGCCGCGCCGCCGTTCTCGGCCGTCGCGAGCTGGCTCTGGAGGCAGTCGGCGAAGCTCTTCAGGAGCTGCGAGCTGACGTCCTGCACCAGGCCGCGGCCGTACTGGGCGACGGGCCCGGTCAGCGTCAGCTCGGTGACCGTGCTCACCAGCGTGTGTCCGGCCTCTCCGTCGGCGAGCGAGGACTCGATCGTCGCGCTCGCCGCGCCACGCCCTCGCTCCTCGCGGGCGTTGGCCGCCAGGCGGACGCGGCGCGCGGCCTCGTCGACATCGTCGCGCTTGACGTCCGTGAGAAAGGCCAGCGAGATCGGGCCGAGCTTGACCTTCACCCGCGCCTTCCAGTTCGAGTCGTCGACGGTCTCGACGAGCTCGGCACCCGGGAGGCAGGGCACGACCCGCGGGATGTCCATCAGGAGGTCCCAGGCCGCCTCCTGCGAGGCGGTCACCTCGAACGAGTTCTCGATCCTCACCCGGCGACCGGCTCCGGGGCCTGCGAGCGGTCGTGCACGGTCTGGATCAGCTGGGCGGCGATCGCGACCGCGACCTCCTCGGGCGTCCGGCCGCCGAGCTTCAGGCCGATCGGCGCGCGGATGCGAGCGAGCTGCTCGTCCGTGACGCCCTCGGCGCGCAGGCGCTCCTCGCGCTCGGCCGTCGTGCGCCGGCTGCCCATCGCGCCGATGTAGCCAGCCGGCGTCGCCACCGCTGCCTTCAGCAGCGGGATGTCGAACTTGTGGTCGTGGGTGAGCACGCAGATGGCGGTGCGCTCGTCCACCGGCGCCTGCTCGAGGAAGCGGTCGGGCCAGTCGACGACGAGCTCGTCCACCTCCGGGAAGCGCTCTGGCGTGACGAACCTGGCGCGCGCGTCGCAGACGGTGACGCGGTAGCCGAGGAAACGCCCGATCTCGGCGAGCGCCGCGGCGTGGTCGACCGCGCCGAAGACGTACATGTTCGGCCGCGGCGCGAACGACGAGACGAAGACCTCGGCGCCGTCCACCTCGACGATCGCGGTGTTCCCGCGGGCGAGGAGCTCCCTGGCCCGCTCGTCGACCTCTCCGTCGGAGGGCCCGTCGGCCGACACGAGCCGCGAGACGCCGGCATTGGCCCCCGAGAGCGGCGTCACCATTGCGACCGGGCGCTCCTCGCGGACGGCGTCGGCGAGCGGGCCGATGAGCTGCGGGTCGAGGGGCGCGACGAGGATGTTGACGGTGCCGCCGCAGGGAAGGCCGACCTCGAAGGCCTCCTCGTCGGCGATCCCGTAGGTGCGCAGGCGCGCCTCGCCGCCGGCAAGCACCTCGCGCGCCTCCTCGTAGACCGCCGGCTCGACGCAGCCGCCCGTGACGGAGCCGGCGACGTCGCCACTCTCCGAGACGGCAAGCGCCGCGCCCGGGTCGCGCGGTGCGGAGCGCTCGGTCGACACGACGGTCGCGGTCGCGGCCTTGACGCCGTCGGCCGCCCAGCGCTCGAGGGTCGGAAGGATGTCTCTCACGAAGCCTCGACCGTAACGTAGCTGGCCGGATCCGCCTCGAAACGGCTCCGGCAGCCGGGGCCGCAGAAGTAGTACTCGTGCCCCTCGTACGTCGCAATCTCCTTGGCCGCGTCGACCGCGACCTCCATCCCGCAGACCGGGTCGACGGCGACGGCCGGCGTCGCGGGGACGGGCGCGCGGCTGTGGCGCCACGCGACGAGCTCGGCGAGCACCGCCACGGCGATCTCCGGCTGCGTCGACGGCCCGAGGTCGAGCCCGGCCGGGCTGCGCACCCGTGCCAGGGCGTCCTCGTCGACCCCGCGCTCACGCAGTGCCGCGAGGACGACCGACGCGCGCCGGGCGCTCGCGACCAGCCCCACGTACGGGACGCCGTGCTCGAGGGCGGCGGCGAGCGTCGTCTCATCGTCGTGCCCCATCGTCGCGACCACGACCGCCTCGGCGTCCTGGGCGAGCTCCCGGGTCACCCGCCAGCCGACCTCCGGCGCGAGCCGGGCGAGGCTCTCCGCGGCGGGGCTGTCGCCGAGCACCGCCAGCAGCGGCTCGGGCAGCTGGGGCTCGACGAGCACCTCGACGACGCCCTCGGAGGCGCAGCTGCTCGCGGCGATCACCGCGTCGGGATGCGCGCCCGCGGCCGCCTCGCCCGCGGGGCCGATGCGCACGAGGCGGGACTCGCCGTCGGCGATCGCCCGCAGCGCCTCGCGCACGACGATCGGCTCGGAGCAGGCCCCGCCGATCCACCCGACGAGCTCGCCCTCGGACGTGACCAGGGCGCGGTCCCCGCGTCGCGTCGAAGCAGGCCTCCGGACCCCGACCACGGTCGCCAGCGCGAACGGCACGCCTTCGGAAGCCAGCCTGCCGGCGCGCACGAGCACGTCGGCGCCGGTCATTCCGCCAGCCCGACCTCATGCAGCGCCTGCCAGACCTTGTCCGAGGTGACGGGCATCTCGAAGTTGCGCACACCCGCGTGGGCGAGCGCGTCGACGACGGCGTTCACGAAGGCCGCGGGCGAGCCGACCGTCGCGGACTCGCCGACGCCCTTGGCGCCGATCGGATGGTGCGGCGACGGCGTCACGGTCTCGTGCAGCTCGAAGCTCGGCGTCTCCCAGGCGGTCGGCAGCAGGTAGTCCGTGAAGTTCGCGCCGATGCAGTTGCCCTGCTCGTCGAAGGTGATCTGCTCCATCGCCGCGGTGGCGAAGCCCTCGGTGAGGCCGCCCATGATCTGGCCCTCGACGATCATCGGGTTGATCCGCACGCCGCAGTCGTCCACCGCGAGCACGCGGAGCGGCTTCCACTGGCCGGTGCCGCGGTCGATCTCGACGACGACCGCGTAGGTGCCGAACGGGAAGGTCATGTTCGGCGGGTCGTAGTACTTCACGCCCTCGAGGCCCGCGTCCATGCCCTCGGGCAGGTCGGTGTAGGCAGCGAACGCGACCTCCTGGATCGTCTTCGCCTTGTCGGGCGCGCCCTTGACGGAGAACTTCTCGCCGTCCCAGTCGAGGTCGTCTTCCGAGGCCTCGAGCAGGTGCGCGGCGATCTTCTTCGCCTTGTCGCGCAGCGTGCGGGCGATCACGGCCGCGGCCGCCCCGGCGGTCGGAGTCGAGCGGCTCGCGTAGGTACCCAGGCCGTACGGCGTGTTGTCTGTGTCGCCCTCGACGACGAGGATGTCCTGCGGGGGGAGGCCGAGCTCGTTGGCGACGATCTGCGCGAACGTCGTCTCGTGCCCCTGGCCCTGGGACTTCACGCCGAGCTTCAGGATCGCCTTCCCGGTCGGGTGCACGCGCAGCTCCGCCGAGTCGAACATCTTGATCCCGAGGATGTCGTAGTCCTTGCTCGGCCCCGCGCCGACGACCTCGGTGAAACTCGCGATCCCGATCCCGAGCAGCCGGCCCTCCTCGCGGGCCTTCGCCTGCTCCTCGCGCAGCCCCTTGTAGTCGAGCTGCTCGAGCGCGAGGTCGAGCGCCTTCTCGTAGTCGCCCGAGTCGTAGACGAAGCCGGTCGCCGACTCGTACGGGAACTGGTCGGCCTTGATGAAGTTCTGCCGCCGGAAGTCGGCCGGGTCGATGCCCAGCTCGTAGGCGGCCTTCTGGACGAGGCGCTCGATCAGGAACGACGCCTCGGTGACCCGGAACGAGCAGCGGTACGCGACCCCGCCGGGCGCCTTGTTCGTGTAGGCGCCGTCGGTGACGACGTGCGCGGCCGGCAGGTCGTACGAGCCCGTCACGATGTGGAACAGCCCTGCGCGAAGCTTCGACGGCTGCGCGTCAGCGTAGGCGTAGCCCTGGTCGGAGAGCATCTGCACGCGCAGGCCGAGCATCGTCCCGTCGTCACGGAGGGCGAGCTCGCCGGTCATGTAGTAGTCGCGCGCGAAGCCGGTCGAGATCAGGTTGCCCGTGCGGTCCTCGATCCACTTCACCGGCCGGCCGAGGAGCAGCGAGGCCGCCGTCGCGACGACGTAGCCCGGGTACACGGGAACCTTGTTGCCGAAGCCGCCGCCGATGTCGGGCGAGATGATCCGGATGTTCTGCTCCGGCAGGCCAGCGACCAGCGCGAACACCGTGCGGTGCGCGTGGGGCGCCTGCGAGGTCATGTAAATCGTCGCCTGCCCGGTCGCCGGGTTGACGTCCGCAACGCAACCGCAGCACTCGAGCGGCGACGGGTGCGACCTGGGGTAGAAGGTCTCGAGCGAGACGACCTTGTCGGCCTCGGCGAACGCCCGCTCGGTCGCCTCGGCGTCCCCGGCCTCCCAGTGGTAGATCCGGTTGTCCTCCTGCCCCTCCTTGTCGTCGCGAATAAGCGGCGCGCCCTCTTCGAGCGCCTGCTGCGGCGTCACGACGACCGGGAGCGGCTCGTAGTCGACGTCGATCAGCTCGAGCGCGTCGTGCGCGATGTACGGCGTCTCGGCGATTACGCACGCGACCTCCTGGCCCTGCATGCGCACCTTGTCGGTGGCGAGCACGGCCTGCGTGTCGCCCGAGAGCGTCGGCATCCAGGCGAGGTTGTGCTCGGCCAGGATCTCCCCCGTCACGACGACCACGACGCCCGGCAGCTCGGACGCGCGCGAGGTGTCGATCGACTTGATGCGCGCGTGCGCGAACGGGCTGCGCAGGATCGCCATGTGCAGCATCCCGGGCAGCTTCACGTCGTCGACGTAGTTGCCCTTGCCCCGCACGAAGCGCTCGTCCTCCTTGCGCTTGACGCTCTTGCCCAGCCACCGGTGCTCGCGCTGCTCGACCGCCATCAGGCCTCCTGAAGCTTCTTCGCCGCCCACTGCACGGACTTGACGATGTTCTGGTAGCCGGTGCACCGGCAGATGTTCCCGGAGATCGCCCAGCGGATCTCCTCCTCGCTCGGGTCGGGGTTCTCCTCGAGGAGGGCCTTGGACACGAGCATCATCCCGGGCGTGCAGAAGCCGCACTGAAGGCCGTGCTCCTCCTTGAACCCCTCCTGGATCGGGTGCAGCGCGCCGTTCTGCATCAGCCCCTCGACTGTGGTGATGCTGCGCCCGTTCGCCTGGACGGCGAAGAACGTGCACGACTTGATCGGCGTGCCGTCGAGCAGGACTGTGCACGCGCCGCAGCCCGTCGTGTCGCAGCCGACGTGCGTGCCGGTGAGCGCGAGGTTCTCGCGCAGGAAGTGCACGAGCAGCAGCCGCGGCTCGACGTCGACGGCGTGCCCTGTCCCGTTGACCGTGATCTCGACGTTCACGACGCTCCTTCCGGTTTTCTGCCGTGCTACCCGGCAGCCGCAGCGGCTTGCCGGAGGCCCCGCTCCGTGAAGATCCGTACGACCTGGCGCTTGTAGTCGGCGCTCCCGCGCACGTCGCCCTGCGGCTGCGCGGCCTTCGCCGCGAGCTCGGCGGCGCTCTCGATCGCCTCGTCGGTCAGCTCGGCGCCGGCCAGCGCCTGCTCGGCCTCGACCGCCTGCAGGTTCGTCGGGCCGACGCCCGTGAGCGCGATCCCGGCGCGCCCCACCTTCCCGTCGTCGAACGAGAGCTGGATACCCACCGCGGCGGTCGCGTAGTCGCCGATCTTGCGCTCGAGCTTGAGGTAGGCGCCGCCGGCCTTCGGGCCCGGATCCGGCACGCGCACCTCGGTGAGGATCTCGGTCGGCTCGAGGACCGTCGTGAACGGGCCCTGGAAGAACTCGGTCAGCGGCACGGTCCGCTCGCCCGACTGGCCGCGGATGACCGCCTCGGCCCCGGCCGCCATCAGCGCGGTCCCCCAGTCTCCCTGCGGGTCGGCGTGCGCGAGCGAGCCGCACACGGTGCCGAGATTGCGTACGACCGGGTCGGACACGAGCCCCGAGACGTCGCCCAGGGTCGGGTGGCGGTCCTTGAGGAGCTTGGAGCGCTCGCACGTCTTGTGCCGCACCAGCGCGCCGATCCGCAGCTGGCCTCCCTCCTCGCCGAGCGTGTCGAGCCCGCCGATCCGGTTGATGTCGACGAGGACGCTCGGCGCGGCGAACCGGAGCTTGAGCAGCGGGATCAGGCTCTGACCGCCGGCGAGCACCTTGGCCTCGTCGCCGTGCTGGCCTAGGAGCTCGAGCGCTTCCTCGAGCGTCTCAGGCGCGAAGTACTCGAAGCTGGCTGGGTACGTGGTCGCCGCCCTCCCACTGGCGATGATACGGGTCGGCATCGCGCCGGTGCAACGTGCTCTGTTGCCTACGATGTTCACGTGCGCTTTGGATCTGTGGCCGAGGTCGAGGACGCCCTCCGCGGCGCCTCGTACCTGCCCGACCGGGGCCTCGCGACCGCGATCTACCTCGCGCTGACGATGCGCCGGCCCCTTCTGCTGGAAGGCGAGCCGGGAGTCGGCAAGACCGAGGTGGGCAAGACGCTCGCGCGAATCCTCGACGCCGAGCTCGTTCGGCTGCAGTGCTACGAGGGGATCGACTCTGCGCAGGCGCTCTACGAGTGGGACTACTCCAAGCAGCTCCTCTACGCGCGCACGCTGCAGGAGCACGAGCGCGCCGACGAGCTCTTCGGGCCGGAGTTCCTCGTCGAGCGGCCGCTCCTCCACGCGATCCGCTCGGGCGGGAAGGCGGTGCTGCTCGTCGACGAGCTCGACCGCTCCGACGACGAGTTCGAGGCGTTCCTGCTCGAGGTGCTCTCCGACTTCAGCGTCACGATCCCGGAGCTCGGGACGATCGCGGCCGAGGAGCCGCCGGCGGTGGTCGTCACCTCGAACCGCACGCGCGAGCTGCACGACGCGCTCAAACGGCGCTGCCTGTACCACTGGATCGAGTTCCCGGACCTCGAGCGCGAGGTCGAGATCATCCGCGTGCGCGCTCCGGAGGTGCCCGAGCGGTTGGCGCGATCCGTGGCGGAGGCGGTCGCGCGGCTTCGCGAGCTCGACCTCGTCAAGCCGCCGGGCGCGGCCGAGGCGATCGACTGGGCGCAGGCGCTCGCGCTGCTCGGCGCCGAGTCGGTCGACGGGGACGGTGCCCGCGAGACGCTCGGCTGGGTCGTGAAGAACCGCGAGGACCTCGGCCGCGCCGGGGCCGCACTCGCGGCGCTTCCGGATGACTGAGCCGCTCGTCCGGCTCACCGAGTTCGGCCGCGCGCTGCGGGCGGAGGGCCTCCCGGTGGGGACCGGCCGGATCGAGAGCTTCTGCCGCGCCGCTGCGCTGCTGCCTCCCGAGGAGCTCTACTGGGCGGGCCGCGCGACCCTCGTCGGGCGGCGGGACGACCTCGACGCCTACGACCGCGTCTTCCGCTCCTTCTTCCGCGGAGCCGCCGTCCCGGCCGAGCGGCCGAAGCCGCCGCGGCCGCAGGCCGCCGGGATCGGGAAGCCCGAAGGCGCGAGCACGCTGCGCCCGGACAACGATCGGCCCGCCGAGGTCGCGCTCGCGAGCCCGATCGAGCTCCTGCGCCGGAAGAGCTTCGCCGCGTGCTCGTCCGACGAGCTCGAGGAGCTCGCCCGCCTGATGGCGGAGCTCCGGCTCGCCGCGCCGCCGCGGCGCTCCCGCCGCCGGTATCCGAGGCGGGCCGGCGAGCTCGACGTCCGGCGGACGGTGCGGCGCGCGCTGCGGACCGGCGGCGACCCCGTTCGGCTCGCTCGCCGCGAACGGCGGTTGCGCCCCCGCCGGCTCGTGCTCCTGCTCGACGTCTCGGGCTCCATGAGCGCCTACTCGCGGGCACTGCTCGTCTTCGCGCACGCGGCGCTGCGCACCGAGCCGAGCTGGGAGGCGTTCTGCTTCGGCACGCGCCTCACGCGCCTGACGGGAGCGCTCGCGACGACGCACCCGGACGAGGCGCTCAGACGCGCCACGGAGGACGCGGTCGACTGGGACGGCGGCACGCGCATCGGCGATTCGCTGAAGCGGTTCCTCGACCGCTACGGCCACGGGGGTCTCGCGCGCGGAGCGGTGGTCGTCGTGTGCTCGGACGGGCTCGACACGGGCGAGCCGGAGCTGCTGGCCGAGCAGATGGCGCGTCTCTCCCGCCTCGCGCGACTCGTCGTCTGGCTCAACCCGCTCAAGGAGGACCCCGCGTACGAGCCGCTCGCGCGCGGGATGGCCGCGGCCCTGCCGTACGTGGACGTCTTCGCCAGCGGTCACAACCTCGCAAGCCTCGAAGAGCTCGGCTCGCAGCTGGCCTCTCTCTGCGCGCGGGGCTCACTCGAGCAGGTACCAGACGGTGAGGCGCGGCCGAAGCGCCGCATTCGGGTAGGTCGAGCTCGGGAACGCCGGGCCGCCG
>Ga0126377_10002470_pt1 | contig 12760 bp, 12 predicted proteins | sample PanSoiMetPlot_22_FD_92647 | JGI IMG/M metagenome (GOLD analysis project Ga0126377, IMG submission 92647) | Tropical forest soil microbial communities from Panama - MetaG Plot_22 | ecosystem: Environmental > Terrestrial > Soil > Tropical forest > Bulk soil | place: Panama | collected 2016-02-17
CGCCGCCCGCGCCGCTGAACGCGTTGCTGCGCGAGCCCGACATGCTGGAGCTCGACGGGCGCGATCCGCCGCCGCCGAAATTGCCCTGCCCGCCGCCGCGACTGCCGCTGCCCAGGTTGCCCTGGCCGCCGCCTCGATTGGCGCCGCCGGCGCCGCGATTGCCGCCTTCGAAGCCGGTCGAGCGGTTGAAGCTCTGCTGCGCGCGCTGACGGCTTGCGTCGCGCGAGGAATCGCCGCGGAAGCCCGAGCGGTTTTCCGCACCGCCGCGCCCCTGCCCGTACTGCTGCCGGCTGCGATTGTCGGCGTACGGCGTGCCGCGGCGGTTCTGCGAGTTGTGGTTCCACTTCTGGTTGCCGCCGCGGTTGCCGCTGTTGCTGATCTGGTTGTTGCGGTTGACGCTGTTGTACTTGTTGACGTTGATGTCGACGTCGCCGTGGCCCCAGCCGAAGCCGCCCCAGCACGAGCCGACTGCGGCGACGCCGATGCCGAACGCGATGCCGCTCATCAACGCGGCGCCCGGCACGTAGCCCGGGTAGTAGTACGGCGACGGCGGCCAATACGGCGGCGGATACGAGGGATAGGCCCAGCTGCCGTACGCGGTCGTCGGGTTGTAGGCCGGGACGTAGACGGTCTCGGGGTTGCTCGGCTGGATCTCGATGACGGTCGTGTTGGTCGTCGTGGTCGTCGCAGGCTGCGTCGACGTCGTCGTCGTCTGCGCGGCCGGCGTCTCGACCGGCACCTGTTTCGTGACGACCTTCTGCTGCTCGTTCGACTTCAGGTTGCCGGCCTTCTGCGCCTGCTGCCGAAGGCGCTGGATCGACGCCATGATGTCCTCGGGCTGCGCGAGGAACGCATCGCCGGTCTTCTGCACCCAGTCGGGCTGCTTGCCGAGCTGATCGAGCACCTGCGGGAAGGCGACGAGCGACTTCACGCTCGGGTCCCACTCCTCGTTCTCGACCTGGTTGACCGCCGCGTCGCCCTTCGCGTCCTTGTGCGCGGCCGACCACTTCACCGCCTCGGTGACGTCGCTCGGATACGTGCACGCCATCAGGATCTGCGACAGCACCGAGTCGGGATACAGCGCGACCGGCGCCATCATCTGGTCGAGCTCCTCGTTCTTGAAGAGCTTCTGCGCAGGCGCGGCGGCCGCCTGCGTCTGCGGTGCGGCACCGGCGCCCTGCGTGTCCTGCGCCGCCACGCCGCCCGCGGCCCCTAGCAGCATCAGCGCGAGCGCCGTCCGCGCGCGCCAGCCCTGTCGAGTCGTCTTCATCGTCCGGCTCCCGCGATCATCGCGAAGCGAAGCTTGGCGCGGCCGGGCGGCACTCCACCAGCGCATTTATGCGGTTCCGGCTTAAGCAAAAGTACGTATGGCCTTGCCCGGAGATCGGTCCTAGGCTTGATCGGAGCCGAAGCCAGCGTTCTCGGCGGTTTCGTACCGGAATCCCCTCCACCTTCCGAAGGACGGATCATGAACGTCAAAGCCCTCGCCTTGCGGCACACGCGCGCGGCATTCCTGGCCCTGGCCCTGCTCCTCGGTGCCGCTCCCGCCGCCAACGCCGCGAGCGGCGACCCGTGGGACGGCAACTGGCATTCCTCCTTCCTGTTCTACGGCTGGCTGCCGGGCATGACGCTGGATGCGCGCGTCGAGCTGCCGAGCGGCGTCGGCAAAACCGAGTCCGACGGCAACATCTACGACAACCTGGCCGGCGCGCTGATGTTCTCCGGCGACTTCCGCAAGGGCGACTGGGGTTTCTTCTACGATGCCGCGTGGGTCAAGTTCGACGACCAGGACGGCCACTTCACGGACATCGGCGGCGACCACATCAACGGCAACTTCGGCCTGAAATACAACTTCAAGGGCGGCGCGGTCACGCTGGCCGGGCTCTATGCGCTGGCGCACGGTCCCGGCGGCAACACCGACGTCGTGTTCGGCGGCCGGTACCTCTGGACCAAGACCAACATCAAGTGGGATTTCACGCTGACCGGCCAGGGCGGCCTCATCGACATCGCCGATTCGGGCAAGATCGCGCGCAATTCGCACCTCAGCGACTTCATCGTCGGCCTGCGCGGCAACTGGATCTTCGGCGACGGGCACTGGTACGTGCCGTACTACATCGACGTCGGCACCGGCGATTCGGACCTCACGACGTCCGCCAATCTCGGCATCGGCTATCTCTTCGACTGGGGCTCGATCGCGTTCGTATGGCGCGACCTGCGCTACAAGCAGGACGACGACAACGATGTCCTGCACCGCCTTGCCCTCGACGGTCCGAGCTTCAGCATCGGCTGGCAGTTCTAGGCTCCGCGCGAGCGCGACGCGGCAAGGTCGCGCTCGATCTCGACGAGCAGCACGCCGCTGCCGTAGAGCCCGATCAGCGAGGCCGGCGGCACTTTCGCCGCGGAGTCCGCCGGCGCCGCGAAGATCCGCGATTCGCTGAGCCACACCACGATCCGCGCGGTGCACGCGAGCTGCTGCACGCGCTTGGCGATCAGCGAAGGCGCATCGTCGAGCGAGCCCAGCGCTTGCACGCGCAGCGGCCGGCCGCGCGCTTCGTAGGTAGATTTACGGATCAGCGGCGCGGACGCATTTGCTAGGCTCTTCCCGCGCGCGATGCTGCCGCCCCGCTTCGAACGGCGGTCAACCCTTCCCCCTGAGGCACCGTCGCGCGCGTCTTCCGTCTTATGCCCGCCGCGGCCGTCGACATAGAGCCGCTGTGCCGGCTCGCCCGCGCGCGGGATCGCGCGATCGCTCGCGCGATGCGGACCGTCTGGCGGCTGACGACGCATAGGAGCTCCCGGCCCCGCGGCTCGCCCTGTCGATGCCTCCCGCAAACCTGCGGGCTGGCGCGCCGGAACGCAAGCGACCTTCTACGTACGATCGCCTGCGTATTTCTACGGAAGGCTCACGCGAGCACGCCCGTCAGCGCCGGCACCCAGCACTGCTGCACGATCGCCGTGAAGCCGGCCTTGGTCGGGTGGATCTCGTTCTCCCACTGGCGCTTGGAGGTGAGCGTGCCGCGCGAGTCGACGACCCGCATGTTGGCGTTCTGCGAGGCGAACGCGGTCAGCGCCCGCGCGAACTGGTCGAGCAGCCAGTTGGTCACGACGCGCTGCTGCGTCGGATCGGTGAGCCCGACGTCCTCGAGCGCCGGCTTTGCCCAAGGCCCCACCGTGATCGGGCCGAGCTTGAACGGCGAGCCGTCCGGGTAGATGTAGTCGTACGTGTGCACGAAGATGATCGACTCGCGCGAATACATGTCGCGGTACTGCACGACTTCCTTGAAGTCCTTGATCGCGTAGCCGAGCGCGTATTCGAACATCTCGAGGCGCACGTGATCGAACACCTCCGGCGGAATCGCGCCCCACTGCGTCGTGCCGACCGCCTGCGCCTGCGCAGGCGTCTTCAGGAACTCGCGCAGCTCCTCGCCGACGATGTCGTTGCCGCCGTTGGAGAGCAGGATCGCATCGAAGTGGAACGCGCCGATCTCGCGCTGCACGCGCGGGAGGCCGAGCTTCCATTGCGCGCTGTCGCGGCCCGGCACGCCTTCGTTGAGGAACAGCGTGTCGCGGAACGTGCGGGCGAGCTGCTTGTTGATGTCGATCGGCCGCGGCGGATACTGGAACCAGGAATCGCCGAAGCACAGGCATTTCTTCGCGTCCGGGAACTTCGCGAGCTGCTGTGCATAGGCCGCGATCGTGGAAAGATTGTTGTTGCCGATGATCGCCACGAGGCACCTCCTCCCTGTTGAGCCCGCCGGCCATTCTGCGCCGATGGCGCGGTGATTCAACCTGTAAGCGGAGGTCTCCCTGGGACTCGAAAAATGCCGCCGAAGGACTACCATGGCCGGCGCATCGGCCGGCGCTTCGCCGGCGGCAGGGAGGGAAACCATGGCAGTTCCGTTCGCGCGTCCCGTCGCGCGCTTTGCAATCGTCCTGGCGATCGCCTTCGCGGGCACCGCTTTCGCAGCGGGCGGCCGGACCTACGCGCTCGGCGAGCCGACCGGCGTCGCGACCGTGCCTCACGTTCCGGCCAGCGTGCCGCGCGACTACGTCGTCACGCCGAACGGCTTCTTCCATCCGTCGTGCGTGCACCGCATCGGTGCCGACGAGACGCTGATGCGCGACGGTCGCGTCGTGCGCAGCGACGGCAGCGTGCGCCGGGTCGATCCGTGCGCGTACCCGCACTACGCCGCCGACGGTACGCGCCTCGCGCGCGACGCCGTGCCTGCGCTGCCCGCGGCGGGCGCGCGTCCGTCGACGCCGGAAGTCATCAACGGCTGGGTGGCCTACGCGAGCTACGTGCTGCCGCGCGAGAACGCGGCGCGCTACATCGCGGCGAACATGTCGGTGCCCGACGAGCCGACGATCGATTCCGGCCAGGTCGACTATTTCTTCCCGGGCCTCGAAGACCTAGAGAACGTGCAGACGATCGTGCAGCCGGTGCTCGGCTGGAACGCGTTCAACGACAGCGGCTGGACGATGGCGAGCTGGAACTGCTGCCTCGACGGCGAGACCTGGCACAGCGATCCCGTCGCCGTCACGGCCGGCTCGACGCTGTACGGCCGCATCACGAGCGCGTCGTGCGACGGCAACGTCTGCGACGACTGGTCGATCCTGACGCGCGATCCCGTCAACGATCACGACACCGTGCTCAACACGAGCGGCTACGGCCAGGCGTTCGACTGGGTGTTCGGCGCCGTGCTCGAGGCCTACGGCATCTCGCAGTGCGGCGAGCTGCCGGCGACCGGCAGCATCGAGTTCAGCCGCATCGCGGTGCTGGCGCTGCGTCCGCCCTCCGCCGGCGGGATCGCGCAACGCCAGGACTGGGACCCGACGATCGTGCCGAGCGCGCCGAACTGCGGCTATGCGGTCACGCCGCATCCGGATCCGGACTCGCCGCAGATCACGATCTCGTATTGATTCCTTCCTTCCGTTTTGGTAACGACGCTTCGGATTTCTGAACATGCGCGTCGCGTGCATCGTGCACTTCATGAAGCGCTCACGTGAATGAACGCTGCGTGTTCACGCGCGGTTGGTCTCGAAAGCGCACGGTGGACGTGCAGCACGAAGCTGCGTCTTCACCATCCGGTGCAGTCAGTCAAACCGGGAGAAATCCGCATGGGCAACCAAACCCAGAATCCGCATCAGAACCCTGGCCAGAAGGCGCCGGGTCAGCAGGACGACAAGACCCGCCACGACACGGGCCGTACGGATCAGGACAATCCGAACCGCCAGCGCACGCCGGGTTCGGACACCGACGAGTCGGGCAACAGGAAGGAGATGCAGGACAAGTAGATTGTCCACGGGATGAGGGAGAAGCCGCGGCAGCGCCGCGGCTTTTTCTTGCGCGAGGATTTCCTTTCGCACGGCGATGCAAGGATCATGGCGCGCGATGAGCCTTCTGGCGGGCCTCGTAAGGACCTCGGAGGACGTCGCCGCGACCGCGGCGCGCCTCGCCAAGGTGCGCACGATCGCCGCCCGGCTGCGCGCGCTCGACGCGGACGAGATCGAGATCGGCGCGCTGTACCTTTCCGGCGCTGCGCCGCAAGGGCGCTTCGGCATCGGCTTTGCCGTGCTGCAGGACGCGTTGTCGGGCACGACGGAGACGCCCCCGACGCTCACGCTGCGCGAGGTCGATCGGCGTCTGGGCGAGATCGCGGTCATGCGCGGCGCCGGTGCGACGGCGCTCCGTGCTGAGGCGCTTCGCGCGCTGTTCGCCCTCGCCACCGAAGCCGAGCGCGACTTCCTCATGAAGCTCCTTATCGGCGAGCTGCGTCAGGGCGCGCTCGCCGGCGTGATGACCGACGCGATCGCTGCCGCCGCGGAGTTGCCGCCGACACCGGTGCGCCGCGCGATGATGTACGCGAAGAACGTCGGCGCCGTCGCACGCGTCGCGCTGCTCGAAGGCGAGCCAGGCCTCGCGACGTTCCAGCTGGAAGTCCTTTCGCCCGTAGCGCCGATGCTCGCGCAGACCGCGGCCGATCCCGCCGATGCGCTGCGCCAGCTCGGCGGCGAGGCCGCGTTCGAATTGAAGATGGACGGCGCGCGCATCCAGGTGCACAAGGCCGGCGACGTCGTGCGCATCTACACGCGCAATCTCAACGACGTCGGCATCGCGGTGCCCGAGATCCTCGAGCTCGCGCACGCGCTGCCGTCGCGCGACCTCATTCTCGACGGCGAAGCGATCGCCTTCGATCCGAACGGCCGGCCGTATCCGTTCCAGGTCTCGATGCGGCGCTTCGGGCGCAAGTTCGACGTCGAGCGGCTGCGCGCCGAGCTCCCGATGCGCGCGTTCTTCTTCGATTGCCTGCGCCTCGACGGCGAAAGCGTCGCCGACCGGCCGACGCGCGAGCGCTACGCGGCGCTCGCGCGGGCGGTTCCGGAATCGCTCAGGATTCCACGCATCGTCACGACGTCCGCCGACGAGGCCCGGGCGTTCTACGACGCCGCGCTCGCGGCCGGCCACGAAGGCGTCATGGCGAAGTCGCTCGATGCGCCGTACGAGGCCGGCAACCGCGGCGCCGGCTGGCTCAAGATCAAGCGCGCGCACACGCTCGATCTCGTCGTCATCGCGGCCGAATGGGGCCATGGGCGGCGCACGGGCAAGCTTTCGAACCTGCATCTCGGCGCGCTCGATCCCGCGACTGGCGCCTACGTGATGCTCGGCAAGACGTTCAAGGGACTCACCGACGCAATGCTCGAATGGCAGACGCGCGAGCTGCTCGCGCGCGAGATCCGGCGCGATCGTTACTCGGTCTACGTGCGGCCGGAGCTCGTCGCCGAAATCGCCTTCAGCGACCTGCAGGCGAGCCCGCGCTATCCGGGCGGACTCGCCCTGCGGCTCGCGCGCGTGAAGCGCTACCGCGACGACAAGCGCGCCGACGACGCCGACACGATGGACGCCGTGCGGCGCATCTACGCGGCGCAGGCCGGCTGATCAGGCGCGCTTGCGAGGCGTCTTGCGCACCGGCTTCGCGGCAGGTTGCGCCCGGCGCGTGGCCTTCGGCACCAGCGACAGCCTGAGCTCGCAGTCGACCGCGTCGGCGTAGCGGCGCAGCGTCGCGACCGACGGCGCGTGCTTGCGGCTCCCGGCGCTCGCCTCGAGCCGCGCGACCGACGCCTGCGCGATGCCCATGCGCGCGGCGACATCGGCCTGCGTCAGGCCGGCGCGGAACCGCGCGCGCAAAAGCTCGTCGAGCATGGCGAACTCGTCTTCGAGCGCGGCGTGCGCGGCGCGGAATGCGGGATCGCGCGACCAACGGCGCCACGTCCGTTCGAGATCGAACGGGACGGGCTTGTAACGTTCCTTCTTCATGTCCTGATCTCCTTCGAGCGTGCGCGGGCAATCGCGAGCTCGTGTTGCGGCGTCTGCTCGGTCTTCTTGATGAACGCGTGCACGACGACGATGCGCCGGCGCGCCACCGTCACGTAGAACGCACGGCCGATGCCCTCGCTGCCGCTGGCTCGCACTTCGAACAGGCCGCCACCCATCGCGCGCGTGTGCGGCATGCCGAGATTCGGTCCGTACGTCAGCATCTTTTTCGCTAGCTCGAAGAATCTCGCCCGGATTCCCGCGGGCCAGCTGCCGATGGTGCGGGCGACGCGCTCGTTGTAGTAGCTCAGCGTCCATGGCATGGATATAACACATGTGTTATCGGATTGCGTAGTCACGTTTCAGCTTCCCTGCGCGGCACGGCGGTTTCGCCATTCCTGTGCGGCGCCGGATTGCGGCCCGTCATCGCTCGGCGGGCAGGGAAAAGCGAGAACGCCGTCGACGTGAGTCGGGCGAAACGGCTCCGGCAAGCCGGAATGCGACGAACACCGACAGCGATGGCAACGGCCGCGGCCGGCCGCTACGCTTGCGCTTCCCCGCCGAGGAGATCGTGATGGACTCGCCCGCCCTGCTCTACTCGCACACCGCAATCAGCCTGGTCGCGATCCTTCTGGGTTTCGTCGTGCTCTACGGGCTATGGACGGCCAACCGCATGGCGGGCACGACGCTCTGGTTCCTCGTCACGACGATCCTGACGAGCGCGACCGGTTATCTCTTCCAGCGCGATCACGTATTGCCCTCGCACATCGTCGGCGGCATCGCGCTCGTCGTCGCGGCGATAACGTGCTTCGCGCTCTATGCGAACAAGCTCCGCGGGATCTGGCGCACGGTTTACGTCGCCGGCGCGGTGATCTCGCTCTATCTCAACGTGTTCGTGCTCGTCGCGCAGCTCTTCCTCAAGGTGCCCGCGTTGAACGCGCTCGCGCCGACCGGCACCGAGCCGCCGTTCGCGGTCGCGCAGGGCATCGTGTTCGTGCTGTTCCTCGTCGCCGGCTTCTACGCGGTGAAGCGCTTCCACCCGATCGGCGGCAGCGTCGCCGTCGCGGCGGCGCGCTAGCCGGGCGGCGGCTTATGCCGCCGCGTACGCCCGAATGCACGCACGATCATTTGCGCCCGTCCTTGCGACGGGCGTAGATCGTTCCGAGGAAAAATCTCAGTTCGCCGACGGGAGCCGGCCGATCTTGCGCAGCATGCGGATGATCGTGTCGCGTACGTAGTCGCGGAAGTCGAGCGGACTCGACGATTCCAGCTCGTTCGCGTACTCGGCGAACGTCGGCCAGAAGTCCGCTTCGCTGGGGTAGGCCAGCGTGAGCCGGCCGAGGGTCGCTTCGAATCGATCGAGTGCCGCCAAAGTCTGGTTGTGCGTCATGACTGCCACCGCTTGTTCCCGACCATCGAGTGCAAGCCACATGCCACGCGCGGCAGGCCGCGCGCACGGCATCGCGATGCCGGCGCGCGGAAATTTTTTCGGAGTCGCGAAGCGAAAACTTTCTGCTTCGCTACTTCGGCCAGAGCCAGGCGAACGACGCACCGACGATCAGCGCGTAGACGATGCCGTCGACGAGGTGCTTGATCACGCTGCGCCACGGATGTCCCCACCAGATGCCCGTCGGCAACGCGCTGAACGCATGGCCGAGCAGCGCCGCGGTGCCGACGACGCGGAACACCTGCGCCGGCGTCGTGCCGGGCGCGAGCGTGCTCGCCGCGACATAGCCCGCGAACAGCGACACCAGCAGGCAGAACAGGAACCACTGGCCCAGCGGTGCGGCCATGTTCATGTTGCCGGTCGGCCGCAGGAACACGAAGCCGACGGGGCCTTCGTTGAATTTCCGTTGCGTCTCTTCCTTCTTCATGTCCTCGGGCTTGCAGTACGGCAGCATGTACATGCCGGCGCCGCTGCTGCCCGCGCGGATCGCGACCCGCACGTCGTCTTCGTTCGAGAAGCCGCTGCAGTCGGGCCGATGCCAGAACTTGAGGACCATGTGGAAGATGGCGCTCGCGAAGAAGACGAGCACCGCGGACGCCAGGATCGGAAGCCAGAGTTGCGCGAGCGAAACCATTCGTTCCTCCCTCGTTGTCGAACCGGTCGAAGCGGCGCAATCTACTCCCGGCGCGAGCGCGGCGAACCTTGCGGTGCACCACGCCGGCGCGCCTCGTCCGCGCCGGGCCGCGAACGCTATAGTTCGGAACGACTCTTTTTCCGGATGACGACGCCATGCGCTCGAGCTGCCTCGCCTTCGCGCTGCTGATTGCGACTGCCTCCGCCGCTCACGCGCGCGCGTGGGACGACGAGGTCGCCCACGCCTCGCAGCGCAACTTCGACGAGTTCCTCGCGCTGCTTGCGATTCCGAACGTCGCCGAGAATCCGGCCGACATCCAGCGCAACGCGGCGTTTCTCGAAGGCGCGTTCAAGAAGCGCGGCTTCGCGACGCGCCAGCTTGCGAATCCGGCAGGGCGCCCGCTCGTGCTCGCCGATCTCGCGGCGCCGAACGCGCGCAAGACGATGCTGCTCTACATCCACTTCGACGGTCAGCCGGTGATTCCGGAGGAATGGGCGCAGAAGAGCCCGTTCGAGCCGGTCGTCAAGCGCCGCGATGCCGACGGCAACTGGAAGCCGGTCGATCGTGCCGCGCTGATGGCCGAGCCGCTCGACCGTGAGCTTCGCGTCTTCGCGCGCGCCGCGTCGGACGACAAGGCACCGATCATGATGCTGCTGACGGCGATCGACCTCCTGAAGGCGCAGGGCAAGTCGCCGGCGTTCAACGTCAAGGTGATCCTCGACTCGGAGGAAGAAATGAGCTCTCCGAGTCTCGCCGGCGTCGTCGAAGCGAACGCGGCGGCGTTCAAGTCCGATGCGCTCGTGATCCTCGACGGGCCCGCGCATGCGTCGGGCCGGCCGACGCTCGTGTTCGGCAACCGCGGCATCGCGCAGGCGACGCTGACGGTCTACGGCCCGAAGGCGCCGCTGCACAGCGGGCACTTCGGCAACTACGTGCCGAATCCGGCGCTGCGTCTCGCGGCGCTGCTCGCGAGCATGAAGGACGACGACGGCCGCGTGCTCGTCGCAGGGTATTACGACGGCATCCGGCTGACCAACGCGGATCGCGCGACGCTCGCCGCGACCGGCGACGACGAGGCCGCCCTGCTGAAGCGCATCGGCGTCGCGCACGCCGAGAGGGTCGGCGCAACCTACCAGGAAGCGCTGCAATACCCCTCGCTCAACGTGCGCGGCATGGCGTCCGCCGGCGTCGGCGCGAAAGCCGCGAACATCGTACCGAGCGAAGCGGTCGCCGAGCTCGACTTCCGCACGACGCCCGAAACCGACGGCCATCGCCTGCAGGAGCTCGTCAGGCACCACATCGAGAAGCAGGGCTACCACCTCGTCGACGGCGCGCCGAGCGACGCCGATCGCGCAACCTACGACAAGCTCGCGACGTTCAAGCTCGGTCCCGTGCAGAAGGCCGAGCGCACGGCGATGGACACGCCGATCGGGCGCTGGGCGTACGCGGCGCAGCACTCGGACACGGGTCCGGCCCCGGACGTCGAACCCGTCCGCATCCGCATGCTCGGCGGCACCGTGCCGACCGACGTGCTCGTCGACGCGCTGCACCTGCCGTTCGTGCTGATCCCGACGGTCAACGCCGACAACAACCAGCACGCGCACGACGAGAACCTGCGCGTCGGCAACTTCGTCAGCGGCACCGAGACGATCTACAGCCTGCTCGTCACCGCATACCGCTGACGCCGCAGCGCTGCACTACGCTTCGTGAAGCGCCTTCGTCGGATCGAGGCCGGCGGCGCGGCGCGACGGAATCCAGCTCGCGGCGATTGCGACGGTGATCAGGAGCGCCGCGATCGCGAGATAGATCGTCGGGTCGGCCGCGCGCACCTCGAACAGCAGCGCCGTCATGAGCCGCGTCACCGCGAGCGCCGCGGCGAGCCCGATCGCGAGACCGACGCCGGCGAGCTTCACGCTGTGCTTGATCACCATGCCCTGCACGTCGGCGGCACGCGCGCCGAGCGCCATGCGGATGCCGATCTCGGCCGAACGCTGCGACACCGAGTACGCCATCACGCTGTAGACGCCGAGGCTCGCCAGCACGAGTGCGAGCGCCGCGAACACGACCAGCATCGTCATCGTGAGATCGCGATCGGCGATCGACTGCCGGACGATGTCGCTCATCGTGGTCGGCCCGATCAGCGGGATGCCGGGATCGATGTCGTGCAGCGCGGCGCGCACGCTCGAGGCAAGCCCCGCGGCGTCGCCGTCGGTGCGCACGAGAAAGCCCGTGAAGTTCTCCGGCCGCTGGAACACGGGGTAATACATCTCGGCGACCGGCGGCGTCGTCAGGTTGTTCGTGTGCGTATCGGCTACGACGCCGACGATCTCGCCGGTCAGCCCCAGCATGCCGGTAACGAGCTTCTGCCCAAGCGGGTTTTCGTTCGGGAACATCTGCTTCGCCATCGTCTCGTTGATGATGATGACCTGCGTCGAGGTCGGCGTGTCGTGCTCGTCGAAGTCGCGGCCGGCCTTGAACGGAATGCCGAGCACCGCGAACCGATTCGGGCTCACGATGTGGCGGATCGCCAGCGGCCGTTCGGACGGCGGCGGCAGCGGCCGGCCGACGACCGCATACGGCGACTGCCCGTTGTTGCCGCTGAGCGGCGGGTTGTCGCTGATCGCGACGCCCTTCTGTCCGGGGATCTGCTCGAGCCGGTGGTAGAGCCGCGAATAGAAGTTCGCGGTCGCTTCGGTGCGCGCCGGATACTGCGCGGGCGGCACGATCGCGAAGCCGACGAAGATGCCGTCGGTGCGAAAGCCCGGCGAGACGTTCTGGATGCGCACCATCGTCGAGATCATGAGGCCGGTCGCGACGAGCAGCACGAATGCAACCGCGATCTCGGCGATGAGCAGCCCGCTGCGGAAGCGGTTGTGCTTCGGGCCGCTGGTCGACTCGCGGCTCGAATCCTTGAGCGCGTCGTTGGCCGCGTGGATCGACGCGTGCATCGCCGGCACGAGCCCCATCGCGATGCCGCAGAAGATCGACACGCCGAGCGTGAACGCGACGACGACGGGATTCAGCGTGATCTCCTCGGCGCGCGGCACGAAGTCGTGCCCGACGTGCGTGAGGAGCGGCAGCGCCACGGCCGCGAACGCAAGGCCGAGCACGCCGCCCGCGACCGACAGCAGGAGGCTCTCGGAAAGGAACTGCGCGATGATGCGGCTTCGCTTCGCACCGAGCGCGAAGCGGATGCCGACTTCCTTGCGCCGCCGCGAGAAGCGCGCGAGCAGCAGGTTCGCGACGTTCGCGCAGGCGATCAGGAGGACGAGGACGACGATCGCCATCAGGACCCGCAGCGGCTTCTCGTACTCCTCGCGTAACGACGAGATGCCGCGCGAGGCCGGGACGACGTCGACCGACGAGC
>Ga0126377_10002471_pt1 | contig 12757 bp, 14 predicted proteins | sample PanSoiMetPlot_22_FD_92647 | JGI IMG/M metagenome (GOLD analysis project Ga0126377, IMG submission 92647) | Tropical forest soil microbial communities from Panama - MetaG Plot_22 | ecosystem: Environmental > Terrestrial > Soil > Tropical forest > Bulk soil | place: Panama | collected 2016-02-17
ATCCAGTTACAGGCGAGACGCGTCACATTCCACTTGGTGCTGGGTCTGCGCCACACGGAGTCATTGTCGGTCCGGATGGCGACCCGTGGATCACAGATGGCGGCTTGAATGCCATCGTCTGGGTCGATCCACAAACGGAGGACGTTCGAGTATTCCCCTTGCCTTCAAACAGTGGATACGCCAACCTCAATACTGCCGCGTTCGATAACAACGGCATCCTTTGGTTCACAGGTCAAAATGGAATTTATGGCCGGCTCGATCCGTCAACAGGAGAGATGAAAGTTTTCGATGCGCCGGGCAGGCGCGGTCCCTATGGGATCACGTCCACGCCTGAGGGTGTGGTTTACTTTGCTTCGTTGGCTGGCAGTTATGTCGGTCGTATTGATCCGCAGACAGGTGAAGTGTCCGTTTTAGAGCCGCCCACTTCAGGTCAGGGAGCACGGCGTGTCTGGTCTGATTCGCGGGGAAGAATTTGGGTCAGCGAATGGGATGCGGGTCAGGTTGCAGTTTATGATCCTTCAGATAATTCATGGCGTGAATGGAAACTGCCCGGAGAGCGGCCTCAAGTCTACGCGGTCTATGTGGATGATCAGGATATTGTCTGGCTGAGTGACTTTGGATCGAATTCCATCGTCCGGTTCGACCCGACTCGCGAACTTTTCACTGCCTATGAACTGCCCAGCCCCACTGCGGCAGTTCGCCAAATATTGGGCAGGCCTGGTGAAATCTGGGGAGCTGAATCAGGCGCGGATAAACTTGTTGTAATACGAACAGGCATCCCGTAATCAAGGCCAAGGAAGTCATGAATTTTGAAGATCTCTTTCATGTCAGCCTTGATACAGCACAAACTCTCTTTGGGGAAGCAACCTTGCAGCGTTTGCAACAAGCGCTGGATGATGTCAACGCAGTGCTTGAGGGCAAACATCCTGTCCATGCAACAGCCGACAATGATGTTCCGCGCCCGGCAGATGGTGGTACAACCTTTTATAAAGGTGACGGTTATAAACTCACCATCGTCAAAAGCCTGAATGGGATCATGCGTGGGAAGGAATATGTCCATGGCTACATCTATGGTCCTATTATTTCATTTAAACCTGATGTAATGACCGGCAACTTTCCAAACGTTCAATATCTCACGTTTTATACGGGCGAAGAGCTTCAAAGACATTTAACCAAATAATTCCTCCTTTCCCCTCCCTACTGCTCAAGCCACAAGTCAAACTATAGTAGCTTGAGCAATTTATCTTCCCGATTATTTCTCGACGAGCGAAAAGAACCGAACCAGGAAAAAGGACAGGGCTGCACCAAACATGGCGCTTCCCACTGCAACCATGATGGTCTGCTGAAGGGCATCTACCACAAATCTCGCACTGACAGCCACCACAATTCCGGCAACGGCCAGTGTCGCAAAGGTAACCGCCGTCCGCGTGATCAGGGTTTTTGTATTCATTTGTTTCTCCTTTTCTTTTACATACTTGCAAGTATGTAAAAGAGCTAAAAAAATTTACTTTTGCTTTTGCAGGCCTGAAATCAGGACCTCCGCAAAAGATTCAGCACTGATCTTGAGTGAGAATGATTTGGGCGCAGCCAGCCACAATTGAATCGCTCCGTTCTCAAAAGCGATAAAGGCGCGCGCCATATCGGCAGGATCGATGTCATTTCGCAAAACGCCCAAAGCAATCCCCTGCCGCATCGTTTCAGTGATGCCTTCGAGCAGGGTCATTCCAGCTTCCAACTGTTTCTTGCGGCCAGCCTGTAGCTCAGGGTTGAGCCCGGTTTTGAACAACGCCAGTTCCATCACTGATCGCGCCTCCTTATCATCCTCGATCAACGCACATTGGCGCATAAAGACCCGCCGCAGAATTTCCAGGAATGTACCGCCTTCCGTGATGGCTTGTTGTACGAGATTCGCACCGCGCGCGGAAAGTTCCTCGACGAGTGTGTTGTACAGGTCAGCCTTGCTTTTGAAGTGCCAATAGATCGCCCCGCGCGTGACTTTTGCAGTTGCGCCTACATTGTCAAGTGTCGCGGCGGCGTAGCCTTTCACGCTGAAAACGGTCAGTGCGGCCTTCAATACAGTGGCGCGTGTGACTGCGGCTTCTTCCTTGGTGCGTCGCATATATACATACTATCGCGTATGTATAATTTTGTCAAGGGGAAAACGGGCCCGATATTTCTCCATCAGGTCACATGCTATACTTGGATCAATAAACCGTCGATCAATTATTAACATGAACAGTATTTTTGCAGTCACCACACGAGGTCTGGAGGACATTAGCGCCAGGGAACTCAGTACACTGCCCAATGTAACCATCGATCAAGTTGCCTATCGCCGCATCTTTGCCTCATGCGCAGGTCTACTCGCTCCCCTTCTCACGCTGCGAACTGTGGATGATGTGTTTCTGCATGTGACGACTTGGTCAGCGATTGGTCGGGCACGAACGGCACTCAACACGCTACAAACAGCCAGTGCCCAGTTAGTCTTGAGGCCGACATTGGATATCTGCAAAAGTTTGCGAACAATTCAAGAGCCGCCTACCTTCTCAATAACCGCAAACTTCGTTGGCAAGCGAAATTACAATACCACTGAAATCAAGCAGGCTTGTGCCGTCGGGATCACAGAGCGCAATGGCTGGACCTATTTGGATAACGATGCGGAGGCGGACCTGAACGTACGCATCTTCATCGAAGGTGATACAGCCAGTGTTGGGGTTCGATTAGGCGCGAAGTCACTATCCAAGCGCCCATATAAGCAACAACATGTGTTGGGGTCATTGAAACCAGCGGTGGCAGCCGCCTTGTTATCATTGGCAAATGTGACTCCTGGTACAAGGATCCTTGATCCATGCTGCGGCGCGGGGACGATTCTCATCGAAGCCGGAGCATATGGAGTAACAGCCTGGGGCGGAGATGTTGATCGTGAAGCTGTGGAGGCGGCTCAGTTCAACGCCATCCAAGCCAATGCCAGTATCAATGTTCAACAGTGGGACGCGCGCGCCTTGCCAGTTGCCAACGCTTCTTTTGAGCGCGTGATCTCCAACCTCCCCTGGGGACGCGCCGTAAATATTGATGGTCCTACACAGACTCTTTATCAGCAGATCAGCGAGGAGATAGAGAGAGTTTTGGCTCCCGGCGGACGAGTGGTGTTATTGACCAATTTGCCTGATCAAGTACGCTTTAGACGCTTGAAGTGTAACCAACAGCTTGAGATAAGCCTGTTTGGACAAACACCCACGATCATGGTGTGGTCAGGTAGGGCGTAGATGTTGCCCTCTAAAGCAGAAATATCGACTTCAACTTTTTATCTCGTCAACTCCACCACCAGCGTATCCATCGCCAGTTCCAGCGTGGATTGGCCTGTCTTGACCCCCTCATCGATCTTCAGCAGCCGGTGATAAATCGCTTCGAGCGATTCGATGGAAAAGTGCGCAGCCTGCCCCGTGGCCTTCTCTGCCACAAACGGATGCACGCCCAGCGCACGCGCCACATCATCCTTGTTACCGCGTCCATCCAATATTTCACGCGCCTGGATCAGCAAACGAAACTGCCGCACCACCATTCCCCACAGCGTGAATGGGTCTTCAGTCTCAAGCAGGCGATGTAATAAATGCTGGGCTGATTTGCCATTGCCGTTTGACAGCGCATCGACAAAGTCAAACACCGATTGCTGCGATGTGACGATACAAACCGCCTCCACATCCTGACTAGTAACTGTCCGCGCCCAATTGACATATGCCAGCAATTTGGCAATCTCGATCCCCGCCTGACGCGTATCCACACCGACCATTTCCTTCAACATTTCAGCGGCGCGCAGTTCGATCTGCCCGCCCTGTTGTCTGGTCTCGTTGACGATCCTGCCGGTCATATCTTTGAGACGCGGGAGCATGAAGGCTCTGGTCTGGATCAGCCTGTCATTTTTCTCCGCCCATTTGATCAGCCAGTGTTTCTCGGCATCGCGCGGTTCCACGGATTCATACATGACGAGGCGAGTAGTCTCCGGCGCTTTCTCGATGAATTCAAGGAATTTTTTTCGCGCCGCCGCATTATTGTATTTTGAGGAAGGATTCGCCAGCAATACCAGGCGTCGCTTGGCGAGGAACGGCATGGCATTGACGGCGGTGTTCAGATCGTTCTCGTTCATTGAATGTGCATCAAGACGCGCCGTGTTCATGTCCGCGCTGGTGGAGTCGGTGAAGTCGGAGCCGAAATCCTTGAGTTTGCGGGAAATGGCAAATTCGTCGTTGCCGAAGAGGAAATAGAGGTTGGGCATGATATTGCAGGGGCGAGTCTCGGACTCGCCCCTACGAATTATTTCGTGATGATACGATGCAAACCTTTGCGGACAAAACGAACCTCAACCACCTGCATGTCTCCCAAGTCCGCTTCGGTGGTAATGTATTTTTGCAGCCAAGGACCAAGAGGCTTGCTCAATATGTACCCAAAGGCTGCAAAGAGGGCCGCAACGGGGATCAGCCAAATGCGCCAAAAAGTGGATCGAACTCCTCGAAGCGGCGCCCAGGCAAAGGTCCCGGCGAGAAGCGCAGTGGTGGCGATATTTGTCCCACAACCAGGATGCACAGCGAGTCCGCTTTCACCGGCGCGGAGGCGCGTCAACGCTTCCTCCATAGAAGCACGGAGATCGTCGGTAGTAACCTCGCCGAGGATAAAGAAGCCGGTCGGGTTGGAATGCCCGGCCATGGGAATGTGATGGGTGCGCGCAAGCATATGCAGTGTAGCATGTTCAAGGGCGTGATTGCGGCGTGTTTCAAGGATGATTGGAAGGTCTAATAGCATATGACGATTATACATGCAAGAAGTGATGGATGTCATGCCCAAAAAGGCCTCTTTTTATTTTCATTTAATCAAAACCTTTACAAGCTCAGTTGTTATTTGGCACAAAAAAGGGACAATATGACTAAAATTTTGTGAGGCAACGATGGCAGTCATCCGTTCAAACAGTAAATCACACATTCCACAAAACTCGGTCCTGTTCGAGAAAATTGTTCCCATCCTGCTGATCAGCATGGGTCTTCTCACAGCGGGATTGATCCTTTTCGCTGCCTGTGTTTTGCTCGGGCTTGTCCATTTCTAAAATTCAGGAGCAACTCATCATGTCGGTTAACCAAATCCTCCCGTTCTTCTCAACGCTCATCATGCTCGGCTTTACGGTCTGGGTCTTCGAGCGGTTCGCCGCGCGGCGCAACCCCGCCTTTTTGTTTTGGGGCATCGGGCTGGCCATGTTCGGTGCGGGAAGTTTCGCTGAAGCCTATCTGTCGCTGGCATGGAACAAATGGGTATTTTTCGTCTGGTATTTGTTTGGAGCAGCACTCAACGCCGCCTGGCTTGGTCACGGAACCTTGTACCTGCTTGTACACCGCAGATGGGTTCATATGGTGACGGGCCTGCTCGTCATCGGCAGTCTGTTTGCGGGTTATCTTATGCTGCAGGCCATGCCGAAACTGGATGAGTCAGTGTTCATCACCAGCAAGCCGGTCAGTGAGCAATATGGCACGAAGGCTTTGGAGGCTGGTCAAACTGCTCCAGCAGGTGCACTGACGATCACGACGCAATATCGCGGCAAGGAGGTAACGGCTGTGCGCGGTTTATTGCCGCTTGGCACACCTGTGAGGTTGACTACTCCGTTCTTCAACATCTACGGCCTGCTGACGCTCGTGGGCGGTGCGATTTATTCCGCCTATCTATTCTGGCGCAAGCGTGTCATGCCCAACCGGGTGATCGCGAATGTCCTGATCGCCGCAGGTGCGCTCTCCATTGGGCTGGCAAGCACGCTCACCCGGCTTGGCTACGGTCAGTTTCTGTACCTGGGTGAGTTGGTTTCGGCCATCCTGATGTTCGTCGGTTTCCGGATGGCAGCGAGGCCGCAGCCTGATGAAGTGGTCGTGCAGCAATCCATCCCTGCTTCAGCGGATTAGAAGATGAGTTAAATCATTGAGCCGTGGAGAACTCCACGGCTCTTATTTTTTTAATTCTGTCAATGTGAGGGAGCGATAGTGACAATGCAATCCCCAACCCAGCGGGAGATTGCTTCGCCTTTTAGGCTTGCAATGACGAATGAATCAATGATTCGCAGTTTCCAGCTTGCGATATGTCTCTAGGAGGCTGATCAAAATCTCATCGGTAAATGTGTGCATTTTGGTATACATCTCCGCCGCTCGTTTGGCAGGGACCTTCGCCTCGCTGTAGACTCGCACCACCGAATCAATTAACGTATTACGAAAAAATAGGAAGGCCTTGACGGCATCCACATAACTTAGGTTGTAACGGCGTGCCCGCGAAGCATATTCGTACCCGATGGCATAGGTCTCCGTGGAAGCATCCTCCCCTTTCGTGACCACATAATTCATCAGCCCTTGAAACAACGACCTTGCGCTCAGGCGATATTGCTGGCGCGCCTCATCGTCCAGTTTCTGATACCATGCCTCCGCCTCAAGATGTCCCTCAGAGATCTGCATACGGACGTTCTTCACAACCTCCTGCATCATCCCTTCCGGTTCCAGCGACTCTTCACGCGACTTGGAGTTGGTCTCTGCCCACAGGAGGATTTCTCCACGCTTATAGCGGCGGTGCCCACCCTGCGTTTTGTGGACCGGCAGTACGCCCTTATCGGACCAAAGCCGTACGGTGCTGGGGTGCACGCCCAACAGATTTGCCGCGTCGCTCAAGGAAAGCCATTCGTCGATCATGTTTATCGTGGAAGTATAAACGCGATCAGGGTAAATGGCAGCGCCACAAGAAAGGCTTTGAATATCACCCGGCGCGCCTGGCGTCGAACCTGTTTCAATTCAGCATAATCCTCAATCTTTTCTTCGTCTTCACCAAATTTGCGCGAACCGCGCGAAGCCAGAGATACTCAGGTCTTGTCACGCGCCTGGAAATAGCCTACCCCCGCGGCCCAAAACATGAATAGGAGCGGAAGACGCCAAAGCGGGTTGACATGCAGGATCATCATCCCGCCCAATATAACCAGCGTAACTATGAGTTGTTGAATGCCGAATCTCATCCGTTTTTGCCGTTCCAGCGGACTGATATTCGCAATGCAAACTTCACCACCTTCCCCACCTTCGCGGGAAGAAGATTCGCCAGAGTCAAAGTTTGCAAAGTAAATTGGATTGTAAATTGTCATATTCCATTCTTTGCCGACGGCAGGCTGTCGGCGTGGAGCAAGCTCCACAATTCCAAAAATTATTCTGAGGCGAGCGCGACCTTTTCAGCAAACGACGGTTCATGTGCCTGCTTTTGAAAGGCATTCACATCGATGCGATACAGCATAAACGCGGCGACCAACAACATCAAGGCCTCGATGCTGAAGACAACCATATATCCACTCAACAGATTACCAGTGACCTGAGTCACCACATCGCGCACTACGCCGCCGAGAATATATCCTGTAAAACGCGAGAGAGCATTTGAGAAACCCCACGCCCCAATATAAAGTCCAACCTGCCCGGGAACGGTGAGGTCGAACATGAGTGAAAGATTCGCGACGGTGGAAAAGCCCGTGCCGAGGCCGAGCAGAGTCACGCCACTGTAGAAGACATTTTTATCTCCTATAAATCCACTGGCGACAATGATTACAAAACCCAGTAATGCGCCGATGTTCCCCATTTGCGCAACCGTGCGTTTTGTGAGTCGCCCTTCCAGGAAATACGCGATGATGACGGTAATCAGAAACGCAGTCCCCCACAGATCGGTGAGATGCGTTGTCTGTGAAACGGGCATGCCAAAGGCTTGCGCGCCGAAGGGCTCCAGTAACAGATCCTGACCAACGATCGCGGCGAGGAGCAAGAGCAGATAGACGAAGAATATCTTTGCCACCGGATTCGAGGTGATGGCCTGCGTCATTTGTTTGACAGTATAGGACTCAGAATCGGTCATTGAGAGAGAAACGTTCGAGCGTGGTTCCAATTTGAGGAGACCGATCAGGCCAAATGTAAGGGCGACCACGGCTACATATCCAAATGCGCGAATCAAGGCCTCAGGTGTATAAGGGTCGACCATGTTGCCGAGCCATAGAGCAGTGAAGATGATCGAAAGGATCATCATGAACCACATGGTCGCAATCGTTTTACCCCGCCCATTTTCGCCGGAGAGTTCAGATGCCAGCGAGAGATAACAGACCGCCGAGAAGTTGTAGCCCATGCCCCACGCGCCAAACGCGAAGATGCCCGCCAACACACCCAATGAAAAATTGCGCGCCATCAGGAATGCAACATACGGAGAAACAATCAGGCCAACGACACATAGCAAAAGTCCGCCGAGAATATAAGGCGTGCGGCGAAAACCAAAGATTGGATGATGATCGGAATAGGAGCCGATAGCAACTTGAATGGGCGCAAGCAGATACGGAAGCGACGCGAGAACCGCAAAGAGCGCGGCGGAGATCGCAAGTTCCTTGGTCATGACGCGGTTGAGCGTGCTATTGATGGGAATCAGCGTCATTGTGACGGCCACATGGATCAATCCGAGTTGGAGGCGTTTAAGAAACATGGATACCTTTGGCAATCTGGTTTTTGGACTCGACGAGGGTCGTTGCACACCCGCGCTGGCTGTATCGAATTTTACCGGCTGAAACGTCAACGTCAATGTAGATTTTTGCAGAATTCGACTAAGGGTTGCTAAGTTTCTGTAGATTTGGGAAACCCTCTCAGTAACTAGGCGTATGCCAAGATTGATAATCATTGGGTAGCGACTGACCGATCGCCGCTACACGTTTTATCGTACAATCGGGGTTGACATGAAAGAATTTATCTATTCTCGCAACGCAGTTTACGAGACTCTACGTGCCAAACGACGGGATGTGTTCCGCATTCAAATCGCGGAAGGCGTGCAGGAGAAGGGACATCTCAAGGAGATTTTGGATTTCGCCAGCCAGAGGCGCATTCCTGTTGAACGAGTCCCACGTGCGCGGTTGGATAAAGTCCACCAGCATCATCAAGGTGTAATGGCCGAGGTGAGCCAATATCCATATGCAGATTTGCTCGATATTTTGGAGAACGCCCGCAGGAAGAATGAAGCGCCGTTTATTCTTTTGCTTGATTCCCTGAATGACCCGCAAAACTTCGGCACGCTCATCCGCACTGCAGAGGCGACAGGCGTGCATGGCATTATCATTCCACTGGCACACACGGTGGAGGTGACTCCATCTGTAGTGAACGCGTCATCAGGCGCAAGTGAGCATATGTTGATCGCTCAGTCCAATCTTGCGCAGGCGATTGAAACTCTAAAGGAAGAAAATGTCTGGGTCGTGGGATTGGACCAGGATGGGGAAACAGTTGGGGCGAAGACTCAACGTCATTTGATAGGAGCAGTTGGTTTGGTCGTTGGAAGCGAGGGTGAGGGCATCCGTCAACTCACGCGCACGAAATGCGATATCGTCTTGAAACTTCCAATGAGAGGACAGGTCGAATCGTTGAATGCGGCGGTGGCGGGATCGGTGGCGTTGTATTTGGCATATCTGGCGCGCAACACACAATGAAATTATAGTGGCACAGCGAAACCATCAAAGCCCTTGATGGTTAAATTGTCCTGCTGTGCCCCTACATCAACGGAGAAAACATGATTCAAGCAGCCTATCATTTCCCGCGCGGATTTTTATGGGGCACGGCAACCGCGGCGCATCAAGTGGAGGGCAACAACACCAACAACAACTGGTGGAAGTGGGAGCAAGATGGCCATACTCGGGGGCAGGTCGGTCTCGCGTGCGACTGGTGGGGCGGGCGCTGGCGTGAAGATTTTGACCGTGCAGCGGAAGGTGGACAGAATGCACATCGTTTTTCGGTGGAGTGGAGTCGCATTCAGCCCACACCTGATACATGGGATGAAGATGCGTTGGAACATTATCGCAATATGCTCCGTGGTTTGCATGAACGTGGCATGATGCCGATGGTGACACTGCATCATTTCACTGACCCACTATGGCTGTACGACAAATGCGGCTGGGAGCATGATGATGTGGTGCCATTGTTTGAAAAGTATGTGCGCAAGGTCGTTGATGCGTTGAAGGAATATGTCTCGTATTGGGTCACCATCAATGAGCCAAATATTTATGCCTTGAGCGGATACGTCGCGGGCGATTTCCCGGCGTGCAACAAAGGTTTGAATGTTGGCATGAGAGTGATGGCAAATTTATTGCGGGGACACGCTGCTGCGTATCACGCAATTCACGAAATTCAAAAAGAAGCGCGCGTGGGCTACGCCCATCATTATCGTCCGATGGTGGCGAAACATGCGTGGTCGCCGCTCGATATACTCATGCGCAACATTCGCTATAACGGAATCAACATGGGCTTCCCATCGGGCATCAGCACCGGTGTGATGAAGACGCCCGTTGGCAATTTCCAAATCCCAGAAGCGAAAGACACGCAGGATTATCTTGGTCTCAACTATTATTCCGTGGATACGGTCAGTTTCCACCTTGGCAAACCCGGTGAACTCTTTACACACAGCGAGTATCCCGAAGATTCCGATTTTAGCGGCACCAAATTTATTGCCAACGTACCTGAAGGACTCTTCAATACCATCAAGTGGGCAGTCCACACCTATCCGGGCCTGCCGCTGCTGATCACGGAAAATGGTGTCGAAGATGCGGACGATCATATGCGTCCGCGCTACATCGCGCAGCATGTTCATCAGGTCTGGCGAGCGGTCAATTTCAACTGGCCGGTGAAGGGATACTTCCACTGGTCGCTTGTGGATAACTTCGAATGGGAGCGCGGCTGGACGCAACGCTTCGGTCTCTGGGGATTGGATGTGGAGACTCAAAAACGTACCAAACGTCCCTCGGCAGATTTTTATGCTGAGATTTGCAAAGAGAATGGTCTCACCTCTGAGATGGTCAGAAAATATTGCCCTGAGGTGTTTGATAAATTATTCCCCGTTTGATTAACCGTAGGGGCACAGCGAATGTATCAAAGGTTTCAATGACGAATCGTCCCGCTGTGCCCCTACACCACCCGCCTCTCCCTAGCTGATATTGCTTCATGACCCAAACCTTCTCCTCCCCGCAAGTTGTTTGCCGCCCCGCCCTGCCGCGAGACCACGCGGACATCACCGAATTCTGCAAAGGGATTTGGGAAGGCGGCGATTACGTCCCCGACGTGTGGACGCATTGGTTCAAAGACCCCAACGGAATCCTGGTCACCGCTGAATACAACGGACACGCCATCGGTTGTGCAAAACTTTCGCTCATTGATGAAGGTCAATGGTGGGTCGAAGGCGTCCGCGTGGGCCCGAATCACCAAGGACTCAAAGTCGGCTCGAAGATGCACAACTACCTCACCGATTGGTGGGTGGAACATGGCGATGGCACAATTCGGTTATTGACAGAAAACCCTGCGATGGTGCATTTATGTGAAAAGACAGGCTATGTCAAAACACAAGAGTTGCGCGGCTATCGCGCCCAACCCATTGACGAGCCCACCAATAACTTCTCACCTGCCAATAACACACACGAAGCCGCAGCATTTGCCCTTCAAAGTGAAACTCTACAACTCACTGGCGGACTCATCGACTTTGGCTGGCGTGTTGGCACACCTAATGAACGCATCTTTGAAATTTACTCTGGCTACAAAGCGGACTTCGTCCACACGTTTTATTGGTGGAAGGATAAACAAGGCTTGTTTAGCGCGTGGGAGGATGATGAGGAAGACAAACGGACCCTCGTCCTTGGCGTGCTCTCCGGCACCCTGAACGATATGCCCGCGCTGCTGATGGATGTCCGCAGGCTGGCAGCGCGCAAGAAATTTGACCAGGTATTTCTACTGGCGTTCTTGAAACCGCAACTCATTGCACAACTCGAACAGACAGGGTTTTCAACCACCTGGGAAAATTATTTACGATTGTTTGAGAGGAAGAAATTGTAGGGTATGAACCTCCCTCCTGAGTTTATTTCCATCATCACCAACACCTTTGGCGAAGACGGTGAACAGTTGATAGCCAATCTCCCTACATTGGTCGATGAAGCCTCGGCCCGCTGGGGGTTGACGAATGTTCGGCCCGTCTCAAATCTTTCCTATAATTTCTTGGCGTTTGCTGATTCCCCTCTCCCGGTGGGAGAGGGGTTAGGGGTGCGGGAGAATGTCGTTCTCAAAATCGGTGTTCCGCGCGATGAATTGACGAGTGAAATGGCGGCGCTGAGATTATTCAGCGGCGAGGGCGCGTGTCGGTTGATCGATTGCGATGAAGAGAAGGGATTTATCCTGCTCGAACGTCTGCACCCGGGTGTGATGTTGTCTACACTGAAGGATGACGAGGCAGCGACGCACATCGCGGCGGAGGTGATGAAGAGGATATGGAGGTCTGGCCCCCCTCTGCAGGGACTTTGCGAAACACCTTCGGCTAACGCCTCAGGCTGCTCGACCAGCAGTGAAAAGTTTATTCGTTTAACAGATTGGTTCGATGGGTTGAAAGAAATGCGGCAGCGCTTCGACGGCGGGACAGGGCCGCTCGACGAAAAAATTGTGGATAGAGTCGAACGATCTGTAAATGATCTCCTAGTTGAGAATCATATGCCTGTGCTCATGCACGGGGACTTCCACCACTTCAATATTCTATCCTCTGAACGCGGCTGGCTGGTCATTGACCCGAAGGGAGTCATTGGTCCTGCCGGGTATGAGGTGGGTCCGCTCATGATCAATCCATGGGGAAGCTTTTCGGACAGAATCAATTATCAGCTAAGACTAAAGCGGCGGATTGACACCCTGCACGAACATTTGGGCTTCGATCGTGAACGCATCCA
>Ga0126377_10002472_pt1 | contig 12756 bp, 24 predicted proteins | sample PanSoiMetPlot_22_FD_92647 | JGI IMG/M metagenome (GOLD analysis project Ga0126377, IMG submission 92647) | Tropical forest soil microbial communities from Panama - MetaG Plot_22 | ecosystem: Environmental > Terrestrial > Soil > Tropical forest > Bulk soil | place: Panama | collected 2016-02-17
GCTACAAGCCGGTCATGAACAAGAAGGGCGAGCAGGTTTCAGAGTTCTTCACGCTGGCCGAGGCCGAGCAGATCCAGGTCTACGAGAACAAGGAAAAGAAACCGCTGTCGGAGAAATTCAACTACCTGGCGTGGCCGCGCGAGATGTACTACTGGAGGTGCGTCGCGCGCGTGCACAAATTCCACGCGCCGCACGTGCTGCGCGGCGGCCTGATCCGCGAAGAGGCGCTGGACGTAATCCCCGGCGACGCGCCGCCCGAGATGCTGCCGCCCGAGTTGCAGGAGGCAGCGGCCTCGCCGGTCGAGCAAAGAAAGCAGTCGATCCGCGACAGCCTGCTCGAGCAGCAACGGATTCTGGAGGGGCAATGACCGAGCCCGAGGACGAGCGGCGGCGGCTGTGGGAGCACGCCGTGCTGCAAGCGCTGGAGAGCCTGCCGAGGAGCACGCAAACCAGCGTAGGGGCGGCGCACGCGGCGCAGGCCATTCAGTGCGGCGACATCATCCTGGAGGCCTGGGAGGCGCGGTTCGGCAAGCGGACGCCCGCCATGGCCGCGCGCCGGAGACTGGCCAATGGGAACGACGCATAGCTGCTTCGATCACCTGGATTACCGCCAGGCCGAGTGCATGGAGACGCACGGCCTGGATTGCGGCCCGTACGAGTATTTCAGCGATGAGTGGTGGGTGTGCCTGGAATGCGGCGAGACCTATACCAACGAGGAGGTCGGCAGGCTGGGCTCAGAAGAGGAGGAGTGATGGGAGACGTAACGACAACCGCGCCGCCGGCCGACGGCGGTTTGCGAGACAGCATCGGGCAGCTGCCGACATTGCCGGCGACGCCCGAGGAATTCAACACCGAGATGCACGACGCGCAGGTCGCGGAATTCGGCGACCCGGAAAATTGGCAAATGAATACCAGGATGGGTCCGGAGCCAAGCCCGGTCTGCGCGTTCCCGAGCCTCTACTTTCTCGGCTATGTGACCGTGAGCCTGCCGCAGGGCGGGTTCCGACAGGAGGCCCCGCGCTATTGCGGCACGGGCTATGCGGCGGCTATCATGCTCAACTTCACGCAAAAGTATTTCGACGCCGATGCATCGATGTATTACGACTGGCCGCAAGACGACGAGTATGGCGGCGGCTATTCCTCGAACCGCAAGGTGCCGTGGCTGAAGTCTGGGACGAAGAAGGCCAATGTGGGGCTGATGGCCGAGTATTACATTCACGGATATCCGCCAAATCGAGCGATGCTCGCAGCGCTCGCCGAGTTTCGATAGGGGGCTTGCTGTCCGGTGCGCTGGCCTACGGTCACGTGCGGGCTCTGTGGTTGCGTTGTGTGAGGTGTACCGCAAGGCGCGCTGAGGTGTGGTAAGGCCCCGTGAACCAGCGCTACGTGCGGTGTTGTAAACTCAGCGGCCTTTATGCTTCTGTCTTGTTCGGCGAGGCTTGGTCTCGTTGGGGCCGGTGTATTGAGGTTAGGTAACGCGAGGCGCGGTCTGGCGGGGCAATGTGAGCCGACCTATGGTGGGTTGTCGTTTTGTGAACTGAGGCGGGCCGGGCAGGGAGCCGAGAACTCCTGGCCGGCCCGAAACCAAATCAACTGTGGTGAACAATTGAGGTCGAGTAAATTATGGAACGTTTTCGCATCACGCTCAAGGGGCTTCCGCCCGGAATGCTCCAGAACAAGATGGGCATTAATGAACTGCTGGCGCTGCGCGATAAGACCACAAAGAAGTCCAAGGCGGCGGCGCGGCCATCGCTCGAAGACGAAGCGGCGTCGCACGTACATTACAACGCCGACATGCAGCCGTGCGCGCCTAAAGACATGCTGATGGCGACTCTTATCAACGCGGGCGTCTTCATCCGGCTGGATCAGAAACGCCAGCTTTCCACTAAGGAATCGTCGCTACTGCCGGGACTTTTAATTCTGGAGGGCGAAAGTTACCCGCTGCTTCTGCCGGGCGATGGAGAGGAGGCAGGTTGGGGCTTGTCGCCCTGGCGGTATGAGGTGCGGCAGGGCCGCAATCCGAACGGCGGCGAGGCGGTCTGCATTGTGCGGCCCCTGTTTGAAAAGTGGGCCGTCAGTTTCACGGCGCTTCTGGACACCAAGGAACTGCCCGAGGACACGTTCTTACGGTTATTCAGCCTGGCCGGGTCGCGCATCGGGTTGGGCGATTTTCGTCCGCAGCGAAAGGGGACCTTCGGCATGTTCGCCGTCATCCGCTGGCAGAAGCTGGGTGAAGACTCGTTGATCTGGGCGCCAAAGGTACTTGAGCCTGCGGCGTAGGTGCTGTTGGGTTGGGCCGCGCTGGGTGGCGCGAGGTGGGGTCTCGTAAGGTTTTCTAAGGTGTAGAGTGGCGCGGCGGGGTTAGGTCCAGTTGTGTATAGCAAGGTTACCCTCGGTCTCGTATCGTAATGTGCGGTTTAGTTATGTCCCAGCATGTGACATTGACTTGGTTCGAGCATCAGATCGCTTACTTCTGCGGGACGATGCGAGGGATCGAGTCAGCGCGTCTGGGCTACCGGCCTGTGGTATGGAACGGCGATCCGAAACAGAACGACCACCAGAGCGCTGCGGCTGAACTGGCCGTGGCGAAATATATCAACCGCTTTTGGCGGATGGGTGTGAACACCTTCAAGGAACCCGATGTCGGCGCCAGCATCGAGGTTCGATGGACTCCCGAGCCAGCCGGCTGTCTGGTGGTACGCCCGCACGATCATGACGACCGGCCCTATGTACTGGTGCGGGGATTGGCGCCCGACTTTGAAATCGTAGGATACGTGCGCGGCGTCGAGGCGAAGCGCGAGGAATGGCGGTGCGATCCGGGCGGCCGCGGAGTCTGTTACATGGTTCCGTCCGCCGCCCTGCGCGAGCTAAAGGAGCGAAATGACCAGACAATATGAAGCCATCGAACATAGGTTTACGCCCGACGAGCTACGCGAGCTAGGCGCGGAGTTAGGGCGGGCCAACCAGCAGATCTACGATCTGCGGACGCAGAAGGCCAACGTGGCCTCCTCGATGGCGTCCTCGATCAAGGACGCGGAAGCCCACGCGGCTGCGCTAACTCTCAAGCTAAACCAGCGCTTCGAGACACGGGAAGTAGAGGTGACTCCCGAGTACGATTCACCCGAGCCTGGCAAGAAGACGCTGTACCGCTGCGACACCGGGGCGGAGTTGAAAGTAATGGCGATGACAGAAGAGGACCGCGCGCGGGCCGAGGCCGAGCGCCAGCACGCGCTGCCATTTACGGACGAATAGGCCTCATTCTCAGTTGCCAAGAATATAAAGTAAAATATATGTTATGCAATCACATTCGAGTAGTAGCAGTAAAGAGAAGAACAAAGAGAAGCTCAAGTTACCCTACCGGCTGGGCAGTATGGACTGGCACGGCCAGGTATGGTGGATCAATTACCGCGACCCGGATGGCACGGTGCACTGGGAGAACAGCGGCGAGCAGGACGCCGACCGGGCCTTGCGCCTGCTGGCCAAGCGTTCCCTGCCCAGAGCCATCGCGGCGGTGGACGCCTTAAGGGAGATTATCGCCAGTGGCCCCCCGCAAACCCCCGCCAATGAAAGTAACGGTGAAGCCGGGAAGCGACGAAGCGCTGGGCGACGTGTGCGCCGTAAAGCTGCTGCGGCTGATCGAACGGCTGGAAGCAAAACTCAGGGCAAGGGAGGCCGCCAATGACAACCCCCCGAAAGAATAACCTGCCCTGGTTTGTCTACATCCGGGTAAGTTCCAAGGATCAGGGCGATAAGTACGGTCCCGCGCGGCAGATAGAAACCATCCGGGCATGGCTGGCGGCCAACGAGCCGGCAGTGCGCGTGCCGGGGCTGGACGCCTGTGTCATCAATCCGCGGGAAGTGCGGCCCTCGGAGTATATCGGCTTCGACAAGCAGACCGGGAAGAACGACGACAGGCCGGATTTCCAGCGGGGCTTCCAGATGGCCAAGGACCGGCGCATCGGCGGTTTCATCGCGCTGCGGCTGGATCGCGTGGCGCGCAATGCGGGCGACGCCTATGCTCTGCGGGCCAGACTGAAGCGCATGGGCGTGCGGCTGGAATTCGGCACGCAGAGATTCGACGACTCGGCGACGGGCGATCTGATGTACAGCGTCTACGCGGGCTTCGCCGAACTGGAGGGGCGGCTGATTCTGGAGCGCACGGCGGAAGGCCTGCTGGGGCGCGTGTGCGGCGACAAGTTATTCCATAGCCCGAATTCGGTGCCGTATGGCTACACCTACGTGGATGACGAGGTAGCGCGGAAGCATCCCGAGGCGGTGCGGGGGCGGGCGATTATCAATCCGGAAGAGGCCGCTGTGGTGCGGCGCATATTCCGGCTGTACGTCGAAGAGCGGATGAGGGCGCGCACGATCATGGCGCTGTTAAACCGCGAGGGCGTGAAGACGCGCCGGGGCTGTGGCTGGTGGCGGGAATCCGTCATGCACGTTCTGAAGAAGGCGGATATGTACGCCGGGGGCGCCTTCAAACTACGGATGGGCATCGAGGCGGCCAAACGCGCCCATCTGGCGAGCGTGGAGGAGCAGGGCGAGAACGCGCTGCCGCTCGATCTGAGCGGCGTTACCGAGGCGCGGCTGGAACTACCGCCGATCATCGACGCTCAAACGGCGCGGCGGGCCGATGCGATCCGCAAACTGAATCAACAGAAGGCCGGTCGTCCGACGAAGGAGAATCCATTAAGCAAGATGGTGTACTGCTCAGAGGACGGGGGCGAGGGCCGATGCGGCGGCCTGTTCTATTTCCGGCGGAAGGGAACGCGGCTGCGGATCGGCTATTGCTCGCGGTCGGCCTTTCTGCATGTGGGCGACGCCAGCAGGCATCAGTGCCGCGCGAGCGAAATTGCGGCGCACAGGCTGGAGGAGACCGTAAAAGAAGCCTTGAAGGATCACCTGCGCCGGCCGGAGGTGGCCTACTCGGCGGCCATGCGGGCCTACCGGAAGGAGCACGGCGCGGACGCCCATCGGATGCGGGAGAACGGAGAAGCGCGACTGAAGGGGCTCAGGGAGCAGCAGGCGCATTTCGGTAACCTGCTTCTGAACGCCGCCATGAAGAAGCTGCACGCCCGCGCCGAGCGGCAGTTTTCCGAACTCGAGATCGAGATTCAGGATCTGAGCCGGGAACTGCGCCTTGCGCCGGTCAGCGTGATATATTCGGAATCCTCGATTGTGGAGGCCTTCGCGCGGCGGCTGGCCGCCCTCGAAGCCATTGAAACCTACGAGGAGATGCGGGCGTTTTTCGAGGCTACCTTAGAGCGGGTAGATTTCAGCGCCCGTAGAAACGAAGTGGTGATCACGGGCTCCATTCCGCTTCTGAGTGCGGCAGCGGGCGACGGTGGGGAAAATGGGAATGGGCGGCAAGCCGCCGATTCCAATTTTACACAGTCGCTACCGTTCGTAATCCGTAGAAAGCTAAGGGCCGCGTGAGCGGCCTTCCGGCCCCGAGCCGCTGTCCGGTAACCCCGGATGGCGGCTTTTTCGTTGATGGGCCGCTGTGGCGCATGTCCTACAGCAGCGCCCGCGATGCGCTGCCCCTGGCCGACCGGCACTACAGCCGCAAGACCCCCGGCAGCCACAAGCTGACGCCGCCGGGGCGGTGTCTGGTGCTGATGGCGGCCTGGGATCTGGCGATCTGGGCGACCAGCTGGCCCGCCTACTCGAACAACCGCTGGCCGGGGGCGTGGATCAATTCGCTGTTCCGGCGCGAGGGAGGACCGCCGGCCAGCGTGCTGATCCGCCAGGCCGTCGCCGCGACGCGCTGGTATTGGCCCGAGGTTCCGGCGCTGGGCATGGTGACGTTCGTCGATCCGGCGAAGATCCGCCCGAGGCGCGCGGGCTGGGGCAAGTGCTACCTGAAGGCGGGCTTCCAGGAGGACGGCAGAACGCAGTGCGGATCTCTCGCCTTGCGGATGCCGCCCGACCGGATGCCGCCGCCGATGGCGCCAGCGGTAAGCGCACTTTTCCTGGAGGCCGGATCGGCCTATGCAGGCGCTTTATAAAATGCCCGCTGCGGCGGCAGGCGGCCCCGCCATTCAATCGGCAGGCCGGGGGGCCTGCTCTATACCCCCCCTGTGTATCGATCTCTTCTGCGGCCTTGGCGGCTGGGCCGAGGGGTTTCTGGCGGAAGGCTACCGGGTGATCGGCTTCGACATCGAGCGGCGGCCCTATCCGGGGCGGCTGGTGTTGCAGGATGTGCGGACGCTCGACGGGGCGCAGTTCCGCGATGCGGCGATCATCGTGGCGTCGCCGCCCTGTCAGGAGTACAGCTACCGGGCGATGCCCTGGAAACGGGCGAAGGCGCTGCCGCCGCCCTCGAACGAACTGTTCGAGGCGTGCTTCGAGATCCGCCGCCAGGCGAGTGAGGCCGCACGCCGCGAGATCCCGCTGGTGGTCGAGAACGTCTGCGGGGCGCAGCAGTGGGTCGGGCGGGCGCGCTGGCATTTCGGCAGCTACTACCTGTGGGGCGACGTGCCGGCGCTGATGCCGTTCACGAATTCGCGCAAAGCCCTCACGCCGCGCGGCGGCTGGTTTGAGCACTTTCGCGCCGATCCCCGCGACATCCGCCGGGATCAGGACGGCGACTGGGCGAATGGCGACGGCCTGAAATTCGGCGGGCATTGGTGGCGGGGCACGAACGAGCTGATCCAGAAGAACTCCAGCCGCAGCCAAGTGCGCAAGGCGGCGGCGGCGCTGGTGGCCAAGATCCCCTTCGACCTGGCGCAGCACATCGCGCGGGTCTACAAGCCGGAGGACGGCCTGGAGGGAGTGTGACCCGCTGGCGGCTGACATCGCCAGTGGTGAAGCTCACCGAAAACGACGTGGAGCTTGCCTGCCTGCAGGTGCTCTCGATCAAGCGCTACTGGTACGCCAAGCTGCACGCCGGAACATTCAAGACCGCCGACGGCCTGCGCTGGCTGAAGGGCGTTCCCAAGGGCACCCCGGATTACACCGTGCATCATGGGCGGCACCGCGGATTCCTGCTGGAGGTGAAGCGTCCCGGCGGCAGGCTGTCGCCCGATCAGGAGGTCCAGATCGCCATGATCCGGCGGCAGTTCGGACTTCCTATAGCTGTAGTAAAGAGCGTCGAGGAACTAGCGGCCTGGCTGGCCGAGCACGAGAGATCGCCGTAAAAACGACAAACAGGCTGGGTGCGCCCAGAAGTAGCGCACCCGACCTGAATCTGCAAATCACATTCGGGAACCCTACCAAATCCAACTGGCGCTAACAGGCCCGAAGAGGTCTGGGTGCCAGCCGAACGTGTGAGGCCCCCTCTTTTCCGTTTATAGCACGGCGGGAGAGGTCGCGGGGGAACCCCCCGCCGAGTGGAATTTGCGAGGCAGTAAATGGAAAAGCTCTTCATCAAAACCGACGCCAATTTCCTGACGCTGCGGGGCTTCCCGGCGCGGGCGCGGGAACTCTACGGCCGGCTGGTGCTCTACGCGGGCAAGAAGGGACAGTGCTGGGTCACCCGCGCGACGTTGGCGAAGGAACTCGGAGTGGGCAGCGACCGGACAATCACGCGGCATCTGCGACTGCTCCGGGAAATCGGGCTGATCGACTGGCGGCTGAAGGGTCCCCATGCCAACCGCTTCACAGTTTTTCCACCGCCCGCCAGGGAGGTTCTGGAAAAGCGTCTGACAATTCTTAAGGGTGGACAAAAATGTCCAGTCAAGGGCCACATTAAGGGTGGACAAAAATGTCTCATTAAGGGTGGACAAAAATGTCCACCAGAAAAGATGTTTAGAGAAAAGATGTTCCCCCCTACCCCCCAACCCCCGCCCCCCGAGGGGGGCAGGGGAGCTACGCCGCGACCGGTCGAAACCGCGGCTTCTGATGACGGGGAGCAGCAACAGCAAGCAGCATTGCGCGAAGACGCTTTTGCTGTTGCTGCTTTCCTCGACGTGGATCTGCAAACCGCAGCTGCGTTCCTGGGAAGGTGCCGGGCGGCCGATCCCGGCTGCACGCTCGCCGACATCCAGGCCGAGATCACCCAGATTGCCAAGAGCCTGAGCGCAAACCGGCGGAACCCCACGGGCATCTACCTCACCCAGGTTCCGGCCCGCCTGGCGACAAAGGCCGAAACCGCGAAGCGAAAAGGCGAGAAGCAGGCCGCTGCGCCCAACGGCCACGATTTCGCCGCCGAGGCGGAAGAACTGCGCCGTCAATGGGTTGGCATGGATGAGAGCGAACGCAACTGGTGGCGGCGGGAGCGCCCCGAACTGATCCCCGATGAATGGAAAACCGGCTGAATCCCATTGACTCCGCAGAGCTTAACGCATTCCTGAGGCTTGTAATCTTCGATACAATGAAATAGTAGAAAGTAGTAGAAAAGGTAGTCGAATACAAAACAGAGGGAATAGAATGTTTAATCTGCAAATCACAGAGCTTTATACCGGGGGCCGCCTATGAGCGGCCGATGGAGTGAGGGCCGCTGCGAGCGCTGCGGCAAAGAGACCCGCATGACGATCATGTCGATGTTCAACACCGAGGTGATCTGCATGGCCTGCAAGGCCATCGAAGAGCAAGACCCGCGCTACGCCGAGGCGCGCGCCGCCGACGAAGCGGCCATCCGGCGCGGGGATTACAACTTCCCCGGCATCGGGAGGGACCGATGACCTGGATCAACACGCCGCTGGCGGCGATCAACCTGGAGCAGGTCTGCCGGATCAGCTTCCGCTACATGGACGAGCGGCACGATGTGATCGACAGCTTCGTGCTGCACATGGCCGACGGGACCGTGGTGCCGCTGGATTACACCGATCCCGGCTTTGACGAGATCAGCATCATGCTCACCGAGGAAGGCTTCACGATGACCACGCGGGCGGCGCTGCCCGATCCGCCGCCGCCCCCGGCCAGCCGCAAGACGAGGCGCTACTTCGTCATGAACGACACGGACGGTGTTTTTGCGCATCCGGACCCGATGACCTCCAAGGAGGCCGAGCGGTTCATGGTGCAGTTCCTGAAGCGGTTCGAGCGGCAGGGCTTCTACTCCTCGGTGCGCGGGCGCATCCCGCTCTCGGAGTTGAAGCTGTCGCTGAGGCAGGCCGAATGACGCCGGCCAAACCGTTCAAGCGGGCGTTGCGGACGCAGGCGGCCGCGAAGTTCCTGAACATGTCCACGCACACGCTGGAGAAGTGGCGGCTGACGGACAGGGGCCCTGCGTACTACAAAATCGGCCGCAAGGTTTTCTATCTGCCGGAGGATCTGGTGCGGTTCGCCAAGCTGTATTCGCCCGGCCAGGAGAAGTCGGCATGAGCTACACCGACGAGCGCATCCGGCAAATCAGCACGGAAGCCCAGGAGGCGTTCTGGGCGAAGGTGGTGGAGCTGACCCCGGACTCCAGATCTGGAGACTTCGATCCGATGGCGGCGTTCAACTTCGAGCGCGTCTGCAACAGCGCCGTGCGGCTGTGGATCGCATGGAACGTTCCCGGCCAGCGGGAGGCGAACCAATGAGACCCGGATCGTTCGTGAAGGTTCGGGGGGCGGCGCACCTCTACGAGGGACGCATCATGGGGATCGGCCGGCTGACGCTGACCATCGACATCGGGGACGGCTGTTCGATCACGCTGCGGCGGGACGCGGCCAGCATGAACCCCGAGCAGTGGCATCTGGCCGGTATTCCGGTCGAGGTGATCGCGCTGCTGGCTGAAGTCAAGCAACGGCCCCCGGCGGGTTTCGCCGACCGCCTTGCGGCCATCGAGAAGCGCACCAGGAGGCGGCCATGAAGATCCAGCACTTCCCGCTGGGAACGATCGTGGCGACGCCGGGGGCGCTGAACGCGCTGCAAGAGGCGGGCGACAATCCGGCGCGCTATCTGAACCGGCACCGCCGCGGCGATTGGGGAGACCTGCCGCCTGGCGACCGTCAGGCCAACCTGCAAGCGCTGGTGAGCGGCCAGCGGCTGCTCTCCGCCTACCACCTGTCGAACCATGGGCGGATCTGGATTATCACGGAGGCGGACAGGAGCGCGACCACGATCCTGCTGCCGGAGGAGTACTGAAATGCAAATCACAAAAACCAGGAGACGAAATTGAGAAACGCAACCACAGAAGAGTTAATCGCCGCGCGGCTGTCGCTGACCTCCAAGATGCTGGTCACCGAGTCGGCCATCGTGCGGATGCAGGCCGAGTTGAACGAAATGAAAGAGCAGCTGCGGCGGCTGGACGGCGGGGAGGCGCAAGCCGTCTCGGCGGTGAGGGTGGGTCCCCGGCGGGGCCGCCCCCCGCAACCTGCCAAGGCGGCCCGCGCCAAGGGCGGCGGCAACACGGGCTGGTCCGCAGACCCGGAGGAGCGCAAGGCTGAGATAGCGAGGCGCAGGGCGGTGGCCGCCGAGCGCCAAGTCGCCAAGAACAAGAGCGCCGCCGGTCAGAAGGGGGCGGCGAGTAAGTGGGCCGCGATGACGAAGAAGGAGCAGGACGCGCACATCGCGAAGATGACTAAGGCCCGCAAGAAGGCCCGCAAGGCCAGGGCCAACGGTGCGCTCATGGCGCCCACGGTGCGGATGGCGCGGAATGCGGAGACGATCCAATGACGCGCCTGTCCAACCGCCAGCATCCGATGCTGCGGATCTTCGCCGAGCACGGCTGCAACTGGCACATGCTGATCGAATCGGCCCAGCATTACGACCAGCGGCCCTTCCGGTCGATGCTGATCCGTAAGTGGATCGCCTACGCTCCGGGGCGCGGCTTCCATCTGACGCGCGAGGGTAAGGCCGCCTGGGAGGAGTTCCAGCGCACGGACATCTCGCGCAAAGATCCCACGCAGCCGCTGACGAAGCTGTTCGATCCGTCGGCGTATCTGCGCAAGAGCGCGGCATGACCAAGCGGCGCTGCCAATGGTGCGGAGCCATCGAAGGCTCGACCTACGCGGACTACGGCTACCGGCACATCCGGGTGAAGATCCGGCGCGACCCGCGCACGAAGCGGGTGGAGTGCCAGCTTTGCGTCAGGGGTATGCGCGAACTGCGCAGAGAAGCCCGTGCGAAGAGGCCCGCCTCGTAAACGGGGACTCAACGGGCGTTGGGGGGGGTCGCTGAGGGGCCCCCCTTTTTCTCAACTCACCAGAAGGAGTTTGAATGTCGAAAACACGGAAACAGAAGGCGACGCTCACGCCGAGGCCGGCGCGAAAGACGGAAACCGCAGAGCCCGAGGCCGACAACTGGCTCGAGAGCATCACTCCGAAAGGAGCCTTTCATAAGGGGTTGGCCACGGTGTGGCTGCAAGACATCACAAAGTCAGATGCGGCGGAGTGGCTCTTGCGCGTGCCCGAATATCAGCGCAGCAAGAAAGCGCGCAGTCTCAAAGAATTTCTGGCGGATATGTTAGAGGGCCTATGGATTCCCGACGACGCATTGGTCGCATTCGACCGCAAGGGCGATCTGATCAATGGTCAGCATGTTCTCACTTCGCTGATGCAATCCGCGCTGCCCAGCGTCTCTTGCGTCGTATTGATCAATCGACATCCGGACGCGTATCTCGGATTTGATCTGGTGCAGCGGCGGTCCCTCGCCGACAACCTGAAGGGCGAAACATCGGCGCCAGGCGCGGTGGGAAAAGTGCTGCACGTCCTGGAGAAGTGGGATCGGGGCGATTACGCTGGCAAGTCGTACGTGAATTCTCGCGAGGGTAGCGTCGCATTGGGAGGGCGGCGCGGCCGGGAGCGACTGAAACAGAATCCCGGCATCGAGCGCCATCTGTTCCCGAACCCTTTCCGAACCAATCAGGGATACCGCTCCGTGGCGGCGATGCACGCGGCGTCCTATCGGCTGCACGCAATCGATCCGCAAAAGGCCGAGGAGTTCTTCCGCAAATTCACCGAGGGCACCGGACTCCAAGCCGCCGATCCGATCTACGCACTGCGGAAGAAATTCATGAACATGGGCGAACACGACCGATTGCGCAGCGGCCCGACGCTGGCTCTGATCATTGCCGCCTGGAACGCGTGGCTTCTCGGAGGCACGGGTCTGGCGTTCCGCGTTGGCCAACCGTTTCCTCCAATTGGCGGGCCGCTCGAGGTTCCGGAGTCGCCGCGCAGCAGCAGCAAGGTGCATTGAAATGGCGGAACACCAAACGCTGAAAGCCGAAGTGGATCGATTGACTGCCGCCGGCTGGCGGGCTTCGACGCCCGCGAGCACGCCCGGTATCCAGTACGCGTGGATTCGATGGACGCATCCCGACCTGCCCAACAAGAGTTTCTCGCGGAAGCAGGCTCTCAGGCGTCTAGCAAAGGGGCAGTGCTGATGCCGGGGCAACCGGGAGAGGTTCTCATTGACATGGAGGCAGGGAACGTAATCCTGACCATCGTGGACGGCACGCACCAGATGACAATCACGCTACCTCCGGCGCAGGCGCGGGGGATCGCACAGTCACTGATGCGGGCCGCCAATGACGCCGACGCGGAGCGCAATTGATTACCTTCCGCGTGAAGCCGCACGACATCCGCCGGGGCGTGGAGGTGTGCGAGATCTATTCCGACCACGGCCTGCTGCTGGGTGTGCTCTATCCGATGGATTGGGGCGTGCGCCTTGTGAGCAAGTATCTGGAGGAGGATCGCGTGCAGTTCGACCGGCGGTCGCCCAAGGCGCTGAACGTGAAGCTGCTCGAAGACTGATACTGGTTCTCATGAAGGCGCATCCTAAAGCGGGCCGGGGCGCCCAGAAGGATTACACGCGCAAGGCGTTCGGGAAGGCGCTGGCCGAGCACGAGCGGCGCGTAGGCGCGCAGGTGCAATTCGGAATGCGGTA
>Ga0126377_10002473_pt1 | contig 12756 bp, 7 predicted proteins | sample PanSoiMetPlot_22_FD_92647 | JGI IMG/M metagenome (GOLD analysis project Ga0126377, IMG submission 92647) | Tropical forest soil microbial communities from Panama - MetaG Plot_22 | ecosystem: Environmental > Terrestrial > Soil > Tropical forest > Bulk soil | place: Panama | collected 2016-02-17
ATCGCAGTGGATGCGGCGCAGCATTGAATACAATCTCGAGCCATGGAAACTTTCGAGCCACAACGCTGTAGCCGATATTGAACGCCACCACAGCCAGATAGATGTAAAACACAGTGGTGTTGAAGAGCGCATACCCGCTCACCAGTCCTCCCGCGATAAGCGTCGCGGCAAACAGTTTTGCGCCGCCCGGGCTGATTGCACCCGATTGCACGGGGCGGTTTCTCTTCTGCGAGTGCTGCCGGTCGGACTCCGCATCCATAATGTCGTTTATTGTGTAGAGCCCCCCGTAAAGCAGCACATTGAATGAAAGGTAAAGAACAAATAACGAGGGCAGCCATTGAATCGGTAGCCCTCTGGCAATCAGCGCAGCCCCCAGCACTACTCCGGCGAACGAGAGATGAAAACGGAACCGGATCAATTTAAGCAGATTACTCAGGGCATTTCTTTTCTGGGAAATTGAATCCGGAAGTTTGGTCCGAGACACATCTATTTGCCCTTCTTCTCCCCGGGCAAGGCAAAATGGGTGGCCACAATCGCGGCAACGAAATTCGAGATGCCCGTTTCGCCGCGTCAGCTGGTTGATGCGATGTCCAGTTAACACACAGACCAATGGATGTCGAACCTTCTTCTTCCCCTTCGCCTCGAGCAGAAATGAATGACCGCAATGGCATGCGTATTCCGTCAGGCCGCAACGCTCACCGACCGTATGCACTTTGTGCCCGACCAGGTTGCAGCGATGCCTGACACCCTTATGAAAGTATTGCCGTTTAGCATAGGGAGAGGTTTCCAGCTCAAATAGAAGTGGATGACCGCAGCCATTGCAGATGTACTCACAATGCCCGTCGCGCTCGCTGGTCTTCGTATATGAGTGCCCGCCCAGAAAACACGATAGATTATGACGCACATGAGCAACTGCTCCCTTTTCACGAAGCAATGATTCTCCACACGGACAGAACAGCGAGTTCTCCCGGCTCTTATCGAAACGACGATTTATCACCCTGTGGCCGAGGACGCGGCAAATCGATTTTTTTACTAAGGAATGGGAGAGCGAATCGACATCAAATGTCATGCCCCCGGAAGACACCGACGATGACTTCATCTTTTCCCTCCTTGCCCGGAGAATCAATTACAAAAGTGATGGTAAGTGGTGGGATATAAATTTAGAGTGTTTTCGTAACTGATGATTACGCTCCACTAACCCTTATTGGAATTATTCACTTTTGACCTTGAAATTTGACAAGTATCGAGAAGAAATAGGGCAATCAATGTGCCACACGATTTATTAACTTAAGCGAGGGAACCGACAGGGAAAGTGCCATCTTTTTCTGTCAGATGTCGTAATTTGATGTGTACTGCATTTCAGCTGAGCAATTACTTAGTGTGCCGGTTGACGGCATCAAAATCGAAATTCTCGATAAATTTCGAATATATCCCCAAAATTACCGACTCAACGAATAATCCTGAGAGAGCGCCGACAACAAACCAAGCCAGCCATGTGCTTAGTTCTCTTTGGTTGACTGACTGTGCTACCTTCCACCAACTGGAAAGCATTCCCAGCATTGCTGCACCGATAAGTAAAGCCAGTCCCCAGGATATTTTGCATTTTGGAGTTCGGCGAAAGTTTTCATTTACTTCTTCTCCGGGTGCATATCTGATCCAGCGGATGACACAGAGCAGAAGCAGTCCACCCCCTACAGCGGTACTTGAATGTTGGAGCATTTTGAAGAGTGGAATTGTGCGAGACCCGATTTCGATCACCGGACTACTTAAGAATTGCAGCTGAATAACAGCCCATCCATACTCATGGGTGAAGCCGTCCCAAATGACGTGAGTAAATGCTCCAATCAGTATGGAAACTACAATCAGTAATGTCCTGGCAATCGGCCGGAAGGTGAATCCCCGTGCCGGCCCGATCAGTCGCTCCTGTAAAACCTGCGGCAGCAGTGAGAGGATCGGCCACTTTAAAAGTGCATGGAAGATCAAGAGCACACCCATCCCCGCAGGAAGACAGAAAAGGAAGACCCCTGGAATTGAATGGCCGAATTGGCCGCGCGGTGCAAGGTTGATAAAATAAATGAAGTCAGGGCTCAGGCTTCCCACGACCAAAGCTGAAAGGACAAATCTTCGCCGGGCAAAAGGGATGATCGCAGCGGGATGGCTAAGCGTAAAAGGCATGACAGTCAAAAGAGGTAAGGATAGTAATCGATCAATCCGAGGTGACCAAGGCCAGGGCGAAAAAAGCTGTTGCCGAGTACGACATAAACATCCGGCGCCAGGGTTCCCTTTCTCTCCACCGTGTTCGCGGTCATAGTTTAGCAAATGAGCGCGCCATGCCTGTCAGGCGTGTTCACTGATCAGAACCTCGTACAATTTTGATAAAGTAACGCCCAATTACACTCCATATCTCGTCGCAGTTGCAGCTAAATTAGGTTCGATCGTGTGCTTGCGGTAATGTAGATTGAAAAAGGCAAAAAGGCCCTCTCCCTCTCTCCTCCGAGACTCTCACCGAATACTTGCAATTTGGCCAAAGGCAGCATACTGCCAAAGTGGGAGGCGATACACTATTTCTTCCTTGCCAGGATCTGACTGATTGCTTTTTGCGCAGCCTCCGGATTCTATATTTCAACCTCGGAGGTTGTCTCATGGGTTCAATATCTAACTCTGCGAAATCAGCTTTGCGTAGAAATTTTTGCCCTGCTCGAATCGCCCTAGTGCCAAAGCTTTGTCTGCTTCACTTGCAAACCGGTATTTTTTCCGAATAAAGCTGATCGCTCCTTCAATCTCATCGACGAACTTTCCCGCCGCCTCTGCCCGCCTGGACGGTGTACCCTTCACATTCAAGTACACAGGGCTCGAATGGGCGAATACCGTATAACCAGCGTGGGTTTTCGATCCGCTGGCAACCCGGGCCGCAATCCACCCGCTGCGCTCAAGCGTAATCTCTTTCTCCAACCTTGCTTCCCGCTGGTCCCGCGCACTCTGCTCTGCCACCACTGCACCATCGAGCACAATCTCGAGGCGGTCGAAAGGCAACCGCGATATGGCTCGTGCCTCTACCTTCAGAGGAGCAGCCACCTCAAGTACCGCCCCAGGCCCCTGACCATTCACGCTCAACTCTAACAATGGACCATTTGAGACGAATGTCCGCCCAGCACGCAGCCCTGCGATCCAGGATTCATATGTGAACGAACCTTCTACCTGCACAAAGACACGGTTGTGGTCGTAGATCCACCAGTCCGTGCCGGAGGAGGCGGGAAGCCGGAATCCGCAGTTGAGATAGCGATAGTATTTTTCGTAATCCGCGTCTCTACCATCAGCCAGGTTGTAGGCGTCAACCACACCCAGTGCGGTGGCGACCGGCATCTCCATTCCGTCACCGTTATGGCACCACACGGTTGTCCCGCCAATTCTCCTGGCCTCGGTGCAGAGCATCGATAGTGTTGGGAAATCCGGTGCTTTGCCGTCCCGAGAAAGCAATCCAGTCGAAACCGGCTCGACCAGACGCGGGATGTTCAGAAACAAACAGTGGCCATATCCGATGCCGTAGGCAGTACTATTGTTCCGCGCTTCCTCCCCCATATCGACAATCGTCCCATCGCGCGAAAACTGCGGCAAGCGACCGATTGGATACCGGTTGCTGATATACGGCGCATCATTGCGAATCAAATAACTAATGACGCTAACGTCCAGGGCTTCGGCGGGCGACACCAGTCGCAGCCGGTCATCCGGATTCTCATCGAGCTCAAGATGGTAATGCGTATGGGTGTTGCCCGAGTACCAACCGGAGGCCTGCAAATCGCGAATTACCGGAATGCTGAAATCACGCACGTGCGTGGTCCCGGGTCCAACCTCGAGGTTTGTGCTCGCGACATCGTGACAAATACCGCGGACCACTTCGATCTGGTAGGCTCCGGGAGGAACCGCCACTTCATAAGCGCCACGAGCATAGAAATACTGCCTGACGGGTCTTTGCGTCCGCTGGGGCATAGTCTTGATCGCCGACGCGGGCAGGAAGGCTTCGCCCGACCAGGTATTGGTTACGCGAATCTTTGCCGCTATTGGTTTGCCGGTCGCGCCATCACGAAGCGCGCCACGAATCACAGCCGGGGCTTTAGTCTCCTGGTGTTCGCCCTGAAGTACACTCAACGGCAAAAGCAGACTACCAGAACCTAAGACCCAGATCGAATTTAGAATTTCACGGCGAGAGAGATAGTGTTCTTGTCCCATTTCCGGTCTTCCTTTTTCCTGATCGCCAACCAAAATACCTAATAAACGAAAGCCCTAAAATCTTTCGTTTGTTTTGGTAACAATTACTCCTCCCGCTTCTGCATTACACTCCGCAGTTGTCTATCGATCAATCCGAGGCGATCAACGCCAGGGCGGCAAAAGCTGTTGCCGAGTCGGACATAAACATCCGACGCCAGGGTTCTCCTTTCTCTCCACCGTGTTCGCGGTCATAGTTTAGCGAATGAGCACGCCATGCCTGCCAGGCGTGTTCACTGATCAGAACCTCGTGCTGGTTTGATCTGAGCCAGATTAATCCCTTTTTTATTGTTGGATGATTTGCTGGAAAGCCTGCCTCTCTGAGCGCGTAGACAATCAGTCCGGTCGCATAGCCATCCGACTGCGCGAGGAGTGAATCATCCAGCGTTCCAGGCGGCCTGAACGGCGCAACCATCTTGTTCCATCCCCAGGGACCGAGCGATTTCAACGCCCATCCTCCATCGTCGCGCTGCCGGCTTTGAATTTCAGTAAGAAACGCATCGCGCTGTTCTTTAGTCAGCAATCCATTCAAGCGAGCCGACGCCAACAACATCCAGGCTCGATTGAAGAGGTTTTGTGAACCGTACTTCTCTTTCAAATATGAACGCATTCTCTCGACCTTCGCTTCTTTTTCACTTTCGGGCGATCCAGGCACAGTTCCGACAGCGATGGCTGCCAGCGTCGCGCCATAGTAGGCGCCGTCGCTGCTCTCGAATGGCTCAAGCCCGAAATTGAGCCAGTCCCAGACTCCATCGGATCGCTGCATCTCCCACAACTGCTTGAGCGCTTCCTGTGTGGGGCCGCCTGGCACTCGCCGATTTTGTGCGGCGTCGGCGCTGGCGAGGATTAAAGCGTTGAGCACGACCTCGGTCCCGCGCGACTCTATCTTTTTGCTCTCATTATGATCGTAAAGAAGTTGGCGAGTGCTGTAGTTTTCCACGCGCCGGGTAGTTTCTTCGATAAGCCGCACCTCCTGCGATGTCGCGGCATTGATCTGCATTGCCCGTCTGAGCGCCGGCCTTGCAATTATGTACGGAACCGTCGTGTGACAGGAGACGCACATGGTCTCCGTCTGACCCGTCCGAAGCTTTTTGGCGTTGGCGAACCAGATGTCCATCCGGTCATCGAGGTATTTCGCCGCATCCTCTCGCTCCCAGTTTCCGGAACGAGATCGAGACTCCTGCGCATCTCCCCGGCGTGCGATGAATCCCGAGTAGAAAACAATGACGAAGCAGAATATCGATACGATCGATATAAACCGAGTTTTATTCACTAACATCATTGCATCTCCTTTCTTAGAGAGCAGAAGAGAGATTACGAAATAAACGAAAATATCGGCCGGTCCGCGGGCTTCCAGCCTGCATGTTTTCTAACCATCACGCCCTATTAGAACATGCAGGCTGGAAACCCGCGGACCGGCCGATATTTTCGCTTATTTCGTAATCTCTGGCAAAAATTCGGGTGGCCGGCGATGCCTGGTCGTCTGTTCGAACGCATATGCCAGCTTGATCAGAGTAGGTTCGCTGTATGCCGCGCCGAAAAATGAAATGCCGACCGGAAGCTTGTGAATAAAGCCCGCCGGAACGGTGATATTCGGATAACCCGCAACCGCGGCCGGAGTCGAGCTGCCTCCCGAAAAATGATCGCCGTTAACCAGGTCGGTCGTCCATGGCGGCCCGCCGGTCGGTGCGACGATAGCGTCCAGACGATCTTTGGCAATCACCGCATCGATTCCCTGGGTCCGCGAAAGCCGATGGTTCTTTTCCAATGCCCGAAGATACTCCGGGCTGCTCAGCGGACCTTTGGCTTCCGCCTTGAGAAACAATTCCTGAGCGAAGTAGGGCATCTCGCGACTGCGATTCTTCTCATTATATTCGATAATCTCTTTGAGCGATCGAAAGTTCGCCTTCGGGCCAAGTCCCGATAAATATTGGTTGAGATCGTGCTTGAATTCGTATAACAAAACCTCGAGCTCGGATTCTTCATACTCCTTCGAGGGCTCGAGGTTTACCGGATCGATAATCGTTGCGCCCGAACGTTTCATCGACTCGATCGCACCATTGATCAAACGGTCCACCTCATCGCTATAGCCGAAATACTTGCGCGCGACACCAATGCGCGCACCCTTCAATCCATTGGCATCCAGGAATCGTGTGTAATCAGCGAAAGACTTGGCGCTACTTCCCTGCGTGGCAGTGTCTTGCGGGTCAATTCCCGCGATCACTCCCAGGATAATCGCGGCGTCAGTCACATTTCGAGCCATCGGTCCCGCCGTGTCCTGACTATGGGCTATAGGAATGATCCCCGAACGGCTGACCAGACCGAGCGTCGGTTTGATCCCCACAATTCCATTTGCCGTGGCCGGGCAAACGATCGAGCCGTCGGTTTCGGTTCCAATTGCCGCAGCGCAAAGATTGGCCGAGACGGCTACTCCTGAACCGGAACTCGAGCCGCAGGGATTGCGGTCAAGCGCGTAGGGATTGCGAGTTAAACCGCCACGGCCGCTCCAACCGCTGGTGGAGTGTGTCGAACGAAAGTTGGCCCATTCACTGAGGTTTGTTTTGCCGAGGATAACCGCGCCCGCCTCACGCAGTCTTTTCACAATGAAAGCATCATGTTGGGGGACCGAGCCTTCCAGGGCCAGTGAACCGGCAGACGTGGACATATTATCGGAGGTATCGATATTGTCCTTGAGCAAAATCGGGATGCCATGCAGAGGGCCGCGTGGACCTTTGGTTCTGCGTTCAGCATCGAGCGCATCGGCTATGGTCAGCGCATCAGGATTGATCTCGATCACCGAATTGAGGCGAGGTCCTTCTTTATCGATAGCCACGATTCGTGAGAGATATTTTTCGGCAATCGAATGTGCGCTCATCCCGCCGGACTTCATTCCTTCCTGCAGCTCGGTAATGGTTTTTTCATCCAGTTCGAATGAACTAACCGCCGGGGGGCGACTGGAGGGAGCGGATGAAGGCGTACCTGGATGACGATTGCATCCGATTGACACGGCGATGCTACTGAGCATACCGAACCGTATAAAATCTCTTCGTTTGATCATTGGGAATATTTTATTCTCTCCTTTTTAAACTTACCTTCTGGTCAGCGGCGGATATAATATCAGCAAGAAGTGAGTTGTACCGACCATCACAGGAGTAACTCATGCAACGATTCATCCGTTTTCTCTGTTTATTTTCCATCCTCTTGGGTTATCTGCTTCAATCTTCCCTGCTGCTCGCTGCACCGGGGATCAACATTAATACTCCAATGTCCCCGCCGGGCTGGGCCATGCTGGAACGCGAACTGATCCGCGCCAACGCGGCCGCCTGTGAGGAATTCTTCTCCCGTTATTTCGATGAACGCGGATATTTATTGTGCGTCACTCGGTGGGGCGGAGATGATGGGCCGGACGATGCGATCGAGAACTGCGCCCTCTGGCCGGAGTTGCATGCGCTCGGCGCACCAGAAGTCGTCCGCCGGATGTATGTGAAAGCCCTCGAAGGCCACATCCGGCAATATACCGAAGCCCGAACCGTCGAAGTCCCGATGGCCAGGGATGGAATGTATTACAAAGAGTTCCCCGTGATGTTCGACTGGCAGCACAATGCCGAGGGGCTTCGGGTCTTCAATGCCATGGGACTCTCCGATCCATATGACTCGAACTATTTGCAGCGCGTGCGGCGTTATGCCGGTTTCTACATGAATGAAGACCCGGGGGCACCGAACTACGATCCGAAACTTAAACTGATTCGCAGCATGATCAATGGGAGCCGCGGACCGATGTTGCGAAAAGCGACCGCACTGGACTGGACCGGTGATCCAATCGAGGTGAAAAACCGCTTCCCGAGACTGGTGCACGGCGAACAGAGCTACGAGCAAATGCTGGCCCACTTCAAAGATTACAACGATGTCGCCGGCGATCACCCGCTCAACCTGCTCAGCACGACCCTGGCCTTGAATGCCTACATGTCGACCGGTGAGAAGAAGTATCGTGATTGGTTGCTGGAATACGTGGACGCGTGGCGGGAACGGATGGCGGCGAACGCGAACATCATTCCCTCGAACATCGGTCTCGACGGCAAAATCGGCGGGGAATGCAACGGCAAGTGGTATGGCGGGACCTATGGGTGGGGTTTCACGGTTCAAGTGCCGCAGACCGGCGAGTTCGCCAATCGCAACCGCGTCCCATGGAGCTTTATCGGATTTATGAACGCCTACCTCCTGACGCGCGACGACAGATACGTCGAGGCATGGCGCAAACAGGCAGACGCCATCAATGCGCATATGAAAGTAGAGAACGGGAAAAACGTCTATCCACAGATGCACGGCGATCGAGGCTGGTACGCCTATACAGCGGAGAAATTCAGCGCCTATGCACTCGAAGCATACTTTCTCACGATGAAGAAGGAAGACCGCGAGCGTGTGCCGCGAGACCGCTGGCTGGAGTATCTTGAAGGCCGCAATCCCGGGTTTCCGGAAGAATCGCTGCGACGCGATCTGGAGCGGGTGCGCAGCCGCGTGCAAGCCATGCGCAACGATGAGACCACACCTGACACACGGCTGGCGGACGACCCGATGAGCTTCAACCCGGCGTCCGTGAATGCGCTTATGCAACTGATGTGGGGGGGGTTGACGCCCGATCTACGAGCAAGGACGTTGTTCAGCAATTTGCGTTATTTCGATCCGATCAAGCGCCGCGCCGGCATTCCCGAAGATGTCGCGGCGCTGGTCGAAGGGATAACCGGCGATTCGGTGACGGTAACACTGGTCAATGTCAACCAGACCGAGGGCAGGGAGCTCATGGTCCAGGCCGGCGGTTATGGTGAGCACCGGTTTGATGCGGTCGAGTGGAACGGGCAGACTATCCCGCTAAATGCAAGGGAGTTTACCGTCAAATTGGGCCCGGGGGCGGGAGGGAAACTCAACCTCAAAATGCAGCGGTTTGTTAATCAACCGGTCGTGGCCTTTCCCTGGGATCGCAATTAAAAGCCAGTTCACCACAGAGGAGCAGAGTACGCAGAGACCACACAGAGAGAAGAAGAAATAGTTCTCTGCTTTTTTCTCCTCTCTGCGTTGCCTCTGCTCGCTCCCTGCCTCTGCGGTGAATTGGGCACTATGATCTCCAACCCGGTTATGGCAAAATGCTCCGGTTTCCACAATACTCCAGTTTCAAGTTAGCTTTAGAACAATACTCCGCTTTCCTTTAAGGAGGTGTAAAGATGCATCGCTGGTTGCTATCCTGCGGTTTGCTCATCGTAGTCTTCATCTTCATATCCATTGGTCAGACAAAAATCACGAACTCGCAGGCTCCTTCAAGACCTGAATTCCATCCCGCGCCCGAAGTGCCGGCCATGCCCAGAGCCCTGATGAAATTCCCCAGGACTAAGATTACTTCTGCCAAGTATCCGGCGCTCGACTTCCATTTTCATGGCAGTCGACTGAGAACAGCCGAGGACTATAAAGCGCTGATCAAGCTCATGGACGAGACCGGCGTCGGGGTGATTTGCAACATGGACGGGGGATTTGGAAAGACCTTCGATCAGAATATAAAAGTAGGTGAGCCATTCAAGGATCGCATTATTCAATTTGCCCGAATCGATTTTGAAGGGATCAACCAGCCCGGATGGTCTGAAAAAACAGCTGCTGAACTGGAGCGCTGTTTTCTGGCCGGCGCCGTCGGACTGAAGATCAATAAGGTGCTCGGGCTCGACCTAAAAAACTCCGACGGCACCTATATCCAATCCGATGATCCGCGCTTCGATCCGATCTGGGCAATGTGTGCCAGGCACAACCGGCCCGTTATGATCCACACGAGCGACTCCTATGGCCGTTTCTTTCCCATTGGTCCGGAAAACGAACGCTACGAAGCCGGGCTTTGGCGGAGTAGCCCCGAAGGGAATTACTATCAGACCGGGCAACCCACTCCTGAGGTGATCGAAAAGGCGCGCGAGAACATGCACGCCAAACATCCCAAGACGCGCTTCGTCAACGCGCACATGGCCATGCTTTATTACGACATGGATAAAGTCGCTGCGCTGCTGGATAAATATCCAAATGCGGATGTCGAAATCTCCGCCACCGTTCAGGACCTGGGACGCGCACCCTTGATGATTCGCAAGTTCTTTCTCAAGTATCAGGACCGGATCATTTTCGGATCTGACGGTAATCCCGGGCGCGGGATCGAAGAGTTCTGGGTTCCTCATTGGAGATTCCTCGAAACCTTCGACGAGCATTTCGATCATCCGGCTCAGCTTCGCTCGGCGACCGGCGCTCCGTTGCACGGCCGCTGGCGAATCTACGGTATCGGGCTTCCCGACGATGTTCTTCGCAAAGTCTACTACGCCAATGCCCTGCGATATCTGCCGGCAGCTCGCGCTTCGATCCAGAAGCAGCTCGCGGCGCGACGCTAGAATTCTGAATGGACGGTAAATGAGTATGAAGAGAGAATACGAAACAAACGAAAATAAACGAAACAAACGAAAAATCCTGAGGATCGTCTCTCTCCTCGGTGCTGTAGTATTGGCGCTGACACCAACCCCGATGGGCCAATCTCCATCATCCCGAGGCTTGCCGGTGACATATGAAAGACTGCTCAACACGACTGAAGAGCCGGGCAACTGGCTTACCTACAGCGGCGATTATCGCAGTCATCATTACAGCAGCTTGAACCAGATCACCGCCGACAATGTCCACCGGCTCCGCGCCAAATGGATCTACCAAATGCATCGCCCTAAAGTGGAGACTACCCCGATTGTCGTGGACGGAGTGATGTACGTCACCCGTCCGCAGAGTGACGTGATCGCCCTCGATGCAGAGACCGGGCGTGCATTATGGACCTTCGAATATCGCCTAGCTGCCAACGTCTATGTTTGCTGCGGCCAGGTCAATCGTGGCCTCGCGATCCTCGGAACCACTCTTTACCTGACAACGCTGGATGCGAAACTCATCGCGCTCGATGCGCGTTCCGGCCGTATGCTCTGGAAGAAGGATCTCGCCGACCCCGGCCTCAATTACACGGCTACCGGTGCCCCGCTGGTAATTAAAGATAAGGTAATCGCGGGAATCGCGGGCGCCGAAGGCGGCATTCGCGGGTTCCTCGATGCTTACGATGCGAAAACCGGCGAACGTATATGGCGCTTCTGGACGATACCAGCACCGGGCGAACCGGGCTCGGAGACCTGGGAGGGGGGCGGCAATGCATGGAAGCACGGCGGAGGATCGACCTGGATAACCGGCTCCTTCGATCCGGAATTGAACCTTATTTACTGGGGCACGGGCAATCCCGGCCCTGATTACAACGGCGACGTTCGGCCGGGCGACAACCTTTATACATGCTCGTTGCTGGCGCTCGATGCGGATAGCGGAAAGTTGAAGTGGCATTTTCAATTTACTCCGCACGACACGCACGATTGGGATGCCACGCAGGTTCCAGTCCTGCTCGATTCAGTGTTTAACGGGAGTCCACGCAAACTGGTGGTCGTGCCCAGCCGCAACGGCTTTCATTATGTCCTCGACCGCCAAACGGGTGAATTCCTATTGGCCAGACAATATGTGAAACAGACCTGGGCAAAGGAGATTGATAAAAAAGGCCGTCCGGTTATTAACCCGGGTCAGGACCCGACCTATGAAGGCAACGACCTGGTCTGGCCAGGCGTGGATGGCGGCAACAACTGGATGTCGCCCAGCTACAATCCCAATACGAAGCTTCTTTATTTCAATTCACGCGAGGAGCGGCGCCGTTACTTCAAAACCGACGCCCCGGAATTTCAACCAGGCGAGGCCTACTTCGGCGGGGGTGGAGGTGGGGGGGCACGTTTCCGGCCCGAAGAGAGCTGGGGCCGGCTACTTGCCATGGTCCCGGAGACGGGAGAGATCAAGTGGGAACACCGCATTCTGACACCGCCCTGGGCGGGGGCACTCTCGACTGCCGGCAATCTGGTCTTCTCTGCCACACCGAGCGGGAATTTTTATGCCCTGGATGCTCGCACCGGTAAAGAACTCTGGAATTTCAACGGCGGCGACCGTGTCTACGCCAGCCCGGTAACTTTTCTCAGCCGAGGTAAACAGCTGGTTACGATTCCGATTGGCGACATCCTCATCGCCTTTGGACTCGATTAAACGGGATTCGTATGCGAAGAATTATTCTGATTGCCTATTGTTTGATGAGCTGCGTACTTGGATTACAGGCTCAAAGACCTGAAAGACAGTCCCGGCCTGCCCTTTCCGAAACGAATCCGTTTACAACAGCAGCGGACCTGGAAGCCGGACGCAAACTATTCATTGGCCGGTGCGGTCACTGTCACGGGCGGAACGGCGAAGGAGGACGTGGCGCATCCCTGAATACAGGCCGGTTCAGATACGGCAGCTCCGACCGCCAAATATTCATGGTAATCCGGAATGGGATTCCCAACACGGAAATGCCGGGCACCTTCAGTTCCCCCGACGCCGAGGTCTGGCGCATTGTCGCATATGTGCAGCAATTGGGCCGTCAGGGAG
>Ga0126377_10002474_pt1 | contig 12755 bp, 10 predicted proteins | sample PanSoiMetPlot_22_FD_92647 | JGI IMG/M metagenome (GOLD analysis project Ga0126377, IMG submission 92647) | Tropical forest soil microbial communities from Panama - MetaG Plot_22 | ecosystem: Environmental > Terrestrial > Soil > Tropical forest > Bulk soil | place: Panama | collected 2016-02-17
TCGGCCGCACTGCTCGAGGCGAAGTGCGCGAGCGAACCGGGAGCGCGAAAGATTCCCGTGAATGTCGTTGCGCTGGGAAGTCGTTTCAATGTCGGGCCCTTCGACATCGAACTCGTCACAATGGTGCATTCGATCCCAGAATCGAATGCGCTGATCATCCGTACACCGAGTGGCACGGTGCTGCACACCGGCGACTGGAAGATAGACCCGACCCCGATACTGCGTGATCCCACCGACGAGAAGAAACTGCGCGCGCTAGGTGTGGAGGGTTGTCTTGCATTGGTTGGCGATTCAACCAATGCGGTGCGCGAAGGCCGCTCACCGTCGGAATCCGGTGTCGCGCGGACAATCGCGGAACTCATCAAGACGGCCCGGGGTCGGGTCGCTGTTACGACATTTGCATCGAACGTCGCGCGCCTGCGGGCCGTCGCAGACGCGGCACGCGCTGCCGACCGCGAGGTTGTTGTCATCGGCCGGGCAATGGAGCGGGTCGTGCAGATTGCGCGGGAGACTGGTTATCTTGAGGGCATCCAGGATTTTCGCCCCATGGACGCCTATGGCTATTTGCCCCCGAACAAAGTCGTCGCGCTTTGTACAGGCAGCCAGGGTGAACCGCGCGCAGCGCTTTCGCGTATCGCGGAAGACCAGCACCCCGAGGTGACGTTCTCGCCAGGGGACCGCGTGATCTATTCCGCCCGCACAATTCCGGGCAACGAAAAGGCGGTCGGCCGGGTCATCAATCTGCTGATAGAGCAGGGGATCGAAGTCATAACCGATCGAACCCATCTGGTGCACGTATCGGGGCATCCGCGGCGTGCTGAACTTGAAGAACTCATCGGCTGGGTAAAACCTACAGTATTAATCCCCGTGCACGGGGAGGCATTGCACCTGCATGAGCATGCTGCTCTCGCTCGCCGCTGTGGCGTCCGCGAGGTCTTGCAATGTCGTAATGGTGATTTGGTACAGCTTTCGCCGCAAGTGCGTATCGTCGATGAGGTGCCTTCCGGACGGATTTATAAGGATGGTAGCCTGCTCGTCGAGGCCGAAGCGCGTACGGTCGCCGATCGTCGAAGGTTAGGTTTCGCCGGGGCAATTTCCGTCGCTCTAGCCATCACCGATAGAGGCGAAATGGTCGAAGACCCGTCGGTTGACATGATCGGCATTCCCGAGCGCGACCGCGAAGGTGGCTCGATGTACGACGCCGTACGCGAGGCCCTGATCGAAACATTTGAGTCACTGCCGCGTGGCCGTAAACGCGACCCCGACGCGGTGGCCGAAGCGCTGCGTCGCGCGGTCCGCGCCGCCGTTGCCGAGCGCTGGGGCAAGAAACCGATGTGCCATGTCCATGTCTTGACGGTATGATCAGTGATCTGGAGCAAGCGAAATCATGATCGGTCGTCTCAATCACGTTGCCATCGCCGTCGGCGATATTGCCAAAGCATCCAAGGTTTACCGTGACACGCTGGGTGCCGAAGTGTCGGCCAAGGTCGCGCAGCCCGACCACGGCGTTTCGACGGTCTTTATCACGCTGCCGAATACCAAGATCGAGCTCCTCGAGCCGTTGGGAGCGGACTCGCCGATCGCAAAATTCCTTGAGCGCAATCCCGACGGCGGCATTCATCACGTTTGCTACGAAGTAGCGGACATTCGCGTGGCCCGTGAGAAGCTCAAGGCGCAGGGTGCGCGCGTTCTCGGCGACGGCGAACCGAAGGTCGGTGCGCACGGCAAACCGGTCCTGTTTCTTCATCCCAAGGATTTCTGCGGAACGTTGGTCGAGCTGGAACAGGCTTGACGCGAGCGATGAGCACGACCACCGCGATCGCCATTTATTTCCTGATCTGGTGGATCACGCTGTTCGCAGTATTGCCGTGGGGGGTACGCAATCAGGAAGAAAGCGGCGAGGTGACGCCGGGGACTGATCCCGGAGCGCCAGCAATACATCGGGTCTGGCACAAATTAGGTTGGACCACGGTTGTGGCCACTACAATTTCTGGAATTCTCTACGTCGCATACACGCGGGGCCTCATCCCGTACGATTTCCTGATCGCGATCTCCAGCCCACCGCATCGCTAGACAAAACAGGTCGAAAAAAAGAGCAGGGCGCGGAGCCCTGCTCGTCGATTTCTGTGTCCTTTGCCCCGGCAATTTTTGTTTTCTGGGGTGGGCAGCGGTTCGCGCGCCCGGACTTGCTTCTCTCCCAAGACTTGGACCGCAGGTGAGGAACCGGTCTTGCGCCCGGGTTCCGCTCGTACGGACTTGGGCGGACGCTACCCGATCGTCGAAAGCGTGTCAGCACATTTGTGACAATTCAGCGCTCGATCACGATCGGAGCGTCGAGTAGGATCGTTTCTCCTGGTTGCGGAGTAATGGTGACCTTTACCGTCCAGATGCCCGGCTCCGGAATGGTAATATCGCTGACCTGCCAAAGCCCGTCTCCGAGGCCGGCAGCCTGTCGTTCGAAGGCCAGACGGGACGGCGCTGGCGGTTCGAGACGAAGGCGCACCTCCTTTACCGGGAAAACCGTAAAATCCTCGCGCATTACGCGAATCGCCGCCTGGACGGATCCAGCTCGCCCGGGGGTGATCGTCACCTCCGCCATGGCCTCCGGGGCATGGATGTGAACAAAGGCAGCGTCCGGCGTCCGGTCTTCACTTGTGGCCTGCGGATGGGCGGTCGGCGACAAGGTTCCTAACGCCCCGACAAAACCAAGCACGCAGAGACCGATAAGGATTTCGGCAAGGCTATTGCGTAGCAGGGAACGGATTGCGCCGCGTTCCGGCAGCCGCGGCGTGAAGTAAAACTTGTTCGCCGCTGCGATGACGAGCATCGCAATAAACAGTCCTGCTTTCAGCGATATCAGACGCCCGTAATCGGTTGTGAAGAGCTCGCGCGGACTGCCCAGCAGGTTCCAGCTGTTGATCAATCCGCTCCCAAGCAGACCGCTGACGCTGAGAATGGCGACGGCAGAAAAGCGTCGGGTAGCGCGCGTCGCGAAAGCATCCCAGGCGGGCTTTGCGTTCCGTTGTGCCTGCCAAAGCAGCAAAACGAACGCCGGCAGGCCGCCGAGCCACGCTCCGGCCGTCAGCAGATGCAACGTGTCGGAGGCGAGATGGATGTCGCCGGTCAGACCTGGCGTCGCACCGGCATGGCCAACCATTCCAGGCAGGCAAAGTAACAGGGCAGCGGTCGCGAGTTGGAATCCTTTCGGGAGCGGACGAAACAGCGAAAGCGCGAGCACCAACGCCAGAGCGAACCGCGCGCACCAGACGAGACCGAAGCGAGTTTCGAAAAGCACCGGCCAGGCTCGGCCATGCAGGCAGACCTCGAGGAGCGGCGCGCCAAGAATATCGGCAGCGAGCAGGACCAGCCAGACAGCGCCCGAGAGAATGGCGACGACGAGCACAAGCAAAATCAGAACCGACAGCCGGCTGCGAAGCGGCTGAAAATCAGCAGGTACTTTGGCGGGCTCCGCTACCAGGTAAACGAACCCGATCGTGCCGCATGCTGCCAACGTCGCGGCGAAATGCACGCCGCGAACGAAGATCAACGGATCCGCCATGAAGGGGGACCCTCCGCTCTACGGTCCGACGCGAAACGAGAAATCGCCCTGCGTACGGTGCGTGTCCACGGACAATACACGCCACATCACCTTGTAGCTGCCCGCAGGCAAAGCCTTGAGCGGCACGCTCATTCGCGCGCGGTTACTGCGGTCGACAACGGCCTTGCCCGCCTGCACAGAGGCACCTTTCTCGTCGCGCACCTCGATGCTGCTGAAGGCCGGCTCCAGCTGATTGGTGAACCAGAGCACGACCTCCTTCGGCGCCGGAGTAACCGTACTTCCAACTGCGGGGCTTGCCCGATCAAGATGCGCGTGCGCGAAAACAGGGCCCGAAGCAGCGAACAGAAATGCGATGGATGCGATGATGATACGCATGGCTAGCGGCCGAACATCGGCCTCCCTGTATTGATAGTGTTCGCGAAGATGGGTCGTCCGAGCGTATTCGGAAATATGTCGTCAAGGTAGAAGTGGAGCTGGCCGATAATGCCAACACTCGTACCGCTCTGACGATTCACAGGGATCATGGCCTCCACCGCCACCTGGTAGGTTTTGCCAGTGTAAATGATCCCCGGATTGATCGTGCCGGTCGTCACGGTGCCGGACGTCGCGGTGTTCGAGACTGGAGTCTGGAATGATGCCTCAACAATCGGAATCAGCCGATTGATGAAATCGGGCAAACCAAGATCGACCACTGCCGATTTCAGGTACGGCATGCTGTATTGGAGCGTGGCACCCCAATTGAAGACACGCGGGATGTACTCCGAATCGATATCCTGCTCGAGGGTATCGGGATCAACCGTCGCGGTGACGACCTTCGACACACCGGGAATCGAATAGCCGAACTGGCCCGTGATTGCGAACGGCCGCGCCCAATTCATGCTTGGCGGAAGGTCACCGAAGCCTTTTCCGAAATAAAGTGTGGGCGTGTAGACGTTGAAACGCTCGGCGCCCACGCCCTGTGCACCGCTCCCGCACCATTCGATTTCCAGTCCTGCCGACAGCACGAACTCATGCTCGGCATTCTTGTAGAGTCGGTACTTGAACAGCGTCTCCACATTCTGGAAACCGCGTGCGCCATTCATCGTAAGACCGCCGGGTGCATAGAGACGCGACCAAGTGGGGGCAATCGAGACCGCAAAATCCTCGGTGATGCGTTTGGCGTATTCCGCCGAGATATCCAGTTGCTTGAAGGACGGAATATCGCCGGTTTTCGACATGGAGACTGTCGGCAAAGCCAGTTCGTCGGTTACGCCGGGGTCGTCGATGGCGAGCGTCGCTGGGAAGAAACGATTGCCAACGATCTCGTGCGCGCGCGCAGTAGACGCTGCCAGTGTGACAGCGAACATGACCAAGGGCCATGAGTTCTTGAACATGGGAAACCCCAGTATCGCGATGACGGAGAAGACAAGCGGCGTTGAACGCGGCAACGACGTCAGGCAATACTGGGGGGACCTCGCGCAAGACCGGGCTCGCCGACAACTGCATCGTGCCGGGGACTATCGATGGGTGGCGGAACTGATTCCGGGGCCGGCGTGGCGTAAGCGGCGATCGCAGTGCCGTGCGGCAAGGGCGGCGCAGACACACTGCAAAGGTTGCAATGGTCGCAGGCGTGAGTCGGTGCAAGCGGGCTTTGGTCGTACCCGGGGTCCACCGCGGCGGACGCGTCGTTGTGGCAGATGACTGAGAATGGATCGACCGATGCAGGCTCGGACGCAGGGACAATGCCCCACGCGACCGTGTGCAAGGCAAGCGCCATGGCCGCCACAGCGCCCAGAAACTGCCTGATGCCTACTCGCATGTTCTCGTCGGCCTCTATTGTTGCCAGGCTAACATGGATATAGATGCGGCAGCATCCGATAAATTCCCGAAAAAGCGCTCTGGCCCTTGTGTTTTTGCGAGCGATCCGCTTTCTCTGACCCCGTCATCCTCGAATCCTTTCAGATACCATGCGCCTGTCCCGCTTCTTCCTGCCGATCCTGCGTGAGACCCCAAAAGAGGCGGAAATCGTCTCGCACCGACTGATGTTGCGCGCGGGAATGATGCGGCAGGAGGCCGCGGGCATTTATGCGTTCCTGCCACTCGGTTTCCGCGTGCTGCAGAAGATCTGCCAGATTGTGCGCGAGGAGCAAAACCGCTCAGGCGCGATCGAATTACTGATGCCTACCATTCAGTCGGCTGACCTATGGCGGGAGAGCGGACGCTACGAGGCCTATGGCAAGGAGATGCTGCGCATTAAGGACCGACACGAGCGAGACATGCTCTACGGTCCGACCAACGAGGAAATGATCACGGAAAGTTTTCGGGCCTACGTGCGCTCGTACAAAGATTTGCCGCTCAACCTGTATCACATCCAGTGGAAGTTCCGCGACGAAGTGCGCCCGCGTTTCGGACTGATGCGCGGCCGAGAATTCCTGATGAAGGACGCCTATTCATTCGACATTGATCAGGCCGCGGCGACACATTCGTACAACAAGATGTTCGTGGCCTATCTGCGCACGTTTGCGCGAATGGGACTGAAGTCGATTCCAATGCGCGCGGAGTCAGGACCGATCGGTGGAAACCTTTCGCACGAGTTCATCATCCTCGCGCAGACCGGCGAGTCCGAGGTCTTCTGTCACAAAGATTATCTCGACATGGCCGTGCCGTCGGCCGATGTGAATTTTGACGACGTCACAGGTCTTCAGAGCATCGTCGACAAATGGACGGCCCAATATGCGGCGACGTCTGAAATGCACGATGCCGCGGTCTTTGCCCGCGTGCCAGCGGAGAAGCAGGTCTCAGCACGGGGCATCGAGGTTGGCCATATTTTCTATTTCGGCACCAAATACTCCGAGCCCATGAAGGCCGTCGTCGCAACGCATGACGGCAAGGAAGTTCCCGTCCACATGGGCTCTTACGGCATTGGCCCGAGCCGCCTGGTTGCGGCCATCATCGAAGCATCCCATGACGATGCCGGTATCATCTGGCCGGAGCCCGTGGCGCCCTACAAGGTCGCCATCCTGAACCTGAAGCAGGGTGCATCCGATACCGATGCCGCCTGCGAGCAAATTTACCGTGAACTCAGTGCGAAGGGGACTGAAGTTCTCTATCATGACCTTGATGAACGGCCTGGGGCAAAATTTGCTACCGCGGACCTGATTGGACTTCCTTATCAGGTCCTGGTCGGTCCGCGCGGTCTCGCCGAGGGCAAGGTTGAGCTCAAAAAGCGTGCTGATGGCGGCCGGGAAAACCTAAGCCCAGCGGCTGCGATAGATCTGCTGTCCAGGTAATCGGTCGCGATTCGCTATTCCGCGGACCCGCGACAAGACGTCCAGAGCAAAAATCCTGTGTGTTGCCAATGGCTTTGCCCTCGCGCCTTTGGCACGAATCCGCCAGAATCTCTATGAACAGTCGAGCGCGGGACCAATCAACGATGAGCGAGCCCCAGGGGACGCGGGCCTTTTCCCCGTTCGAATGGATGCTGTCGCTGCGCTACTTGCGGGCGCGGCGCAAGGAAGGATTCATTTCGGTCATCGCGGGGTTTTCGTTTCTCGGCATCATGCTCGGCGTTGCAACCCTCATCATTGTGATGGCGGTGATGAATGGCTTCCGCAAGGAACTGCTCGACAAAATTCTCGGGCTCAACGGACACCTACTAATCCAGCCACTCGAGAAGCCTCTCACTGACTGGGAGGAGGTGGCCGCGCGCGTTGCCGGCGCTCAGGGTATCCGGCTTGCTGCGCCGATCGTCGAAGGGCAGGCGCTTGCGTCGTCGCCGTTCAATGCGGGCGGCATCCTGGTGCGCGGCATTCGTCTGATGGATCTGGAAAAGCTTCCCTCCATCGCCAACAACATCAAGCAGGGCTCGCTGAAGGGCTTCGATGACGAGCAGGGCGTTGTGATCGGACGCCGGCTCGCCGATCAGCTTTCGTTGCGATCCGGTGACAACATCACGCTCGTTGCACCGCGCGGTGCTGTCACTCCGATGGGAACAACGCCGCGCATCAAGGTCTACAAGATCGCAGCGGTCTTCGAGATCGGTATGTCGGAATACGACAATGCCATGGTTTTCATGCCGCTGAAGGAGGCGCAGGCCTATTTCAACCGCGTCGGCGACGTGACCGCGATCGAGGTCTATACGAACAATCCAGATCGGGTCGATCGTTATCGGGGCGCGGTGCAGGACGCCGCGCAACGTCCGATCTTCATCATCGACTGGCGTCAGCGCAACGCGACATTCTTCAATGCGCTTCAGGTCGAACGCAACGTGATGTTCCTGATCCTGACTCTCATCGTGCTGGTCGCCGCTTTGAACATCGTTTCGGGCCTGATCATGCTGGTGAAAGATAAGGGCCAGGACATCGCCATCTTGCGTACAATGGGCGCCACTCAGGGCGCGATCATGCGCGTCTTTTTGATCACCGGCGCGTCCATTGGTGTCGTCGGCACCATCGTCGGCTTCATGCTAGGTGTCGTCGTCTGTCTCAATATCGAAAGCATCCGCCAGTTCTTGTCGTGGCTGACGAATACAGAACTGTTTTCGCCCGAGCTTTATTTCCTTTCGCACCTGCCCGCCGACATGGACTCCGGTGAGACGACTGCGGTCGTCATAATGGCGCTGGTGCTTTCACTGCTTGCTACTTTGTACCCGTCATGGCGGGCGGCGCGCCTCGATCCGGTGGAGGCGTTGCGCTATGAGTAAAGCCTACACCGCCGCCAGGGTGGAAATGATCGAGCAGCCGGAGCCGCCGCAAGCGCGCCAGGAAGAGGACGTTCCGATCCTGTTCCTGCACAACATCGAACGTCACTACCGCCAGGGCGACGAGACCTTGCACGTGCTCAACGGCATCGAACTCGCACTTTGGGCGGGCCAGTCGGTCGCCTTGGTGGCGCCGTCAGGCGCCGGCAAATCGACACTGCTGCATATCGCTGGTCTGCTTGAGCACCCGGATCACGGTGACGTCTATATTGAAGGGCGCGCGACCGCGATCCTCGCGGATCAAGAGCGAACCCGCATTCGACGCAATGAAATCGGATTCGTCTATCAGTCTCATCATTTACTGCCGGAGTTCTCGGCGCTTGAAAACGTGCTGCTGCCGCAAATGATCCGAGGCCTCAAGCGCGCGGAAGCGAAAACGCGCGCGGTCGAACTCCTTGAATATCTGGGATTGGGCGCTCGCCTAAACCACCGGCCGGCAGAGCTTTCGGGCGGCGAACAGCAGCGCGTGTCGATTGCCCGCGCGGTTGCCAATGCGCCGCGAATTTTGTTGGCCGATGAGCCGACTGGCAACCTCGATGTTCACACCGCCGAACATGTCTTCAGCGCGCTCTCGCAGTTGGTGAGGGCCTCCGGCCTCGCGACCATTATTGCCACGCACAACATGGACCTAGCGGCCCGCATGGACAGACGCGTGACCTTGCGGGACGGCAAAATCACTGAGATGGCCTGACGAGGCATGCACCTTATCTGGGGCAACCTGAAGAGACCCGCCTAATCCATTGAATTCGCACCAAGTTCTCCCGAATGACTTATCGCTTGACTTTAGAACAAACGATGAACTATGTTCTCTCTATGTTCCAGGAGACGAAGTTATGTTCAAAGCTGTGATCCAAGAAGCTGCCGCTCTAGCCTCGCTGGCGCTGTTTATCGGAATGATCGCCATCTGGACCCAGGTGCTGGGAAATCTTTGAGGGCCGCGGGAACGACCTTCCCCCGTCATGCCCGGCCCCAGCGCCGGGCATCCACGTCTTACAGGCCGTCCCTCCCGAGAGACGTGGGTGGCCGACATCCCCCGGCCATGACGCGGGGCGACCGCAAGAAAAGTGGGAATAGCTTCGTAGCCCGAGGTGGACAGCAGGGGGCGACACCCCCACTCTGAGTGCGACAAGGAATCACCCAACCCCGTTCTGACATGGCCGGCCTCGATTTCGTGCACTTGCACGTGCACTCGTCGTTTTCGCTGCTAGAAGGCGCGCTCACGATCGCGCGCCTCGCTGAATTGGCGAAAACCGACCACCAACCGGCGCTCGCATTGACCGACACCGACAATATGTTCGGTGCGCTGGAATTCTCGGAAAAGCTGTCGGGTTCCGGCATTCAGCCGATCATCGGGTGTGCGCTTGCGATCGATTTCGGCGACAGCGACCACGGCCCGCGTAACGTCAATGCGGCCCCGGAACGCTCGCGTATCGTGTTGCTGGCCACGCGGCGAGAAGGTTACCGCAGCTTGATGCGGCTCAATTCGCGCGCCTTTCTCCACACGCCAGCGAACGAGCCGCCGCGCCTGAGGCTCGAATGGCTGGAGAAAGAAACCGCGGACATCATCGCGCTGACGGGCGGACCGGGCGGCCCCCTCGATATGGCTGTCGCTGCCGGGCAGAGCCATTTTGCGGCAGCCCGATTTGATGCGCTGCTTAAGCTCTTTGGCAACCGCCTTTACGTCGAATTGCAACGGCACGGCACTGCGGCCGAACGGCGCGCCGAGCCGGTGCTGATCGATCTGGCCTATGGCAAAGGTGTGCCATTGGTGGCGACTAACGAACCCTATTTTGCGACGGTACAGGATTATGAGGCGCATGACGCGCTGATCTGCATCGCCGAGGGTCGCCTGGTCGCCGAAAGCGATCGCCGCCAGTTGACGCCGGAGCATCGCTTCAAAACCCGCGCAGAAATGGCGGAGCGATTCCGCGATCTGCCGGAGGCTCTGACAAACACTGTTGAAATTGCGCAGCGCTGCGCGTTCCGTCCGCGCACACACCATCCGATTCTTCCGCGGTTTTCGACCGGAGATACCGACAAGTCGCTCGATGAAGCGAGTGAGCTCCGCAAACGCGCGGAAGAGGGGCTCGAGCGGCGACTTGAATCCGCCGGGGTCGCCCCCGGTCATACGGTTGATGAATATCGCGAGCGGCTGGAATTCGAACTCGGCGTCATCGCCGGCATGAAATATCCGGGCTATTTCCTGATCGTCTCCGACTTCATCCAATGGGCAAAAAAGCAGGGCATCCCGGTCGGGCCAGGTCGTGGTTCGGGTGCCGGATCGCTTGTTTCCTATGCGCTGACGATCACCGACCTCGATCCGATCCGGTTTGGCCTGCTGTTTGAGCGCTTCCTCAACCCCGAACGGGTGTCGATGCCGGACTTCGACATCGACTTCTGCCAGGATCGCCGCGACGAAGTGATCCGCTACGTGCAGGAGCGCTACGGCCGAGACCAGGTCGCGCAGATCATCACCTTCGGTACATTGCAGGCGCGCGGTGTGCTGCGCGACGTCGGCCGTGTCCTGCAAATGCCCTACGGGCAGGTCGACAAGCTCTGCAAACTGGTGCCACAGAATCCGGCCGCGCCGGTATCGCTCAAACAGGCAATCGAAGGCGAACCGCGCCTGCAGGCTGAAAGGGAAGGCGACGCCGTGGTGAAACGCGCCTTCGACATCGCGCAAAAGCTGGAGGGTCTCAATCGTCACGCATCGACCCATGCCGCCGGCATCGTAATCGGAGACCGCCCACTGTCCGAGCTGGTCCCACTGTATCGCGATCCGAAGTCCGACATGCCGGTCACCCAATTCAACATGAAGTGGGTCGAGCAGGCCGGCCTTGTGAAGTTCGATTTCCTCGGACTGAAAACCCTGACGGTCCTGCAGACGGCGGTCGCGTTGGTGAAAAGGCGAGGCATCCATATCGATCTCGCGGCGATACCGCTTGACGACAAGAATACCTACGACCTTCTGGCACGCGCTGAAGCGGTCGGCATCTTCCAACTGGAAAGCGCGGGCATGCGACGGGCGCTGCTGGACATGCGGCCGGACCGGTTCGAGGACATCATTGCGCTGGTCGCACTCTATCGTCCCGGCCCGATGGCAAACATTCCGACCTATTGCGCGCGCAAGCACGGGATGGAGCAACCGGATTATATCCATCCAAAACTCGAATCGATTCTGCGCGAGACATTCGGCGTCATCATCTACCAGGAACAGGTGATGCAGGCGGCGCAGATCCTCGCGGGCTTTACGCTCGGCGAAGCCGACCTGCTGCGCCGGGCTATGGGCAAGAAAATCAAGAAAGAAATGCAAGCCCAGCGCGAGCGCTTCGTATCAGGTGCGGTCGAGCGCGGGGTCGAGCGCTATCAGGCCGACGCCATTTTCGATCTGCTGGAACGCTTTGCCGAGTACGGCTTCAATAAAAGTCACGCGGCGGCCTATGCGCTGGTCGCGTATCAGACCGCCTACATGAAAGCGAACTATCCCGTCGAGTTTCTGGCGGCGACCATGACACTGGACATGGGCAACACCGATAAGCTCGCGGAATTTCGCGCGGAATCTGAACGACTGGGCATTGCGGTGGACCCACCTTCGATCAACCGCTCGGCGATCGACTTTGAAGTTGACGGCAATACGATCATCTATGCGCTCGCAGCGCTCAAGGGCGTCGGCAAGCAGGCCGTTGAAACGATCATAGCCGCGCGCGGGAACCGAGAATTCGCCGATCTCGCGGACTTTGCGGCGCGCATCAATCCGCGTTCCGTAAACAAACGCGTGCTGGAAAGTCTTGCCGCAGCCGGAGCATTCGATACGTTCGAGAAAAACCGAGCCCGGGTTTTTGCCGCCGTCGACGTCGTGCTTGCCCGAGCGCAACGCGCTCATGATACGGCTGCGATCGGTCAGAGCGAATTGTTCGGGGGAGGTGCGACGCGCGAGCAAATCGCGCTGCCGCAGATCGAGCCGTGGCTACCGGCGGAGCGGTTGCGTCGGGAATATGAGGCCGTCGGATTTTTCCTCTCCGGGCATCCGCTCGACGACTACGCCGCCGTGCTCAAGAAATTGCGGGTGCAGCCCTGGGCAGAATTCGCGCGCGCCGTAAAAGCAGGCGCAACGGCGGGTCGCGTCGCAGCGACTGTAGTTTCACGCTTCGAGCGGCGCACCCGCACCGGCAGCAAGATGGGCATCATCGGCCTGTCCGATCCGACCGCTCATTTCGAGGCTGTCATCTTCTCGGAAGGGCTCGCCGAACACCGCGACTTGCTTGAACCGGGCAATGCGGTGTTGCTTTTCCTGTTTGCGGAAGTGCAGGGGGACGAGGTGCGTGCGCGCATCCAGTCGGCGGATCCGCTCGACAGCGCCGCCGCCAATCTGCAAAAGGGCCTGCGCGTGTTTCTGCGCGATGGCGCGCCTCTTGAGGCGGTGGCAAAGCGGCTAGAGACCGCTCCGCGATCGTCTCA
>Ga0126377_10002475_pt1 | contig 12751 bp, 13 predicted proteins | sample PanSoiMetPlot_22_FD_92647 | JGI IMG/M metagenome (GOLD analysis project Ga0126377, IMG submission 92647) | Tropical forest soil microbial communities from Panama - MetaG Plot_22 | ecosystem: Environmental > Terrestrial > Soil > Tropical forest > Bulk soil | place: Panama | collected 2016-02-17
GCCTCTGAAAGGCTTCATGCCTGTTCGGAGTTTGAATACGAGCCCTGAGAGCCAGTTTCGCAGGGCAAAAGAGAAAGCTCTCAAGAGCTTCCTCAGATTGAATCCACACCCGGATAACCAAGAACCCTAGGACGATCTGACGGAAAATGTTTAGCGAAACTCAGGCACGCATTAATCGCAAACTTGAAGACACCGGTGTTCCCTGCGACTTTTTCTAGCCACGCGAGGCGACCGCGCGTCATGAGGTAGCCGTGACAACTGAGCAGATCGTGCTTGTCTCAGGTCAGCAAAATGGATAGTGTGGTTATTTGGTGTCTATTTGGTGTCTATTTTTAACGTGTACCAGAGAGAATTGTGGGGACTGGGGAGAAATAATAGAAATGCGCGGAAACCAATATTCATGCGGATTCCAGCGCATGTTGAGGTATTGGCGCCTGTTGGCGAAAGTCGGGAGCGTCGAATCCCTCACTCTCTACCTCTCAAATTCCTCGTCGTTGGCCGAAGCAGACGACCCCATCAGGGATTGAAACTCGGACGTTCCGCCTGCAATTCGACCTCGCCTTACAAAGTTCAATTAGCGCTGAAGGCACAATTTTGAATTGTTCGCGATCGGACTGGCGCACCGCTAAAAGGCCGGTTCCTGGGAGTTAATTGTACGAATGCTTTTGAATTTCACTGTGCGTCGCTGGTTGATGCTTGCGCCGGCTCTGGCCGTGATCGGCGTCTTATTTGCCGGCGGTCTGGCGCTGGCGGCGGCGCAGAGCCTGGGGTATTTCGCGCCTACCGGTGAAAACGCTTTGACGCTCCGGCATTATGTGTCACTCGTCGATGACCGCGAGATTTACGCTTCGCTTTGGCTGACGTTAAAACTGGCGACTGCCGCGACAATGATTTCGGCGGTGGCGGGTTCGGCGCTGGCTCTGGGCTTGCGCGAAGTGGCGCGGCGGAGCCGTACGATCAACCTGTTGTTGCAGATTCCGCTGTCCGTGCCGCATCTGGCGATGGCCGGCGCGCTGATCACCGTGATCGCGCCGAGCGGATTGTTGGCGCGTGGCGCCTATGCGCTCGGATTCATACAACAGCCTGCGGACTTCCCCGCGTTTATTAATGACCGGTATGGAGCGGGCATCGTACTGTCCTACGTTTTGAAAGAAGCGCCGTTCATCGCGCTGATGACCCTGGCGCTGCTGGCGCGGCTCGGCGACGAATATGAGCAGGCTGCGCGTGTGCTTGGCGCTTCAGCCTGGCAGCGGTTCCGGCACGTGACACTGCCACTTGTCGCGCCCGCCGTCGTATCGTCTTCGCTGATGGTATTCGCCTTTATCTTCGGAGCATTCGAAGTGCCGTTCATTTTAGGCCGTCCCTTTCCGGCGATGCTCTCCGTGGTCGCGCAACAGCGCTATCTTGACGTGAATTTAGCGGTCCGGCCCGGCGCGATCGCGCTGGCTGTGGTGAGCGCGCTCGTGACGGCTGCGCTGGCGTGGGCATACATGCGATTGACCCGCGCGCTGATCGGCCTCGAAAGACCGTTTGTACTGTGAAGAACCCGACACCGACAAAAGTATTGGAGGCTCTCGCAATAATCGCCATTACCGGGCTCACGGCGACTCCGCTGGCGTTGCTGGCCGCGCGATCATTGGCTCAGTCCTGGTATTGGCCTTCGCTGACGCCGCAGGTTTGGAGCGTCCGCGCGTGGAAATACGTCTTTTCGCCGACTGCAGATGTTTTGCCCGCGCTGGCCACGAGTTTGAGTGTCGCGATGGTCGTCACCCTTTTCGCAGTGATCGTTGCGCTGCCGGCGGCGCGAGTGCTGGCGTGGGAAGAGTTTCGCGCCAAACGCGCAGTGATCTTTGCGCTATTACTCCCCGTCCTGACGCCACCGCTGGCCGCGACGATGGGCGTGCATGCGCTGTTCCTGCGCTACGGACTGACTGACACGTTGATCGGCGTCGCGCTTTCGCATCTGACCTTAACTGTTCCGTATGCCACGCTGATGTTGACAGGGAGTTTTTCGCGCCTCGATCCCGATTACGAAGCGCAGGCGCGCACGCTCGGAGCGAAGACAATTGATGTGTGGCGGAGTGTGACCTTTCCGGCTATCGCCCCGGGGCTGGCGGTCGCGGCGTCGTTCGCTTTCCTGATTTCTTGGAGCCAGTATCTGACAACTCTGTTGATCGGCGGCGCCCGCATCGTCACATTGCCGCTGACGCTGGTGGCTTTTCAATGGGGGCGGCGATGAAGCGATTGCGGCGGCGTTGTCATTCGTTTATCTTGCGCCGGCGGCGGCGGTCGCCTTTTCAGTCGCTTGCTTCTTGAAGGAGAGCCGGTAGCTAAGACATGAAGACGATCAAGAAAAAGCATCTGTTTGCCCAACTTCTATTTTCAACGTTCGGAGCGCTCTTATTTTCCCAAACGCTTATCGGGTGCGGGAACACCGCGCCGTCCTCACGGTCGGCGCTGACTGCCGAGCAATTCAGCCGCTCCCGCTGGGATGCGGTTATCGAGCAGGCGAACGGCGGAGAGATCAACTTCGCGATGTGGTCGGGCGACGAGGCGCGTAACCGGTATTATCAGAACACGGTCGCCGCCAAGGTGAAACAACAATACGGCGTCACACTACGCTTCCTGCCCACCAACGACGTGGCCGACATCGTCAACAAACTGCTCAACGAAAAGGGCGCGGGCAAAACCTCGGGCGGAACAATTGATCTGGTCTGGATCAACGGCGAGAACTTTCGTACCGCAAAACAGGGCGGCGTGTTGTGGGGTCCATTCGCCGAAGCCTTGCCGAACATCAAACACTTCGCAGAGGACGCGCGCCAACGCGATTTTGGGACGCTGGTCGAAGGCTACGAAGCGCCGTACCAGCGCGCGCAGTTCGTGATCGCTTACGACACCGCGCGGGCGCCCGATCCGCCACGTTCGATCGAGAAGCTGCGCGAATGGATCAAAACGCATCCGGGCCGCTTCACTTATCTGGCCCCGCCCGATTTCACCGGATCGGCGTTCATTCGCCACATCCTGTTGTTTTACCTGAAACGGGATTCGACGGGAGGAGCGTTCGACGGAAAGTTCGACGAGCAGCGCTATCAACGCGCCGCTGCCGCGACCGTCGCCTACCTGAACGAGATCAAACCTCATCTCTGGCGCAAAGGCGAAACCTATCCGACGTCGCCGAAAGAGGCCGACCGGCTCTTCGCGAACAGCGAGATTGATTTCACGATGAGCTACGGGCCGAGTTTCGCCTCCGAACACATCGCGCGCGGTGAATACCCGCCGACGACGCGCACGTTCGTCTTCGGCGAAGGCACGATCGGCAACTACAGTTATCTGGCGGTACCTTTCAACGCCTCCAATCCGGCGGGGGCGCTCGTCGTCATCAACCACCTCATGTCGCCGCCACACTCGTTGGACCAAGGTCGGGCGCTCGGGTCGTTGTTCCCGCTTTTGCCAGACGGTCTGACGACTGAGGAGCGCGCCGCCGTCGTAGCGTTGCCGCTCGGCCCGGCGACATTACCGGCCGCCGAATTGGCCAAGCATCAACTGTCGGAACCCGACGCGCAGTACCTGGAACGGTTGGAGAAGGACTGGCGGGAGAAAGTGCTCAAACAATGACGGCTCTCCTGCTCGACCGCCTGACGGTAAATTACGGCGCAACGCGGGCGATCGGCGATTTTACGCTGGCGATCGACGATGCGGAATTGGTTGCGCTGGGCATCGCTCAGATTTTCAGATCTAGCAATAGAAATGACTTCACAGTATTGATGGACACACCTCCCCTATCACGATTTCGATCCAATCGCCGAGCCTTCAACTTCATGCTTCCAGCGCTTGACTCTATGCCGTAGGCTTGGGAGTTAAGGACATCTGTCGCATCTGCTCTTCCAGCAACTCAACCCAATCATCAGTCCCGAGGTCAACACCGCTCAATTGGAATGGAGTTCGGCTTCCTCGCTGTGCCAAAGGCCGCATATTCCAGTAGAGCGCCACCAATGCCAGGAAGCCTTGATTGAGGTGTTTCTTCACGCTGACGTATGGCCGCAATAAGCTGTTGAGGCACTCGACCGCGCTCGATGCCCTCACTACTCGATCCAGGGCCGCGTAGACCTGTTCCTGCACTTCCGTGAAATTCTCGATCCGCCAACTCCAGTGTTTTATCCCGACCAGAGCCCCCAGATATTTACGCTGGCACTCCCGGCAATGGCCGGCGCGTACGCGCCAATGCCAGCAGCGCGCCAGCGCGTCACACACCGCGCGGCGGTCACCCAGGACGCGCCGCCACCTGATCGGAATCTGCTCCAGCTTCTCTCGCAATACCGAAAGAAAGGTGAAGAGCCCCTGGCGCGCTCCGGTAATGATATCCCTCAGCGGTTCCACGTTGAGAGCTTTGATCTCGGCCAATAATTCAAGGACTTCATCCACGGCCGCCTGCGCACGCTCGAAGGACCGGATTTCGCGCCGGCGATCGTCGTAAGCCGAAAAAGACTCCTCCAGGTAGGCGGCGATTGTTTCCGTCCAGTCAAAGGCCTCCAGCAGCGCTTCAGTCCTGCTCACCTGTTGACGGTACTCGACCCGCGCCTGAACCTGCGCGCTACAACTGAGACGAGGCTCGCCGATCACCTTCCGGGCTTTCTCCTCCGCTTCGATCGCTTCATAGCACCGCGACTCCAGGCGGCGTAATTCGCGTTTCAGGTCGCGCTTGAAATGAAACATGTCAAACTGATGCGTTATCTGGCGGTCGCTCAGTTCCACCCCCTTGAGCAGACCGCCGCCTCGGTCACTGACCACGTGTCTCAGGTTCGGATACTGATTGATCGCCTCTTTCCAGGTCTCCCCAGAACGGTTCTCCGCCGCCTGCGGCACGACCGCCATCAACGTGTGCGGGTCCACCATCGTCAGAATCGGCTGCTGATGACGGAAGATTTCATCCAGCGCCGCTTCCTCAACGGCGCCGCGCACGTCCTCGCGCCGCATAATCCGGAGCGCGGCTTGGCCAGCGCGCTGAATCTGTTCATTCACCCAGCCCGCCGAGACTTGCCCCCGCCAACCGAAGGCCGCCTCCAAACACCGCACAATCTTGTCTTCGGACACTGGGCAGAGAGCGAGCTCGATTACTAATCGTAACCGCCGCGTCTGACTGTTCCGGCGCTCCAGTTCGAGTTGTCCCGTGAGTTGATCACAGTCCGATTCCAATTCACGCACTCGCTGCCGGAGCCGCGAGATTTCATCAACGGTCTTGTCTTCCGCCGGCCGCCCGGCCGGGCGCCAGTCCACGGCGTTCTGTACCCGCTGCGCCAGGTCATAGATGAAGTGTCGGCTGGCGCCGAACTCCTCCGCCAGCCTGGTCACGATGCCGTGATCGTCTTGAAAGCGCCAGTAGCGGCTGAAGATTTCCAGCCGGTCGTCCAGACTAATATCAGCCCGCGTGTACACGTCGTTTCTCCTTTCGCTCCAGTCCGAGCAGTTGTCCGAGTCTGTGATAACAGGCGAGGGTTTCACGGTAGAGGTCAGGGTTCTCCTCGCGGCGGATCATCTCCATTTGATTCAAGAGGTCCATAAATTTCTGCGTCTGCAATAGCGAGCGTCGTTGCTTACGGTGTTGCGCGCTATAACCGCCTTCGATGAATGACACGGCCTTGGCCAGCGATCCGCCCGCCTCCAGGAAGTGGGAGAAGACTTCTTCTCCCGCCAGCCGCGCCTGGCGGAACAGGAACGGAACCTGCCCGGGTTTGACCGCACATTCGCGATCGCCATCCTGATAAGGATTGGTGAAACGTCCTTCGGACAGCCACCGCATGATTTGGGCGAGCGGGAAAGGTTGCTTCGCCGGACGCTCTTCATCGTTGTCGGTGAAGATACAACGGGTGGTGCGGGAGAAGGCCACCTGCGGCTCGACCTGTTTGACGCCACACAGGCCGGCCAATACCCAGAGCAGATCGTGTGAACGAACCTCAGGGTAAGCTTCTGAGAAACGGCGTAGGCAGCGGCCCGCCACCAGCAGCGGTTCGATCTGCGGGGGAAAACGCCCCAACATCGTCGCCAGGTAATCGGCCCCTTCCCGATCAGCCACCGCCACATATTCAGTTAGCTGGCTAAGACCGTCCCAAGCTAAGGCGTTTTCTAAGTGAAATTTCGAGCGGAGGGTCTTTTCTTTTTCCGGCGGGACGCGGTCGATCAATTGCTCGATCGTGAGCGTCTGCCACTGGCGGCCTCGGCCGCGGTCGGCGCGCAGCTTGCGCAACGCGGCGACGCGGCGGTTGCCTTCCAGGACGCGGTAATCCGCCGTTACCAGCGGCGGCTGAAAACAGCCGTTGTTGCGAATCAGGGCGTCGATCAATGTTTGAAACTCCGGGAGTCGTTCCAGGGCGGCTGCGAGTTGCGTCTGGGTGGGCTTGGCGGGCAGGTCATGGGTCAAGTAAGCGCTATGTAACCGGGGGTTCTCAGGGTCGAGCTTCAGCTTGCTGACATCGACCTCGACTAAGCGGACACGGAGATGCCCTCCGTTAAGCGGGATCGTGATCATCGATAACAACCTCCTCACTGGATGTTCGCCGGCGGCAGCTCGTGCGGATCAATTCGCTAATGCCTGCCGTGGCCTTGAATCAAGCGGTCGAGGTACTCTCCCCGTGAGAGTTTCCCACGGCGCCGGTCGATCAGAATGGCTGTCTGCTGGTCGATTGTGGTGTTGAGCTTGATGCGCTTCAGGTCGCCTCGCGGCTTGCGCCCGGCGTTCGGACGTCGTCCGCCACGTTGGCTGAGAGACGGTGCGGGTCGCCCTTGTGGAAATGATTCGTGACGGCCGCAACAGGCCGATCGCGTCAGGGAAGAGAGTTCGGGCCAGGGGAGAGCGCCGAGTTCGATTAGCGAGCGGCTACCGATGGCACCCAGGAATTTGCCATTAAGCCAAAGATCCCATCCCTGACACTGGCGCTCGCCACCCTTCACCAGATGGTGGTTACGCCGCACTACCAATCGCCCGGCCTCGGAGTCCAATTCCCAGGCGTCAAAACGCGGGTTGCCGTAGGGCCAGTATACTCTCCGCTTGGACATGGGCGGATAATAGTTGATTGGAGCACGCCGAATCAATGAAAACACGTGCAGACCGCCATGATTGCGCCGCATGTGGATGATGGAATCAAATGTGTCCGGTCTGGAGTCGGGCCGGGCAAAAGCCACTTAATTTCCCTCACCAAGATGGCATTTCATATATGATCGATCCGCAGACAAAAGTTCTAAATATTGTGCCTGCCGCCCCTCCTATGGAACACTCGCCTGTTCCTTTTTGTTTTCGCACTCCCTCTTCCTCTGCGGCCGCGCCGGGGTTTCGATGAGTTTGGAATTCCGGACAGCGTGCAAGAACTTCTTTTCGAATCATTCTTAGAGGCAGAAATTCCAGAATCATTAAAATACGGCACGTTTGCCGGCAAAATGCGTCTTTATACTATGTAGACCATCAAACCAGCCTGAAGTCCAGGGCTTCACGCTTACTAAGTTGGATGGCGAATTGATCACCGTTGGAATCACCACTGCGAAGCAGCGATTCACTGTTCTAGTGAGCTAGTATCCCCCCTAATTCGTAGAACAATTTCCGGCAATTTAAACGCTAATTGAAGGGGGAATCACCATGATCCGCAATACTCGTTATATCGCCAGTCTCTTAACAGCCATCGGAGCGGCTTTTATTCTATTGACTCTCTATCGAGCCGGGACGGCCCGTAGTGAAGGTCGAAAACAAACCGGCGCTACCCAGTCGGTCACACGTGAAATGCATTTGCCATACTTTAATCAGGATGGCGCATGGGAAACTATAGTGGTTCTCAACAACAACACTCAATCCGAAAAGCCGGTTAACGTGACTCTATTTAATCTTAGAGGTGAATCATTTGCAGTGCCTACAATCTCCCTTCCTCCATATGCTGTCAGGCGGTTCGACCTGGAAAAATGGACACGGGGAGTTCCGCAATTTAAGTCCGGAAACATTCAAGTCAGCTTTACCGGTAACCCGGCGGAAGTCACCGGACAAGCAAGCGTCATCAACCATGCACGTCACCTAGAGTTTGAGTCCAAGCCCAGCAGCGCTATGGATTATGCCTCTAATCGACTTGATGGCATTATAGCCCTACCGGATAAAGACGCGACTGCTGCCGTAGCGCTCACAAACCTGGGAGGAACCCCAATAGTTGTTCGACTCTCTCCCAACGTGACGTTAACCCAAGCGGTACCCGGCGGTATTGTTTTCCTAGGCTCGCACCAAACAAAGGTGGTAGATGTAACTCCTCGCATACCTTGCAGCTTTCACCTTGCTCTCGAACATGATGGCGCGGTCGGTTCGCTTGCTGTTACAGCGTATGGTATCAATCCTTCGAGCGGATATGCCGCCAATTTTTACTTCACCGATCGCGCCACGGTAGTTTCACCCAAGCTTGCAGGGGCGCACGTTCGATTTGGGATTCCCAGTGAATCAGAAGGTTTTCCAAGGGGCACAACGTTTGAGGCTCCTCTGGTGCTTGCAAATGTAGGCGGTCTCCCCTCATCTGCAACAATCACTGCAGATTATACGATTGGTGGGCAATCATTCGTACAAAGTTTGGAAGTCTTCCAGTTAACAGCAGGAGAGGTGCGCGAGGTCGATCTTACAAAAGAGCTTGCTCAACACGGCATTCGCGGACCTGTCGAGGATGCGGGTATCACAATTGATTATACAGGCGGCCCGGGTACAGTTATTGGACATCTGGCCTGCGTATCGAGTGATGGAGATTTTTCCTTCGACGTGCCTATTAAAGATCCGCTGGCGGGTATGAATCGGATCGGAGGGAGTTACCCTTGGAGACTTGATGGCGACTACAAAACTGTTCTGCACTTGAAGAACATTCTTGATAAACCAGTCTTTGCTACTGTCCAGGTGTGTTACGATGGGGGGACTTACAACCCTGAAAGAATCAAACTCATGCCCTATCAAACAGTGGCCCTAGATATTAAACAGCTACAAGATTCTCAGAAGAAGGATATCAGAGGTGTAGCGCTTCCACCAAGCGCGACAAGCGGGAAGGTAGTATGGTACGAAAGAGAGCCAGGTTCTCTTACTGGTCGGGCAGAGACATTTAACATTGGCCGGGGAATTGCAGGCAGTTTTAGCTGCCCTGTTGGTTGCTCTTGTGAGGCGACTTTCGAAACCGCGGACATGTCACCCCGTACTTATACTGCATTGGAGGGAGAAAGCGCCGTTTTTTTCATTCCACAAGAAACTGATATAGATTGTAACGATATGCTTTATGGCCCTTTCGACATGAGCGATGAGAGCATTTGGACGTCTAGTGATACAACCATAGCTCAAGTAGATGATGAAGGAATGGTAGACGCTGCAGCTCCGGGAACAACGGATATAAATGCCAAATTTTCGGTGATCGAATATGACTCTTCCTGTAATCCAACCCATAGTCAGAAGACGGCTAAAGGCACTATAAAAGTGCAGAGGCCGACGAGTTTAGGGGTTGTTTCAATAACAACGCTTAGTACCGGCTCTACGGGAGATTTTGGGTGCACATCGGGGCAAGATTACGGTATCAAGATCAACATTCAGTATCAAGTTAAGGATCAGAGTGGGAATGATATCAAGAAAAATACCATGGTACCTCAAGAAAAGGTGACCAGCGCTGTTTTTAACGGCGTGTCTCAAGGTGACCCTGTGCCCGATTGGTCGGATATCGGTCCGTCAAGAATTTCAGGCACATCAAGAACCACTGACTCAAATGGTCGATTTCGTGACGCGCCGTTTGGTATATGCTTCGGGGCACCCTTTACGTACTCTTTCACACAGCAAATTTCAATCCTCATGCCGAATAATACGCGCCGCACTGTAAAGACTCATAATTTATCGGCATCATCGTCATCATCCGGACAAGGCACCATTTCAAACGGTTCGGATGTTCAAAAATCAAGACCTTAGCGAAACGGGAGAGATACCAATGCGATTAGGACTGGCACTGATTCTTATATTCTTTGTCTATATCAACATAGAGGCACAAGAAAAAAGAGAAGATTATTCTATTCCTATAGTTAAAAACTTGTTGCAGCAACCTGAGGGAGTCTCGACTGGATTTTCAGAGAAACAATTAGACAGGTTGGGTGATAGGTTCTCGATAGCTTTAATCAAAATCCTTAGTGAACAGGACATTAAGGACCCACAAAGAATAAAAAGGGCTTTGCCTTTAATACGTGGTGCCTTTGCTGCGCCCAGCGTTGTATCGGTAGCTGAGGATAGGGAGCCAAAAGTGACGGTCCTTTTATTGAATTATTGGTTGAACGAGGTCTCCGACCCTTCTCTTAAACAGGACATCTCCCAACTGTTAACCACACTCAAGAGTAAGATCAGTAATAGATAGGCGAGATCAACCGCCAAGCATTACTCAAACTCAAGGTCGAGAGCTTGCCGGCGGCTTCTGCCAAGATGGCCGAGCAACTCAAAGAGGTCTGCGCCTTTTTGCCTGAGCGCCCGCTTGGGCTCCTCGACAGCGAATATGGGTGCGGCGTGTCAACAAAGAGACTGATGGCATCTACTCTTTCGCATGCGTCCCAATCGTAAGCTGAGCCTTGCGCCATGGCCTTACAAAGGGCGATGCTGCTTCTTTAGTCCCCTCACTAGTCCCCTCACTTTCAGTATCAGATACTCTCTGCGCATACTCCCACGCATTTGCTGTTTCTGGCATTCCCCTGAGATTTGGGATGACGAAATCAAACTTCGAGACGGTGACATTTGATTTCAGCATCCCGAAATCAAATGGTCAGAGTGAGCAGAAATTTCCGATTTGTGAACCCATTTCCAGCCCTGAAAATGGAAATTTGAGCGATGCCTTGCGCTGCTCGGCCCTTCGGGCTGCGGCAAGACGACCGTCCTGAAAGTCGTTGCGGGGCTGCTCGCCCCGGCGAGCGGCGACGTGCGCTTCGATGGCGTTTCCGTCCTGCCTATTCCGGCGGAGCGGCGGCGCGCGACGATGGTTTTTCAAAAGCCGCTGCTCTTTCCGCACATGACAGTGGCGGAGAACGTCGGATTCGGGTTGAAGATGCGGCGATTGAAGAAGGATGAAATCACCGCCCGCGTCGCGGAAGCCTTGCGATTGGTAAAGTTGGAAGGCTATGAGCGGCGCAAGCCACACGAGTTGTCAGGCGGACAGGAACAGCGGGTCACGCTTGCGCGCGCCCTGGTCACCGAACCGCGCGTGCTGCTGCTCGACGAGCCCTTTTCGGCTCTCGATGAGAACCTGCGCGGCGAGATGCGATTGCTCGTGCGTGAATTGCAACAGCGATTGCGGATCACGACCGTCTTCGTCACGCACGACCAGCGCGAGGCTATGGCCGTCGCCGACCGCATCGCCCTTCTGCTCGACGGCCGAATAGAGCAGTCCGGCGCCCCACGTGACCTGCTACTCAATCCATACAGCGCGCGCGCCGCCCGGTTTTTCGGTTGGAAGCTTCTGGAGGGCGACCGTAACGGGCAGACGGTGAGCACAGCCGCGGGCGCCTTGAAACTGCCGCAAACGGGCGAAGCAGGTCGATGTCACGTGGCCTTCCGGCCCGAAAACGTCCGCCTATGCGCATGCAAGGAACATGGCGGAAGTCTGACGGGCAGGCTCGAATCCTTAATTGATTACGGCGCGCGCTGGCAATGGCGCGTGCGCCTGCCCGGCGGCGAAGTCATCGAAGCCGATCAGGAACGCCAGCCATGCGTGTGTCAGCCGCGCGTCGGCGATGAAATAAAACTGTTTTTGCATGAGAGCGCCATTCGCTGCTATGCGGCCATTCGGACCGAAAGAGAAAAGTAAACAAGTTTGTTAGCACACCAGTATGTGGGACACAGCCATATTGTCCCACTTCTTTTCGCCGGTCTGTTCCAAATTTTGCAATGTATGTTCCAAATTTTGCAATGGGGCCTGCCTGCGTTTGCGGCGTGGAAGAATGATTTTCACTTCACTTCTTTTGCAACCGAGAGGGATATGTGCACGTATGCGCAAATGATGAAAGGCTCAATCGAGCGCGGCTTGAGATTCTCTCGTCGCGCACAGCGTTCCGACGGCGCCAGAGCCCTACTACGCTTCTATAGTCAATAAACGGCGGACGAAAAAAAACCGATATATGGAACCACGTAAATCCTGACTGCGTATCGGGCTTTATCTCGAAATTGTTTATCCAGTCATTTTTATAGTCAGCGCGTCAGAACGCGCCATTCGACTTAGCATAATCGAGGGCCGAGATCGGCCCGATGATGAATCAAGCAGGAGAGCCCTATGCCTGACGTCGTTTCAGCAATCTCGTTCCATTGCCTTGTCGACACCGCGCCGACCAGCGAATCCTCCGAGTCCGAAATCGCTCGAGCCCCCATAGTTCTTACCACTTCCAATTAACTAAAGAAGCGTCACAAACGCGCTGACTCGGGGGCGCCGCTTTGAACCGCTGCCGCGCTCACCGCGCTTCTTTATTTTTTGAAACGCAAATTCGTTTTCTTGAAATCCAGAAAGGAGAGAATCGAAATGAAATTGAGTAACAGCGCCGAAGCCGCCGCCAGTCTCAAGGCTCTGCAAGAATGTGGCCTGCTCATCGGCCACGAAATCGAAGTCGTCAACCGGCTGGGCGAGCCCGATTCGCCGCTCGACCGAGCTGTCGCCCTGGCGGAAACGATTCATCTACACATCAAGGTGGACGACACGCACCAGCTTCCTATCAATCAGTTCTTCGACGCGGGCGCGCGGCTCGACCA
>Ga0126377_10002476_pt1 | contig 12745 bp, 12 predicted proteins | sample PanSoiMetPlot_22_FD_92647 | JGI IMG/M metagenome (GOLD analysis project Ga0126377, IMG submission 92647) | Tropical forest soil microbial communities from Panama - MetaG Plot_22 | ecosystem: Environmental > Terrestrial > Soil > Tropical forest > Bulk soil | place: Panama | collected 2016-02-17
AAAGCCCCTTGCGCAGGTCGAAAGGTTTTTAATTCGGCCCGGAATCTCTTCCGCGCCGTATTAGATCATGAGGTGAAATCATGGACGGATTTACTCTGAAGGCTACCCTGGTAATAGGCCTTTTGCTGATGATCGGATTACTGTGGCTGGTGTGGAAGTTTTTCGCCAGACTGTTGAAGCACGTGATAATCCTGATAGTCATCTGCGTGGCCGGCTCTGCCTTCTATTATTACCGTTCGCTCCCCCCGCCTCCGCCGCCGTACGTCGGCAAACACGCTTATATGAAAGAGAACGGAGAATATATAGGCGTGGTTGAATCAGAGTCGATTGACAGCCGGCGCGGCCCGGTCTGGATCATTCGACCGGTTGGGGGATATCCGACGAGATACGCCAAAGCGCGCGTGACGTTAAAAGATAAAATGGAGCTTAAGACGGATCAGACTCCACAGCCGTCGCCCCAGACAATACCGGCCTCGGACAAAGCTGATAAGAACGCAAACAAGGTTGATAAGAAGAAGAATTAGAGATCGGATGGAGTGGCGCGCCAATAGAGCGGCGCGCTAACTTTAATTGATTTTGCGATTCAGATCAGCGTCAATTAGACTAACCGGTTACCAAGTTGAATTGTAACTGCTCAGCCTCTTCGCCGCGTCAGCGGCGGTTTGACTTTAGCCGTGGGTCTAATCCCACGGAATAGACGGCCAATATTTCCCACGTCGCGTCAGCGACGATTGAATTCAATCGTCGCTGACGCGACGTGGGAAATACGACACTCTTACCGTGGTTAAAACCCATGGTTAAAGTCAGGCGCCGCCAGCGCGGCGGGAAGCCGCAGCAGTCAGGTTTGTGAAGAAATTATGCCGTTGCGCGAAACAGACGCCTTCGTACTACGCACTTTTACAATCAAAGAGGCCGACAAGGTCTGCGTCTTCTTCACGCGCGATGCGGGCAAGTTGCGCGGCGTGGCGCACGGCGCGCGCAAATTGAAGAGCCGGTTCGGCGCGAGTCTGGAGCCATTTACCGAAGTCTCGCTGGTCTATTTTCAGAAAGAGAACAGGGAACTGGTCTCGGTCTCGAACTGCGAGATCATCAGCTCGCAATTCACCGAGGGGATGAGCAGTGAGACACTGGGCGTGATGCATTACCTGGCCGAGCTGGTAATCGAATTCGCTCCTGACCATGAGCCGAACGAGAAGGTCTACCGCCTGATCTCCGCGACGCTCGAATCGCTGCGGCGGATCGGCGCAGAGGTCGCGCAGGAGCGCAATGAGAAGTTGCCCGCCATTGTTCGTTATTTTGAAATCTGGATGCTGAAGCTAGCCGGATTTTTCCCTCACTGGAAGAATTGCGGGTCGTGCGAAAAAGATTTGGCGGGGGAGGTGGCGGTCTGGCTGACGAACGAAGGAATCCCGCAGTGTTCGGCTTGCGGCGGCGGTCGGGGCGAGGAGTTGAGGCCGGCGGTCTGGCGGATGATTCACGAGGCGCTGACGCAATCTCCGGCGAAATTTTTATCATCCCCCCGCGACGCGCGTTCGATCGCTCAGGCCGGCAATCTGGCGGCTCGATTGATCAGTCGCGTCCTCGAACGCGAATTGAAGTCATACGAAGTTCTGGATCGGCTGAGGCCGGTCGAAATCATGTAACAAAACCGTTTCAAGGAGTAATGAATTACAAATGAGCAAAAAGTATATCTATTTGTTTGCCGACGGCCAGGCCGAGGGCACGGGCAAGATGAAAGATCTGCTTGGCGGCAAAGGCGCGGGATTGGCCGAAATGACCAACGCCGGATTGCCCGTTCCGCCGGGGTTCACCATCACGACCGAAGCCTGCACGGCCTATTACGCGGCCGGAGAGAAATTCCCCGAAGGAATGTTGGATGAGGCGCTGGCCGCTCTGGCGAAAATCGAACAGACGACCGGCAAGAAGTTCGGCGGCGGCGAGAACCCGCTGCTGGTTTCGGTGCGCTCCGGCGCGAAGTTCTCAATGCCCGGAATGATGGACACGGTGTTGAACCTCGGCTTGAACGATGAGACGCGCGAAGCCCTGTCCCGCCTCACCGGCAATGAGCGCTTCTCTTACGACGCCTATCGCCGCTTCATTCAGCTCTTCGGCAAGATCGTGCAGGGAATAGATTCTGAAAAATTCGATCACAAATTCGACGAACACAAGAAGAAACTCGGCGTGACCGAAGACACTCAGGTCGGCGCCGAAACGCTCGCCGAGCTGATCCAGGATTACAAGGCGATCGTCAAGAAAGAGACCGGCAAGGAATTTCCTACCGACCCGCGCAAGCAGCTCGAACTGGCGATCAAGGCCGTCTTCGCTTCGTGGAACGGGCGCCGCGCGCGCGATTACCGTCGCATCCACAAGATTTCCGACGACCTCGGCACGGCAGTCAACGTGCAAACGATGGTCTTCGGCAATATGGGCGAAGATTCGGGCACGGGCGTGGCCTTCACCCGCGACGTCGCGACCGGCGAAAAAATCCTGTACGGAGAGTTCCTGCAGAACGCGCAGGGCGAAGACGTGGTCGCCGGCATTCGCACGCCCAAGAAGATCTCCGAACTGAAGAGCGTCATGCCTGAAGTATACGAGCAGTTCCAACAGGCCGCCACGCGCCTCGAAAATCACTACAAGGACGTCCAGGACCTCGAATTCACCATCGAGCGCGGCAAGCTCTACATGCTTCAGACGCGCGTCGCCAAGCGCACCGGCGCGGCGGCGGTCCGCGTCGCCGTCGAGATGGTCAACGAAGGCGTTATTGACAGGGCGACCGCCGTGCAGCGCGTCGAACCCGCGCAGCTCGATCAACTGCTCCATCCGATGATCGACCCGAAAGCGCCCGTCAAGGTCATCGCCACCGGGCTGCCCGCGAGTCCAGGCGCCGCTTCGGGCAAAGTGGTCTTCGATCCGGACCATGCCGAAGAAGAAGCCAAGAAGGGCGAGAAGGTGATCCTGGTCAGAATCGAGACCTCGCCGGAAGACTTTCACGGAATGGTCGCGGCGCAGGCGATCTTGACCGCGCGAGGGGGAATGACAAGCCACGCCGCCGTTGTCGCGCGCGGAATGGGCAAATGTTGCGTGGCGGGCTGCAGCGACCTCAATATCGACTACGCGGCCAAACAGTTCATCGCCAACGGCGTGACGGTCAAGGAGGGAGAGTGGGTCACGCTCGACGGCTCGACCGGGCGCGTGATTACGGGGCAGGTTCCGCTGATCGCCCCGGAAGTCAGCGGCGATTTCAGGACGCTGATGGAGTGGGTCAACGAATACCGCAAACTCGGCGTGCGCGCCAACGCCGACACTCCGCGCGACGCGAAGGTCGCGCGCGAATTCGGCGCCGAAGGCATTGGGCTGTGCCGCACCGAACACATGTTCTTCGAGGGCGACCGCATCGACAGCGTGCGCCAGATGATCCTTTCGTCGGGCGATTACAAGGCTCTGGAAGCGCAGCTCAATTCGGCGAATGCCGAACTCGGGAGGGCTTCGAAGGAGAAGAAGGCGGACGCCAAGAAGCGCGTCAAGGAGATTGAGAAGAAGTTCAAACGTCCGAGCGAACTCTATCTTGGCGCGCTGGCTTCGCTGCTTGAATTGCAGCGCGAAGACTTCGCAGGCATCTTCCGCGCCATGAACGGCTATCCGGTGACGATTCGCACGCTCGATCCGCCGCTTCACGAATTCGTCCCGCACGACGACAATACTCTCAAGGAACTGGCCAAGAAGATCAAGATGAACTTCAAGGAGGCCAAGGCGCGGGTTGCGCAACTGCATGAGTTTAACCCGATGCTGGGCCACCGCGGCTGCCGCCTTGGCATCGTCTATCCCGAAATCACCGAGATGCAGGCGCGCGCGATTTTCGAAGCGGCGGTCAAGGTCAAGCGCGAAGGCGTCGTCGTCAAACCGGAGATCATGATCCCGCTGGTCGCCAACGTGAACGAATTGAAGCTGCAAACTGACGTCGTCCGCCGCGTCGCCACTGAGGTCTTTGAGCGGGAAGGCGAGTCGGTCGAGTACCTGGTCGGCACGATGATCGAGCTGCCGCGGGCCGCGTTGACCGCCAACCGCATCGCCGATGTCGCGGAATTCTTCAGCTTCGGCACCAACGACCTGACGCAGACCGCGATGGGATTGAGCCGCGACGATTCGGGACGCTTCCTGCCGTTTTACGTCGAGAAGAAAATCTTCCCAGACGACCCATTCCAGACGCTCGATCAGGAAGGCGTCGGGCAGCTCCTCGAAATCGGCGTCAAGCGCGGGCGTTCGACGCGCAACGACCTGAAGATCGGCATCTGCGGCGAGCACGGCGGCGATCCCGAATCGGTGATCTTCTGTCACAAGGTCGGATTGAATTACGTCAGCTGTTCGCCTTATCGCGTGCCGATCGCGCTGCTGGCCGCCGCGCACGCGGCGCTGGCCGATCAGGCCGGAGTGACGGCTGTGGGGACATCGGCGTAACTGCGTCAACGCAATGACGAGTTGAAATGTGCGGATCGGGAAGGACAAACTTCCCGATCCGCGCTTTGCTTCGGGGTGATCTGTGCGAGGGAACTATGAGTTACGACCTCTCTTTCTCAGTCAAAGAAGGACGCCCGGAAATCAGCAAGGAGGAATTCGCCGCCTATTTTAAGGAGCGAAGGCACTATCAGATCAATGACGCACAGGCCTGGTATGAGAATAAAGACACTGGCGTTTACTTCACATTCGATTACGGCCACGAAGAGTTTGACGAAGAGTTTGATGACGAGGATATAAATGTTGACGATGAAGGAGAGGCGCTTGAAGAAGACGATCTCGAAGAAGAAGACTTGCCGGCGTTTGCTTCATTCAATCTTAACTTCAATCGCCCCTCGTTTTTCGTTATGGAGGCCGATATCGAAGTCTGGCAGTTTGTCTGGAATTTTGACCTTATCATCCACGACCGGCAAAGCGATCGCCGGGGAGAATATTTGAGTGAAGAATTCATTTCTACTTGGAGCCGAACTAACGCGGTGGTTTGCTCAGAGATGGCTGTCCTATCCCAGCAAGAAATCTGCCTGTACAAAGGCGATGAATTGAAGCGAATCTGGCGATGGAACTATCAGCTAGAAGACAAGCAGTTAGAGGGTGGGGACAATATTTTTGTGCCAAATATCTCTTTCCTGGTAATAAACGGTGAGGTTAAGACGTTTGCGGTATGGGGTGATGGGGGGTCCATTTTACTGCCCAGAGTTGACGTATTGATTTTGGCCAGGGACGAACTGAAATTGCGCAGAGGGTTGAAGCAGGACGAGGAACCGGAATACTCTGTAATTGAGTGGGCGGATATCGAATCTCTACTACGAAGTTTTCCTAAAAATGATCTCCCAATTGAAAATTTCATTCTCGATTACGAGTTCGTTCCTGAGACGATCGAGTCGTTCTTTCGCAAACAAGCCATAACTGGCCTGGATGGAATCAAAACCCTGGCCATGGACATGATTAAGGACACCGAGTTCTTTACCCGTGGGAAAGATAGTGAGTTCTGATTTTCATCGCGTAATTGTAATCGCCGGGACTTCATCCAACACTGGCAAGACGACCTTGCTGTGCGATCTGCTGCGCGAATTGTCGCGCGGGGAGAGTTGGGAAGCGATCAAGCTCACGCGGGGCCATTACCGTTCGTGCGGTAAAGACCCGCATGCCTGCTGCGTCAGCCACTTGCTCAACGATCAACCGGTTATTCGCTCGGGACGCGCCGAAACTTACGCCGCCGGCAAAGACACGGGGAGGTATTGGGACGCGGGCGCGAGCAATGTTCATTGGGTGATCGTGACCGATAGTCAGGTCGAGCAGGGAATTAGGCAGGCTCTTGAGCGTGTGAAATCGGGCGGGGTCTTGATCGAAGGAACGAGCGTTCTGAGGTTCGTCAACGCGGATTTCGCCGTGATGGTCGCTCGGGCTGATCAGGCGGATCAGACGGGCCGGATGAAGATCAAACCGTCGGCGCGGCGCGCCTTGTCCGAAGGCTTGATTGACGCCATCTATTTTTCGGGCGACGGCGAGGTCTTCTCGCCGGAAGCGCCGCCGGAATGGATCGGCGCGGCGCCGGTTTACACCAACCGTGATCTGCCGCGGTTGATCAACGGGATTCGTAAGAATTCGTAACGGAAGAACGGCGTCCTACTGTTAAACAACCCTCTATCAACTTCTTCAGCTCTTCAATTTCCACTGGCTTGCTGATGTACCCTGAAGCCCCGGCTTCGTCCGCTTGACGGCGAACCTCGTCGTCATCGTGAGCCGAGATGATAATGATCGGCATCCGCCCGAACTTCTCGTCGCTGCGGATTTCACGCGTCGCCTGCAGGCCGTCAATCACCGGCAGGGTGATGTCCATCAGAACCAGATCAGGCTTTTCCCGCCGGACGGCTTCGATGGCTTGTTGTCCGTCTTGGGACTCGATCACATCGAACCCGGTGTGATTGAGTATCAGTTTGAGCGCGACGCGGTTTTCCTCGAAGTCCTCGGCTATCAATATGCGCAGCTTTTTTTCGGTCATAAATTATGGCCAGCTCATTATGGTTGGGAGCGATAGGCATTCTATCAGCGCCGCTCCTGACGCCACAAGCATCGAGCTCATCGCGCGCCGTCACAAATTGCGGATTGTGGCGACTTTTTGTTAGCATAGGCGCGCTTTCAGTGAGCGCCCTATTCACTCAATGAACAGGATTAAACCAAGCGGCGCCGCGCTGGCGTTGTGGTCATGCCGGACGGCTTGAATTGAACGTCCCCCCACCCAGGAACCCGCTCGATCCGTGATAAGTGAAATCAGCGATGATCAAAGACAACGAAGAAGCGATACTGGTCGAGGTTGGTCGGATGGCCGCGCGCCTGATTCACGATTTCAAAAATCAATTGGGCGGCTTGAAGCTTTACGCTGCGTATTTGCAAAAGCGGTTCGCCGACGACGTGGAAGGAGTGGAGATCGCCGGAAAGATCGCGCAGGGTTTGAACGAAATGGCGGAGCAGGCGGCGATCCTGAACAAACTCTCACGCCCCCTGGAATTGCGAATGGAAGGGGGTGATCCGGCGCCGGTCATCGAACATATCGTCAACGCGCTTCGGCCGCGAGCCTCGGCGAAGCGCGTGAAGATCGCCTGCGCCCTCGAACCGGCGCGAATCTCTTTCGATTCGCGCCAGATCGGCGCGGCCTTGGAGGCGGTTATCTCGCGGGCCGTGGACGCGGAGCCCGAAGAGGGCGAAGTCGTGGTTGCGCTGACTCGGCGTGATGGGGAACTGCGGATTGAAATAAAGGATAATGGCGCGCCGCTCGATGACGATCAGCGCCTGAACCTTTTCGACCCTCTTGGCGGAGACCGCATCAACCGAACGGCTCTCGGCCTGGCGATGGCGAGAAGGATTATTGAGAGACACGGCGGGCGGATTTCGGCGCGGGCCAATACGGCCGCGGGAACGATTGTGGAAGTGAACCTGAGCATGGGTTAGTCTGAATGGCGCGACCGACAGGATAATGGCGTCAATTTAGAGCATTGAGAATGAAGAGAGAATACGGAACAGACGGAATTCTCTCTTCTTGTTCCGGAGAAAATCGCTTTTGAGAAAAGAAGGAAAAATTCTTGTCGTTGACGATGAACCATCGATCACCGACAGCTTACGACTTTTACTCGGACTGGAAGGCTACAAGGTCGAGATCGCGTCGAGTTATACCGCCGCCCGCGCCGCCATCGAGCGGCAGCCTTTCGATCTGGTGCTGACTGATCTGCAACTCCCCGATGATCATCAGGGCGGGCTGTCCTTGCTGCGCGCCGTCAAGGAGCGCGCCCCCGACACCGAAGTGATCGTCATCACCGGCCACGGCACCGCTTCCGAAGCGGTCGAAGCCACCAAGGCCGGGGCCTATTATTTCGTCGAAAAGCCGTTCGAGGGCGATCAGATTCTGCTGCTCGTCGACAAGGCGCTGGAGCGGCGCCGGCTTCTGAGTGAATCGGAAAGCTTCCGCCGCCACATTCAGCGCCGCGAATATTCGAGCATCATCGGCGCCTCGAAGGCGATGCAGATGATCTACGAGACGATCGAGAGCATCGCCAAGAGCGACGCCAACGTGCTGATCATCGGCGAATCGGGCACCGGCAAGGAGTTGATAGCCAACGCCATTCACTTCAATTCGCTGCGCGCGGAAAAAGAATTCGTCAAGGTCAATTGCTCCGCTCTGCCCAAAGAGCTGATCGAGGCCGAGCTGTTCGGTTACGTCAAGGGCGCCTTCACAGGCGCGATTCAGAACCGGCAGGGGCTTATCGCTCAGGCGAAAGGTGGCAGCCTGATGCTCGACGAGATCGGCGAAATGCCGCTGGAATTGCAGCCAAAATTGCTGCGCGTGCTGGAAGAGCGCCGCTTCCGTCCCGTCGGATCTACGGAAACTTTCGAGGCCGATTTCCGTTTGATCTGCGCCACCAACCGCGAGCCGCGCGAAGCGATCAGGGAAGGCATGATGCGCGAAGACCTCTTCTACAGAGTTTCGACGATCACAATCAACGTGCCGCCGCTGCGCGAACGAGCCGAAGACCTGCAGATCTTGACTGATCACTTCTTCCAGAAGTTCAAGGAGAAATACAACCGCCCGCTGCAGGGCTTTTCGCAGGCCGCCTATCAACGGGTCTTTTCGCACCGCTGGCCGGGAAACGTGCGCGAGCTGCAGAACGCCATCGAGCGCGCCGTGCTGCTGGCGAAGGGGAGTCGCATAGAACCCGAAGACCTGCCTTTCGGAGGCGAGTCGAACGAAGTCACGGCCGACTCGTTCTACGTTCCGCCGAACATGACGCTGGAACAGATCGAGAAGATGGTCATCGAACAGACGCTAAAAAGAACGCAGGGAAATAAACAGCAGGCCGCGGCGGTCCTCGGCATTTACAGGCCGCGCCTCTACAGCAAAATCAGGAAGTACAAGATTCATGTCCCTCGCGAATCCCGTAAACGCGCTAAGAAGAGCGCCGCGGCATGAAGCTATGCCCGTCAGGGCGCGTAAAGAAATAACATCCCGATTCTGTGTACGGGAATTTATTTTTTAACGCCCCCTAAGAACGACTGACGCCGTTGCAGGAAACGACGGACCGCAGGGTCGCGCTCGAGACCGATCGCGATATCGTAGGCGTGACGGGCTTCGCCAGGCGCGCCCGCCCTGGTCAGTAGCTCCGCGCGCGCTGCCCAGTATGGTTGGTATTCCATGAGCCGCGCATCTGCGGCCACCTCCTGCAGCGCATCTAGAGCCGCGCCGACGCCCTGCGACTCCGCTATGGCAAGGGCGCGATTGATAGCGACCACCGGCGAGCCGGTCAGCGCCGACAGCGCGTCGTAAAGTCGCGTGACCGCTTCCCAGTTCGCTCGACCGGTGTGGCGACGATAGACGTGCGCTGATTGCAAAGCGGCTTCTAGCTGATACCTGCCGACGGAGCCTGAAGCGCTGGCGCGCCGAAGCAGCGCCTCAGCCTCGACGATCATCCGCCAATCCCACAGCGCCGGGTCCTGATCGGCGAACGGAATGTATTCGCCCTCCGCGCTGCGTCGCGCGCGACGCCGCGCCTCCGCGTGAAGCATGAGCGCCAGCAGTCCCAGAGCCTCCGGTTCCTCCGGCAGCAGCTCGACCACAAGTCTCGATAGAAAGAAAGCTTCTTCGGCGACACCCCGGCGGACGACATCGGTCCCGCCAGGGTCTGTCCAACCTTCCGCGAAGGCGGCGTAATTGGCGTCCAAAACGGCGCCGAGCCGGACGGGAAGCTCTTCACGCTCCGGAACTGTGAATGGAATGCCGGCTTGACGGATTTTGTTCTTGGCGCGAACGAGTCGCTTACCCATGGCCGCCGGAGACGTGAGTAACGCCGAGGCGATCATCTCCGCATCCAGGCCGACCACCACCTGCAACATCAACGGCGCGCGGATCCCGGCCTCGATTGCCGGATGCGCGCAAGCGAACATCAGAGCCAGGCGACGGTCCGGTATTTCATCGTCCGTAGCAGCGGCGTCCAGCCCTTCAGCCAGGACCTGCAACCGCTCGGTCGCAGCCTCACTGTGGCGGCGTCTGCGCATGAGGTCAATCATCTTTCGGCGGGCGACGGTCAACAGCCACGCTTCCGGGTTCGACGGACAGCCATTCTGCGGCCAATCCGTCAGCGCCGAAACGAACGCTTCCGAAAGGGCGTCTTCGGCGGCGGCCACATCCCGCGCTCGCGCCGCGAGAAAAGCCACGAGTTTGCCGTAGCTGCGACGCGCGACCACATCCGCCATATCGCGCGCCCGCGCGTCGCCTTCGCGCGAGTCCGCGCCGGCGCACATGATTTCGGACTCGTTCCGGGCGGAATTTTCCGTCATGTTCTCCATTTTCCGTCTTCCTCAATACTTTCTCGAACGCGGAACGCGGTTATCTTGCGGATCAAAGACAGAGGAAGAGGTTTGTCCAATGGAAACCGAATAGAATTATCGCCAGTGACAAATTCCGAAAGCTCGTCCGCGAAGGCTCTGACCGCTGAAGGAGTGGGGTAGAAACCAATGTGATGTTTGGACGCGGCGAACATGACCAGTATCCGCTGATAGGAGAAAGCAGGCTTCCCCCACTTCAGACTTTCCTCGGCCCCGGGCGCTGCTTCGCGAATGCATGAGAGCATTTCCCGCAGTTTCTTCTGAGCCTCTTTTGGAGCGGCATTGATGTATTCGGTGATGTTTGTGGGTCGCGCTTTTTTTGAAGTCATAGTTTTACCGGTTCGTAGCGCAACAAGACATTCCCATTTCCGAAGGCCCGCGTCTTTGTCAGCTTCAGGCGCAACTTCTCTTTGACGCCGTCGAACATCGTTCTCCCTTTGCCGAGAATGATGGGATTGACGACGAGATGGTATTCATCGATCAGCCCTTCCTCCGCCAATTGCGAAACAACATTGCCGCTTCCCAAAATCACCATGTCTTCTCCGACAGACTGTTTCATCTTCCGTATTTCCGCCGCCAGGTCGCCCTTCACAAGAGTCGTGTTGTTCCACGACGCCTTGTCCATCGTTCTCGAAAACACGACCTTCGGCATTCTATTCATACCTTCGGCCACTGCAGGCATATTCTCGATCGCGAAAGGCGTCGGCCAGAAGCTCGCCATCATTTCATAGGTGATCCTGCCGAACACCAACACGCCTCCGCCACTCGCATTTCCAGCGACAAACGCATCCCACTCCGCGTCCTGGTGATCCGCCTTGGCCCAGCTCATGTCGCCGTTGCCGTCCACAAAGTAGCCGTCCAGCGAGATGTGATTGAAAACGATCAGTTTTCGCATGTTCATCCTCCTCCGAAAATAGTGGGCAGTGGGCAGTGGGCAGTGATGAGATCAACACTACCCACTGCCCACTGCCCACTGCCCACTTTCATTGTTTCAGCGCGTCGCAGCGCGACATAAAGGCTCCTCAGAGAATCAACCACGAAGAAACGAAGAACACGAAGGTTTTTTCTGCTCCTTCTTCGCGCCCTTCGTTTCTTCGTGGTTGATTTTCACTTCACTCAGACGTGATGTAATCGCTGAGCTCCGTCGTCAGCAATGTGCCGTCCCAGAGCGGGCGCACCTCGACAATGCCGTGTAATGCCGTCGGGGAGCGGGCCGCCCACGAGATCGCGGCGTCGAGATCGGGCGCTTCGATGATGTGAAAGCCCCCCAGTTGCTCTTTCGAATCGGCATAGGGGCCGTCCAGAACCTGGGTCTTGTCGTCCACAACCCGCACGGTCGTCGCTCCTGAGGAGGGCTTCAGTCCGGCGCTGCTTTTTAGTACGCCGGCCTTCGTCATCGCCTCCATGTACGCCTTATAGGCTCCCAGCCAGTGTTCTTGTTCTTCCTTTGTTAATTGGGGCCAGCCGGCCTCGCTCACATAATCCAATAGAATGTATAGCATTAGCAGCCTCCTTGAAGGTTCGAGGGCGGACGCCATGTTCCGCCACTACAATGACGTTCGAAAACTGGCTATTTGGACAGAGTGGCGTCAAATTCGCGGATGCGCTCTTCAGGTTTGGATAAATTCTATCGGGAAGGCCCGAAGTACGATCGGAAGTTACGAATCGGGCCTGGGGTTACTTCTCCGGCATTTGCGAAACGAACCAGGCCATTATCGAGATGAAGATGATCGCCAGGATTGCGATGACCGACACGACCCATCCGGCTCTCGGGCCAGTCGAGTCAGATTCGCTGGCTTCGGCCAGAGCTTCGGGAAGCCGCCATCCATCAGAGTCGAAGCGCAGGACGCCTCCGGAGCGCGCCGCCGCGCCGTTGTCGGCCTGCGCCGGGGTCGCGGCGTGTCTCTCCTTTCGAAGCCTGAACGGTCCGCCTTTGACCGCCTGGAGAAAACGCCTTCTCCTGCCCCTCGTTTTTTTGTTTCGCTTTATAGCCATTTGATTTTTCGGAAAAAGAAGTAGAGCGCCAGTGCGATGACGAGCATTGAGGCCAGCGCGCCGATGTAACCGTAGCGCCAGCGAAGCTCCGGCATAAAGTTGAAATTCATGCCATAAATCCCGGCGATCAAGGTGACCGACATGAGAATCGCCGAGAGCGAGGTCAGCCGCTTCATCACGAAATTGGTTCGATTGGCCGAAACCGAGAGGTAGGCGTCCATTGTCGAGCCGACGATCTCGCGCAGCGCGTCAATCGAATCGGCCACGCGGATCAGATGGTCGTAAACGTCTTGAAAATAGATCATCGTCTCGCGCGAAAAGATCGGCTGCTCGCGCCGCAGCAGCGTGTTGAAGACATCGCGCA
>Ga0126377_10002477_pt1 | contig 12743 bp, 11 predicted proteins | sample PanSoiMetPlot_22_FD_92647 | JGI IMG/M metagenome (GOLD analysis project Ga0126377, IMG submission 92647) | Tropical forest soil microbial communities from Panama - MetaG Plot_22 | ecosystem: Environmental > Terrestrial > Soil > Tropical forest > Bulk soil | place: Panama | collected 2016-02-17
CGACGGGATCGTCGAGTTCACCCGCGCCCAGCTCGGGACCAGGGACGACCGCTACCTGCGCGTGGTCAAGCTGCGCGGCAGCGCGTTTCTGGACGGCCATCACTTCGTGCGGATCACGCGCGGCGGCCTCGAGGTCTTCATCCGCATGGTCACGCCGGCGGTGTCGGAGGCGTACGTCACGACGCCCGAGCGCCTGGCCAGCGGCGTGGCCGGCCTCGACGAGATGATCGAGCGCGGCTGGCTGCGCGGCACATCCACCATCGTGGCGGGCCCGTCGGGCGCGGGGAAGACGGCGGTCGCTCTTCACTTCCTGCGCGAGGGCGTCGGCCGCGGCGAGCCGGGCCTGCTGGTCAACTTCCAGGAGAACCCGACCCAGATCGCGCGCGCCCTGTCGGCGTTCGGCTGGGAGCCGGCCGAGCTCCTCGGACCGAGCAAGCTCGACATCCTGTACACCTCGCCGGTCGAGCTCCAGATCGACACGATCGTGACCGAGGTGTTCCGCCGCATCGAGGCGCGCGGGGTCCGGCGGCTCGTCATCGACGCGCTGGGCGACATGGAGCGGAGCGCGCGCGACTCTCACCGCTACCGCGACTACCTCTACACGCTGACGCAGGCGGTGGCGGCGCGCAACCTGACCGCGGTCTTCACCCTGGAGACGGTGGACGTCCAGGCGCACGCCATCGGCACCGGCAAAGAGATCTCCCCCATGAGCGACAACCTGCTCCAGCTCGGCATGCAGCTGGACGACGATCTCAAGCGCACCATCCGCGTGGTCAAGAGCCGCGGCAGCGCGCACGACGGCAGGCGCTATGTCCTGCGCATCAGCGGCAGGGGTCTCGTGGTCGATCGACAGACGGAGTGGGACTCGTGAGGACGCCCATGCTGACCGTCGAGACCATCACCGGCGCAGCGCGGTCCAGCCGCACGCCCGACGAGCAGGCCGCCCAGATCGCGCGCCTGCGCGAGCTGGTGGGAATCAATCGGCTCATCACCGGCCCCCTCGATCCGGATCGGGTGCTGCCGCTCGTGGTCGAGAAGAGCGCCCAGCTCATCGAGGCCGACGCGTGCGTGCTCCTCCTTGCCGACGCAGCCGGGCGCGCGACCGTGGTGGCCGGGCTGGGCGTGGACGCGTCGGCGACCGCGGGCTTCGAGACGGCGCTCGACGAGCACCTGGACGTGGCCTTGCGCCGGCTCCTGGCCAGCGGGGCCGGTGACGAGCTGATGGCGGTGCCGGTCGTGGCCCAGGGAGTCGTCGACGGCGTGCTGGCCGCGCACTGGCGAGCCCCGCGCGGCCCCCATCCCGACGACGAGTTCCTGCTCTCGGCCATGGCCGATCAGGCCGCGATCGCGCTGGCCAACGCGGTCAGCTACCAGAGCCTGTACCGGTCGGAGCGCGAGGCGCGCGAGACGGCCGAGCAGGCGGTGCTCTCGCGCGACCAGTTCCTGGCCATGGTGTCCCACGACCTCAGGAACCCGCTCGGCACCATCCTCATGAGCGCGATGCTGCTGCAGCGCACCTTGCCGGCGACCGGCGACCCATCGCTGCGGCTCCAGGCCGACCGGATCCAGCGCTCGGTCGATCAGATGATCCGGCTGGTCGACGACCTCCTCGACGTGGCGACGATGGAGGCCGGCACGTTCGCGGTCGAGCGATCGCCGCACGACGCGGTCGGGCTGGCCCGCGAGGTGGTGGATCCGTTCGTCGCGTCCGCGAAGGCGCGGTCGATCGACCTCCGCGTCGCGCTGCCCGAGGGGGCGCTGCCGATCGCGTGCGATCGCCAGCGCGTGCAGCAGGTGCTCGGCAACCTGCTCGGCAACGCGATCAAGTTCACCCCGGAGGACGGCTCGGTCGTGCTGCGCGTCGAGCCGAAGGCCGGCGAGGCGGTGTTCTCGGTTGCCGACACGGGGCCCGGCATCCCGGACAGCCAGCTGCCCCGCATCTTCGACCGCTTCTGGCAGGCCGATCACCAGCACGGGACCGGATCGGGCCTCGGCCTCTTCATCGCCCGGTCGCTGGTCGAGGCCCACGGCGGGCGCATCTGGGCCGAGTCCCGGATGGGCGTCGGCAGCGTGTTCAGCTTCGCGGTCGCGCTCCTTCCCGACGGCGCGTAGGTCGCGATCCGGCCGCGCGCCCCGAGGTACGCGGCCCGGCTGGCGTCTCGCGGGCCCGAGGCCCTATGCTCCGGTCATGGTGGTCGACCGGGGGCCGACGACATCGCCGGCGGCGGCGACGCTGCAGTGCGGGGAGTGCGGCGCAGCGCTGGTCCTCGGCGAGTACCGCACGGCCGTGTGCCCGTACTGCGCGTCGCCGACCGTGGTCGAGCGGCCATCCGCGCCGGGGCGGCCGAACCCGGTCTTCGTGCTGCCGTTCACGGTCACGCAGGAGCGGGCGCGCGAGCTGGTGCGGGCCTGGTCGCGCCGGCGGCGCTGGTTCCACCGCTCGCTCGAGGGCGCGCGGGTCGACGACATGCGGGGCGTCTACGTGCCCGCGTGTCTCTACTCGGCGATCACGTCGGCGACCTACCGCGCCGAGATCGGCGAGAACTACACCGTCACCGAGAGCTACACCACGACCGTCAACGGCAAGACGGTCACCCGCACACGCACGCGCACGGTGACCGAGTGGCGCGACCTGGAGGGCCCGCACGCCGCCTACGCGACCGACCTGGTGGTGACCGCGTCGCGCGGCCTGCCCAACGCCGAGCTCGAGCGCATCGAGCCGTTCGATCTGCGCGCGCTGCGCCGCTACTCGCCCGCGCTGGTGTCGGGCTGGCTGGTCGAGGAGCCGTCGCTGGGCGTCGCCGAATGCACGGAGCTGGCCCGCGGCGAGGCGGTGGGCCTCGAGGAGGCGCGGCTCGCCCGCTTCATGCCGGGCGACTCGCACCGCGACCTCCGCTTCGACGTCCAGCTGCGCGACGAGACCATCGACCCGATCCTGGTGCCGGTCTGGGTGCTGGCGGTCAGGCCGCGCGCCGACCAGCCGGCCATGCGCGTCGTGTGCAACGGCCAGAGCGGCGAGGCCTGGGGGCCGGAGCGGATCTCGCCGGCCAAGATCGTCCTCTGGATCGCCGCCGCGCTCCTCCTGGTCGCGATCGGCGTGCTGATCGCGATGGCGGGCGCGCGATGACCGAGTGCCCGCGCTGCCACACGCCGCTCGAGGCGAGCGACCTGCGCTGCAGCATCTGCGCCCTGGCGGTCGCGCGCGAGGCGGACGGCGGCGCCGGGCCGTCGGGGCTGCGCGCCCGCATCCTGCGCTGCCGCGAGTGCGCGGCCGCCGTCTCCTACAGCGCGGCCGCGCAGGCGCCGCAGTGCGGCTTCTGCGGCGCGGTCATGGAGGTCGAGCAGCCCGACGATCCGATCGAGGCGGCCCAGTGGCTGGTCCCGTTCTCCGTCGACCACGAGGGCGCGGCGCGCGCGCTGCGGGCCTGGCTGGGCTCGCGCGGGTGGTTCCGGCCGCGAGACCTGTCCGCCGCCGCCGCCATCCACACCATGCGCCCGCTCCACTGGTCGGCGTGGGTGTTCGACGCCGACGCGAGCGTCACCTGGGCCGCCGACTCCGACATGGGCAGCGGCCGCTCGGCCTGGGCACCGCACGCCGGCAGCGCCGGGTTCGAGTGGCGCGGCATCCTCATCCCGGCGTCGCGCGGGCTGCGCGAGCCGGAGACCGCGCGGCTGGCGCCCGGCTACGCCATGGACCGCGCGGTGCCGATCGCGCAGGCCGGACAGCCGCTCGAGGGCGGCGCGATCGAGGCGTTCGACGTGCAGCGCTCCGCGGCGCGCCGCCGCATCGCCGACGCGATCGAGAGCATGGCGGTCGCCGATCTGCAGGCGCGGGGGCACATCCCGGGGCGGCGCTTCCGCAACGTGCACGCGTCGGTCCTGCTCTCGCGCCTGGTCACGCGCCGGTTCGTGCTGCCGGCGTGGGTCGCGGCCTATCGCTATCGCGGCGCGGTCTACCGCACCATCGTGCACGGGCAAGAGCCGTCGATCGTCCTCGGCGAGGCGCCGATCTCGTGGAGCAAGGTCGCGCTCCTCGTCGGCCTCGCGCTCGCCGTCCTGCTCGTCATCCTGCTGCTGGTCGGGACGCGCTGAGACGCCGCCGAGATCCGGATGAGTCTGCGCGCGTAACGCGCTGCGCAGGTACCCGTGATGTGCGCACCTGGTTTCGCGCTTGACCTCTGCTCACGGCGCCTGACTGCACCTAATTCCAAGTCTGTCCGCAGCTTTGCCACAGGTCCGTCGCTGGGGCGTTTCTTGCACGTCACGGGGCCCACGATGGACATCGGCGTCATCACGAATCCTCGCAGTCGCAAGAACCGCGGCCGCCCCAATCGCGCTGCCGAGCTCCAGCGCATCGTCGGCGAGCACGGCGAGGTTCACGCGACCAACGACGTCGACTCCATCAAGCCGATCCTCCGCGAGTTCCTCCGGCGTCGCGCCCGCTACTGGGTGGCCGACGGCGGCGACGGCGCGCTGCACTGGATGGTGCGCGTCGGCCTCGAGCTCCTGCAGGAGGAGGAGTTCGCGAGCGAGGGCGTCACGCTGCCGCTCACGGTCCCGACCAACGGCGGCACCATCGACTACGTGGCCCACCACGTCGGCATCGTGGGCCGCGCCGAGGAGATCCTCGCCACCCTGCGCGGGGCGGTCGAGAGCGGCAAGCAGATCGAGGAGGTCGAGGTCGACTCGATGCTCATCGAGGGCGTCGAGGTCACCGAGCGCGGCGACGAGGCGTTCCGCACCTACGGCTTCGCCTCGGCGGTGGCGGGCGTCGGCCAGCGCTTCTACGACAAGTACTACGCCGACCGCGATCCCAACGCGCGCACCATCCTCAAGGTGGTGGGCACGACCATCGCGTCGATGCCGATCTCGCTCTCGCCGCTGCGCGCGCTGCCCGGCATCCCCGGCCCGCTGCGCGAGTACGCGCGCGACATGTTCCGCCCGGCCCGCTGCCGCGTGACCCTCGACGGCATGATCCTGCCGCAGGACGAGTTCGGCGGCGTCCACATCGCCTCCATGTCGATCAACCAGGCGGGCGTGTTCCGGCTGTTCGGCCGCGCCGACGAGCCCGGCCTCATGCACGCGCTGGTCGGCTCCGCCTCGCCGCTGGGCATCGTCGCCAACCTGCCGCGCATGCACCTCGGGATGGAGCTGCGCGGCAAGAACCTCATCGACCGCGCCTGCCGCGAGATGACCGTCGAGGCCACCGGCGACGAGCTGCTCTCGCCGATCGTCGACGGCGAGTACTACCGCCAGCTGCGCCGGCTCTCGTTCCGCCTCGGCCCGCGCCTGCGCATCCCCAAGGTCGTCAGCCGCACCGCCCGCGAGCGCCGCGCCGCCTGATCGTCCGTCGATCGGCCGGCCGGATGCGTCGCATCCGCGGATCGGCCGATGACCGGGAGTCGGAGTCCGCGGCCGCCGGGGGGCGCGCGCGGCTTCACACGGCCGATCGATCAGTCGACCGGGAACGGCACGATCGTCGCGCCGGACGGCGCATCGAGGTCGCCGTCCACGCGGATGACGCCGGCGCCACCGCCGCCGCCGCCGCCGCCCGCGGAGCTGCTGGGCGTGGCGATGCGGCCGTCGGGGACGAGGTCGCTGCCGTCACCGCCGTCGCCCGCGGCGCCGTCGCCCGGAGCGCCGTGGGCGCGCGCGCCGTCGGGGCGGGCCCCCTCGCCGTCGTCGCCCTCGGAGAACGCGGTCGACCCCGCTCCGCCGCCGCCGCCGCTGGCGGCGACGACCGCGGTGGCGCTCAGGGCGATCGAGGGCGCGTCGAGCCACAGCATCCCGCCCGAGCCGCCGCCGGCCCCGCCGCCGCCCTCGCCACCGCCGCCGCCGGCGCCGCCGGCGTTGATGATGCCGGTCAGCTGGATCTCCAGGCGCGCGCCGAGGGCGAGCGCGCCGCCGCCCTGGCCGCCGCGCGCCGTCCCGCTTCGCCCGCTGGCGTCGCCGCCGGCGCAACCGCCTCGCAGCGGCGACACGCCGCCGACGAAGGATCCGCCGTTGCCCTGGTTGACCTCGCCGCCGCCCGAGCCGCCCTCTCCGCCGCGGCCGCCGAAGCCGCCGCCGCCGCCGCCGCCCTGACCGTTCATGGTCGACGAGCCGGGGCCGCCGATCTGGGCATTCGCGCACTCGGGAGGACCCGCGCCGGGGCCGTGACCGGCCTTGCTCGAGGCGTTGAGGGTGCCGGCGATCTCCATCGCGTTCCAGGCGATGACGACCAGCGGCCTGGTTCCGGTCACCCTCCATGTCGTGCCGCCGGCGATCACCAGCCTCTGGGTCGAGATCAGCCGGACCTCGCCGCCCGTCTCGAGGGTCATCGAGGAGTGCGCGACCGCCGTGCCGCCCGGGCTGGTGAGCTCGTCGGTCTCGGTGTCGTAGGTGTACGTTCCGGCCTGGAGGAGGACGAGGGGGCCGCCGCGCACGCCGACGGGGATGTCGCACGGCTCGAAGGGCAGCCCGGGATCCCAGGTGGCGCAGACGTCGCCCGCCGCGTCCGGATCGACCGGCGCCGCGTCGGCGGTGGCGCCGCCGCCGGCGTCGGGGCCGCGGTTGCCGGCGTCGTCGATCGATGTGGTGGTCTCCACATCGCCGCACGCGATGACCGCGCCGCACGCGGCGGAAGCGATGAGCAGACGCGCGACCGGGCCGCGCGCGGCGAATGGTCCAGCACGTCGAGGCGCCACGGCCGCCGATGCTAGCAGGCTCGTGGCTCGCGGCAGGAAATGGAAATGTTGAGGGCGGAGGCCTGCAGCGCGTCAGGCGATCATGGGCCGGTGGTCGCCGACAGACATGTCGAGAGAGCGACCACACGCTGGGTGCTGGGCGCGACCCCGGTGATGAGGATCTCGGTGTCGTCCGCGTTCCAGGACGCCTCTTCGAAGTCGGTGAAGACAGGGCCGGGGACGAAGGCGGCGCCGGCGCTGACCGGCGCGCCGAAGGGCTCGTCCACGCTGGCGCGCGAGGCGATCGCGACGGTCGAGTCGTCGGGCGTGCCGGCGCCGCCGCTCATGAGCAGGTGCAGCTCGTCGGACGAGACGTCGATCCAGCGGTAGACGCCCTGCGCACCCACCGGGGACGGTGCCCCGAAGGCGTCGTCGACGGTAGGGCGATCGGCGCGCATCACCTGGGGCACGTCGCGGTCGATGAAATAGAGGTGCAGCCCGTCGCGCGAGACGGAGGGGCTGCGACCGAGGATGCCGGTCGTGACCGGCGTGGCGAACGGGCCGCCGGCCACGACGCGGCCGGCGCGCCAGATGTCGAGCGCGTTGGCGCGCACGAAGAGGATCTCGTCGGCGTTGCCCCCGATCTCGAGCTCGCTCTCGAAGTCCGGGTCGACCAGCTCCTCGACGAGCCGGGCGCCGCCGAACGGCTGATCCAGCGCCTCGCGCCCGGCGTCGAAGATGTCGACGACGTCGCCGGCACCGAGGAAGGCGTAGAAGAGGAGGAGCTCGTCCCCGCTGAGCGCGGCCGACTCGATGCTGCCGGTGCCGTTCAGCATGTCGAACGGCCCGGTGTCGGGCGGGCTCCACGCGCAGGCCGGCGGCGGGGTGGCGCCGTCCGGATCGGGCGGCGCCGCGTCGGGGGTGTCGCCCGAGCCGCTGTCGGCCTGGCCCCCCGAGCCGCCGCCGCTTGCGTCGGCCGCGCCGCCCTCGGTGGAGACCTTGCCGCACGCCAGGAGGAGCGGCAGCACGAGGGCGGCGGGGATCACGAGGCGCATGTGGACTCCTCCTGGGGCACAGGGACATCGCGCTGCCCCGGCGATGCGGCCGCGCACGCCATGGTACTTCGGGTCCTCGCGCGCCGCCACCGCCCGGAAGGCGCCGCCCGCCGCGCCGGGTCGCGGCCTCCGGTCGGCGCCGCGCGCGACGAGGGCGGTCCGGCGACGAGCAGATCAGGTCGTTGGATCGGGCGTGACGATCGCCGCCGGATCCTGGTCCAGCGTGCCGTTCACCCGGATGACGCCGGCGGCGCCACCGCCACCACCGCCGCCGCCGGTGTTGGCCGGGTCGGCATCTTCGCCGTTCACTTCGTTGTCGCCGCTGCCCTGGCCGCCGTCGCCGCCGTTGCCGCCGGTGGTGCCGCCGCGAGCCACGATGCCGTCCGACCGGCCGTCGACGCCTGCCTCGCCCGGGGTGCCGGGGCCGCCCGAGCCCTCGCCGCCACCGCCGCCGTCGGCGGCGAGCACCGCCGCGTCGGCCACCGAGACCATCTCTTGCGCGTCGAGCCACACCATGCCGCCCGAACCGCCGCCGCCGCCACCGGCTTGATCCTCCGTCCCGCCGCCGCCGCCCGCCCCGCCGGCCTGGATCTTCCCGGTGACCGAGATGAGAGTCAGCGCGCTCATCGCGATGGCGCCGCCACCGGCGCCACCTTCGGCGGCCACGCCGCCAGCCGTCTTGAGCCCGCCGCTGCCTCCGGGGCAGCCGCCGCGCAAATTGATGGTGGCGTCCTCGGCCAGACCAGGTGGCCCTCCGTTGGTGTTGCCCATTCCACCGAAGCCGCCCCCTCCGCCGTCCCCGGCGAAGCCGCCGCCTCCGGCACCGCCCCCGCCGTTGTCCTCCATCCCGCCCTCACCGCCGACGCTGCCGTCGTCGCAATCGGTCGGGTTGGCAGCGGCCCCGATGCTATCGCTCGCCGTCGAGCTGGACGCGTCGATGATGCCCTTCACGTCGATCGCCCCCCACGACGCGATGAGGAGGGGCTTGGCGCCCTGGACGCGCAGCGTCGCGGCCGCCCCGACCTCGAAGCTGGCGGCCGAGAGGAGGTGGATGGTGTCGCCGGCGATGTCCTGGAAGGCGTGCTCGATCGGGGCGCCGCCGTCGAGGGTGAGCTCGCCGCTGTTGGTGTTGTAGAGATAGGTGCCTGGCTGGTCGAGCACGAGCTCGGCGCCGCGGTCCTCGGGGGCGATGTCGCACGGGGTGAAGGGGGCGGCGGGGATCCAGGTCAGGCAGATGTCCGGGGGCGCGTCGGGGGGTCCGGCGTCGCGCCCGGGGCCGACGCCGCTGTCGTCCTGGCTGCTGTCGTCGCCGTCGTCGTCGCCGTCATCGTCCCCGACGGCGACGGGGGCCGAGCTCTTGAAGGTGCATCCGGCGCCCAGCGCGAGGGCGAACGCGCCGACAGCGATGACTCGTCCGAGGATTCTGGGGCTCACGAATCGGCTCCTGTCGACCGGTCCCACGCGGATGCGATCCTAACAGCAGCCCGCGCCCGCGGCGAAGAAACCCACCGGGGCCTCATGCCGCGGGCGGCCCAGATCACCCCGAAGGGTAGTCGCCAGCGCCTACTTGCGGCAGGAAACCACGGCCGGGGCCGACGCGTCGTGCACGCACTCGGACCCACCACCGCACGCCGCCGCGCGGCATGCGACCTCGAGCTTGTCGTAGCAGCGGTTGCTGTAGCGGAAGAAGCACTGCTTGCGCTTGCCCTTCCAGCGCCAGCCGCTCCGGTTCACGCTGTCGTCGGTGCCCTGGTAGTCGGGCGCCTTGCTGTCGTCCTCTTCCTGCTGCGCCCTCGACGCGGTGTCGGCCTCGGTCTCGGAGCCGCCGCCGCCGCACGCGGCCGGCAGGAACGGGAACAGACAGAGGAGGGCGAGAGCGATCGCGAGGGGGAGGGGGGTTCCGGCCGGTCGCACCGGCTCGAGTATACTCCAGCGCAAGAGGCCGACGTGAATCGGGAGGAGTTCGAAAGCAGCGTGCTCGACCTCTGGGTCACCACGCGGATCCCGCTCACCCGGGCTCATCTCCAGTACCACACGGGCTTGAGCCGGCAGAGGCTCAATCGCTGGCTCGACGAGCTCATCGGCGACGGCGTGCTCGAGTGCGAGGTCGACGACAGCGGCGAGATGCTGTGGGTCATCCCCGGCGCACAGCGATCGACGAGCGGGCCGCGCACGTTCGCGGAGCTGGGGCGCGGCCCCGCTCCGGGCAACCACGCGCGCGCCGGCGCGAACCAGGCGGGACTCATGCGCGAGAAGGATCGAAGGCGAAGCGGCGCGCGCGACGATGCGGACGAGGCCATCGCCTCGATCAGCCGGGCGGCGCTCACCCTGGCCGGCAAGAGCGGCGTGCCGGCCAAGAAGAAGAAGAAGGGGGGCGACGACGACCACGAGAAGTCGCTGGCCGTCTCGGCGGGGCTGTCGCTGCTCGGCCCGATCGGCTGGCTCTACGCCGGCTCGGTGCGCGAGGCGGCCATCGGCACCGTCGCCGCCGTGCTCTTGTGGAAGATCTTGCCCGGCATCCTGCTCGGTCCGCTCCTCTACCTCGGCCTGCCGATCTCGGCCCTGGCCGGCCTGGTCTACGCCTGGCAGTACAACCGCAAGGGCGAGCGGACGACGCTCTTCCTCGGCAAGGGCGACAAGGGCAAGGACAAGGACAAGGACGACTGATGAGGTGAGGCGGCCGTCGCGGTGGCCGCGACGCGCAGCGCTCGCCGACCACCGCTCGGTCGGCGTCGCTCCGGCTCAGTCCCGGGTGAGCTTGCGGTACTCGTGGATGTGGCGGATCGCGGCGCGCGGGTCGCCGGTGCGATCGAAGATGGTCGCCAGGTTGTAGTGGGCCTCGGCCAGGGCCGGGTCGAGCTCGAGCGCGCGGCGATAGAGGTGGATCGCCTCCTCGTCCTTGCCCATGTCCTGGGCCACGACGCCGAGGTTGTAGACCGCCGTGGCGTCGCGCGGGTCGAGCTCGATGGCGCGCGAGAAGTACTCGGCCGCCTGCGCGGCGGCCCCACCCTCGGCGTGGAGGCGGCCGAGGTTGATGAGCGTCTCGGTCGAGTCCGGGCGCAGGTGGAGCGCGTGGCGATAGGCCTCGATCGCGGCGGCCGGCTCGTCCTCCTCGAGCTCGGTGCCGCGCTCGAACCACTGATCCGCGGTGAGGCCGAGCACCGGCTCGGGCGCCGGGGCCTCGCGCCGGATCGGCATCGCCGCGATCTCTCCCGCCTGGCCCGCATCTCCCCCGGGCCCGGCGAAGTCGAGCAGCACCTGCCCGCTGTCCGCCTGCCACGTGCACGAGCCCTCGCGCACGACCACGTGGCGGCCGCAGGCGGCGAGGGTGAGCGATGACAGCGCCGCGCCCGTGCGGGTGCGGCGGCGCAGCTCGACCAGCTCGCGGCGGATCCGGCGCACGGGCACGCCCCCCCGCGCCAGCTCCTTGATCGACTTCAGCACGGCCAGGTCCTGGAACGAGAGGCGCGCCGGCAGACCGCCGGCGCCGTCGGACAGGAGGCCGGCGCGCGCGCAGCCCCTCACCGCGGACTCGGTGAGCCCGGCCAGATGAGCGGCGTCACGGGTCGAGTATCCGCTCCACACGGCGGCTCAATGTCACCTCGGCGATCGTCGGTGTCAAGCACGCCGCTCGCGCCGGTGGAATCCGGAAGTCGATCGCGCGATCGGCTACGCTGTGGACGTGGACGCCTTCGCGGACGCAACCCGTGCGCTGCGCACCGAGCTGGCGATCGATCTCGGCGCGGACGCCGCGGGGGCGCAGACGCACGCATCCGCGCGAACGGTCTCCGCGATCCTCGTCCGCCCGCCCGACGCGCGCTGGCTCTACGTCTTCGCCCACGGCGCCGGCGCCGGCATGCGCCACGCGTTCCTCGAGACCATGGCCGAGCTCCTGGCCGCGCGGCGCGTGGCCACCCTGCGCTACCAGTTCCCGTACGTCGAGGCCGGGCGCAGGCGGCCCGACCAGCCGGCGCTGCTCCTCGAGACCGTGCGCGCCGCCGTGGCCGAGGCGGCCCGGCGCGCGCCCGACCTCGCGCTTGTCGCCGGCGGCAAGTCGATGGGCGGCCGCATGACGTCGCAGGCGCAGGCCGCCATGCCGCTGCCCGGCGTGCGCGGGCTCGCCTTCATCGGCTTTCCGCTCCATCCGCCGGGCAAGCCGTCCACCGCGCGCGCCGATCACCTGGCCGGGGTCGACGTGCCGATGCTGTTCCTGCAGGGCACGCGCGACGACCTGGCCGACCTCGGCCTGCTCGAGCCAGTCTTGAGACCGCTCGCGCGCGCCGAGCTGCTCGTGGTCGACGGCGCCGATCACTCCTTCCGCGTGCCGGCCAGGTCGGGCCGGCGACCCGGCGATGTGATGGGTGAGCTGGCCGACGCGGTGGCCGGGTTCGCGTCGCGCGTGGCGGGCTGAGCGGCCGGCGCGGCGGGCTGAGCGGCGGGTGTGGCCGGCTGAGCGGCGGGTGCGCGGGCCCCCGCCGCGTGCGCGACTGACGCCGCGGCCGCCGGAGCCGCGACCGGCACCCACACCTCGACCGGCAGGCGCCCGAGCGCGTCGTGCTCGAGGACGCCCGTGCGCAGCGATCCCCCGCGCGCGCGCAGCGACTCGGCCACGCCGGGCGCGCGCACGACCGCCTCGGACAGCGCCGCCTCGCCGGCGCCGGCGCAGCGCTGCAGCTTGGCAGCCGTGTTGACCGTGCCGCCGAAGTAGTCGATGCCGCTGTTGAGGTTGACCGCGAGGCAGGGCCCTGTGTGGATCGAGATGCGCAGCCGCACCGAGGTCGGCGCGCCGCCGCCGGGGCCCGGGAAGCGCAGGTGGATGTCGCGCGCGGCCGCGATCGCGGAGGTCGGATCCGAGAACGCCGCCATGACCGCGTCGCCGATGGTCTTGACCACGACGCCGGTGTGGGCCGCCACGATGCCGTAGATCTCGGCGAAGTGGCGCTTGACCTCGAGGAAGGCCGCCGGGTCGCCCGACTCGGCGTAGAGCCGCGTCGAGCCGACGATGTCGGAGAAGAGGATGGTC
>Ga0126377_10002478_pt1 | contig 12743 bp, 8 predicted proteins | sample PanSoiMetPlot_22_FD_92647 | JGI IMG/M metagenome (GOLD analysis project Ga0126377, IMG submission 92647) | Tropical forest soil microbial communities from Panama - MetaG Plot_22 | ecosystem: Environmental > Terrestrial > Soil > Tropical forest > Bulk soil | place: Panama | collected 2016-02-17
AGTCGCGCTGCGTGCGACAGATCTTCGGACGCCGCGCGGATCACATTCCTGGATCGTCGGTGAAGTCGATGATCGGGCATCCACAGGGGGCGAGCGGCGCCGCAGGCATCGTGACGGCGGCGCTCGCGCTGTCACGCGGGTTTCTGCCGCCGACGATCAACCAGCGGGATCCGGACCCGGCCTGCGACCTCGACGTCATCGCCAACGCCGGCCGGCCCGGCCAGGCGGACGCGGCGCTCTGCAACTGCCTGGGGTTCGGATCCAAGAACAGCGCAATCGTCATTGGCCGAGTGTGATGTGCTGATTGTCGGCGCGGGGCCGGCCGGCGCGATTGCCGGCATCGTGGCCGCGCGCGCCGGCGCCCGTGTGCGGCTGATCGATCGGTCCACGTTTCCTCGCGACAAGCTGTGCGGCGACACCCTGAATCCAGGGACCCTGTCAGTGCTTCATCGATTGGGTTTCGGCGCGGAGATCGAGCGCGTCGGGCTACGGATCGACGGGATGATCCTCAGCGGCGAACGCGGGGTCTCGGTCGAGGGGCGCTACCCGCGGGAGGCGCACGGGTGCGCGATTGTGCGCCGCGACCTGGATTGGCTGTTGGTGCAGCGCGCGGTCGCGGCGGGCTGTCAGTTCGACACCGGCGTCGGCGTGCAAGGCGTCGTGGTGGGCGAGCGGCGCGGGCGGCCCGCGATGACGGGCGTCGAGGTCGGCGTCAACGGGCGCGCCCGTTCGCTGGCCGCTCCCGTGATCATCGCTGCGGACGGCCGGCGGTCGACGATTGCGTTCGGGCTGGGGCTGGCGCGGCATCCGGCGCGGCCGCGGCGGTGGGCTGTCGGCGCGTACTTCGAGAACTTCGCTGGGGTCAGACCCCCGACCACAATTACTTGGGGCGATGGGGTCAGACCCCGGACCACAACTGCTGGGGGTGATGGGGTCAGACCCCATAGTAGGGACGCGGCTGGGCTGCCACTGGGTTGTCTCGGCGAGATGCACGTACGCAGAAACTGCTACATCGGGGTAGCCGCGGTGCCTGGCGGTCTGACCAATGTCTGCCTCGTCAAACCCTCCGGCCCCGCTGACGCGGATCTCCGCGATGCATCCGGACTGCTGACGCGGACGCTCGCACGAGATCCGCTGCTCCGCGACCGGGCGATACAAGCCCGTCTCGTCCGGCGTCCAGTCGTGTTAGGCCCGTTGGCCGTCGACGTCGATCCCCCTGCTCTCGACGGCCTGATCCTCGCCGGCGACGCCGCGGGGTTCATCGACCCGATGACAGGCGACGGTCTGCGGTTCGCCATCCGCGGCGGCGAGATCGCGGCGACGATGGCGCTGGACGCGCTCGAACGGGGGTGGGAGGGTATCCACGCCCGTCATGCGGCTGCGCGCCGTCGCGAGTTCGCCGGGAAGTGGCGCTTCAATCGGGCGTTGCGCGCGCTTGTTGCGTCGCCGCGCGCGATCGATGCCGCGACCGTCGCCGGCCGCATCGTCCCTCGCGTCTTCGAACGGATTGTCACGCACGCCGGCGACTGCGCCTGGTGAGGCGTCGGGGACGGAGCTCGGCTCTGGGGACGGAGGTTGGCGCGGGGACGGAGGTTGGCGCAGGGACGGAGGTTGGCGCAGGGACGGAGGTCGATGCTGATCCTCACGATCGTCGTTGTTTTCGGCTTCATGGCGGTCGAAGCCCTGCGCGCTGCCCGTAACGAGCGGACGCAGCGAGCGGCCGGCGGCCGCGAACCGTCAGGCGACGTCTACGGCTGGATGCAGATCGCGTATCCGGCGGCATTCGCCGCGATGTTTCTCGAAGGATTCCTGCGCGACGGCGCACCGCCGCGCTTGGCGCTGGCCGCCGGCGTCCTCGTCTTCGCGCTGGGGAAGGCACTCAAATGGTGGGCGATTGTGACGCTCGGTCGATGCTGGACCTTCAGAGTCATCGTCGTGCCCGGAACGCCGCTCGTCCGGCGCGGACCGTACCGCTTCGTCCGACATCCGAACTACCTAGGGGTCATCGGCGAGCTCGCAGGCGTCGGACTCCTGACGGGCGCTGTCCTCTCCGCGCCCATGGCGACCGCTGTGTTTGGGCTCCTGATATCCCGACGCGTCGACGTCGAGGAACGCGCGCTCACGAAAGCGGCCCGAGAGTCGGCCGGAGCGTCTAACTATCAACTGCGGACGTGAGTTAGCCGGGCGTTCTCAGCCGTTCGGCATCCGCCTTGCAGCCTATAATACGAATCGCGATGACCTATCGGGATCGAACGATTTGGCCCGGCTCTGACCATCCGTCGTCGCGCCGCGGGTCGGTTGCGCTGCTGATCGGTGCACTCGCGTTTCTAGCTCTGCCAACGTCCGGCACGGCCCAGGCTCCCCGCCGGATCGCCCCGCCAACGCCGCTGGCAGCGGCTACGCGTGCGCTCATCGAGGGCAAGTACGACGACATCGAGGCGCTGACCGACAAGCTCGACGCGCGCGACCCGAACGTCGTGGCGCTCAAGGCCCGCGCCAGCATCGCGCGAGGCAAATACGCCGACGCGGAAGCCGCGCTCAAGCCCGCGGCCAGCCGCGCGCCTACCAGCGAAGCCGCGCTGGAGCTGGGGTTGCTCTATCACATGCTTGGACGGCCGGAGGCGAAGGCGCTGCTCGAACGGATCGCGCCGATGGCCGATACGAGCAACGATCCCTACGAGGTCGCGCGTGCCGGCCGCGCGCTGCACGCCCTCGGCCGCCTCCAGGAAGCCAACGCGGCCTATCGCGAGGCGGCAGCGGGATTGCCGATGGACCCCGCGGTGCAGACCGCCTGGGGTGAGGTCTTTCTCGACGGCCACGAAAACCGCGAAGCGATGAAGTCGTTCCAGATGGCGATGCAGGTCGATCAGCGATGGACGCCCGCGCTCATCGGCGCGGCACGGACGCTTGCCGACGAGAACCCGCCGCAGGCGAGCGTGTTCATCAAGCGTGCGCTCGAGATCAACCCGTCGTCGGTCGACGCGCAGATCTTCATCGCGGAACAGGCGATGGACGCCGAGCGCAAGAAGGAGGCGCGAGAGGCGCTCGACAAGGCGCTGGCCGTAAATCCCTCGAGCCTCGACGCGCACTCGATGCTCGCTGCCATGCTCTACGTCGAGGACAAACAGCAGGAGTTCGACGCCCAAGTCGCCAAGGTGCTGGCCATTGCACCCAACTACGGCGACGTGTTCAGAACGGCTGGTGCGTTTGCGGCCCACAACTATCGGTTCGACGAAGCCGTCGCACTGACGCGGAGGGCGCTGACGCTCGATGGTGAGAATCCGGGCGCGCTGGCGGACCTCGGCATCCATCTGCTGCGCACCGGCGACGAGCCGGGCGCCCGAGCGGCCCTCGACGCGTCGTTCAAGGCCGATCCGTTCAACAGGGTGACGTTCAACCTCCTGGCGATGCTGGACACGCTCGACAAGTTCGTCACCGTGCGCGACGGCGACGTCGTCATGCGCCTCCACGCCGACGAAGCGGCTGTCCTCACCGATTACGCGATGCCGCTCGCCAAGCAAGCGCTCACGACGCTGGCAGGCCGATACGAGTTCACGCCGAAGGGCCCGATCCTCATCGAGATTTTTCCGAAGCACGACGACTTCGCGGTCAGGAACCTGGGCCTTCCAGGCATGATCGGCGCGCTGGGCGCCTGCTTCGGGCGAGTGGTCACCATGGATTCACCGCGGGCCCGGCCGCCCGGCGAGTTCCAGTGGGAGGCCACGCTCTGGCACGAACTCGCGCACGTGATCACGCTGCAGATGTCGAATCAGCGGCTGCCGCGGTGGTTGTCGGAGGGGTTGTCGACGTACGAAGAGAAGCTGGCGCGCCCCGAGTGGGCGCGTCAGATGGACACCGATTTCGCCGCGATGCTCAATCATGACGGCGCCATCAAGCTGCGCGATCTGAACGCGGCGTTCCAGAACCCGAAGTTGATCTCAATTGCGTACTATCAGGGCGGACTGCTCGTCGAGCACCTGCAGGACGTGTACGGGATCGCCGGCATCCGCAAGCTCCTGCGCGCGTACGGGCAGGGTCTCGACACCGACGCCGCGCTCAAATCCGCGCTGAACACGAGCTTCGACGAACTGCAGTCGGGATTCGACCAGACCGTCGAAAAACTCTTCGGCGACATGCGCAGGGCGATCGCGGTGCCGGAGAATGTCAACGCGCTCCGCAAGGACGCGCAGCTGGAGGAAATCAAGTCGTTCGCGAACGCGAACCCACGCAGCTACCCGGTGCAGATCGCCCTGGGCAGCGCGCTGCGCAAGGCCGGACAACACGACGAAGCGATACAGGTGTTCGAGCGCGCGGCGGCGCTGATTCCAACCGCGCGCGGCGCCGACAGTCCGCACGCGCAGATGGCGGCGATGGCCATGGACAAGAAGGACACCGCGCGCGCCATCACTGAGCTGACGGCGGTTGTCGCCAACGACTTCGACAACGTCGAGGCGGCGCGTGACCTCGCGACGCTCCTTCGCCAGACCAAGGTCGACATCTCGACCCCGGCGGGCGCGGACCGTCTGCGCCCCGTCTACGAGCGGATTGCCGCAATCGATCCCTTCGACGCCGAGGCGCACACGGCGCTCGGCCAGCTCGCGATGCAGCGCAACCAGGCGGACGCGGCCGTGCGCGAGTTCCGGACCGTGATCGCGCTGGGACCCGTCGATCGCGCCGCCGCTCACACCGATCTCGCCGAGGCGTATTTCAAGGGCGGCAATCGGGCCGACGCGAAGAAGCAGACGCTGGCGGCGCTGGAAATAGCGCCGACCTACGAGCGGGCCCAGGAATTGCTGCTGAAGCTCGTGGACGGGGGACGGCAGTGAGGCCGCTCGATCGTGTGTGGCGCAGCCCGTCAGGGCTGCGATTCGCAGGGCTTAAGCCCTGCGCCACGGTGTTCGTGTTGTGTTCGTTGTTCACGCTCGTGCCGGCCTTCCAGCCCGGCGTTGACGCCCAACTTCCGAACGCGCCCGACGATCGCCACGCCGGCCTGCAGTGGCGATTCGTCCGCATCAAGTACCACTTCCCGGCCGAAGGCACGCGAATCCCGCAGGACTTCTACGGCGACCCGTGGGGCATCGACGCGCCGGCCGCGGAGCAGAACCTCTCGCGCCGCATCAAGACCGTCACCGCCATCGAGGTTCAGGATCCCATCCTGCTGACCCTCGACGATCCGCGCCTGTTCGAATATCCGTGGATCTACTTCGTCGAGCCGAGCAGCATGCGCCTGACCGACCGCGAGATTCCGCTGCTGCGGGAATTCCTGCTGCGCGGCGGCTCGGCCATGATGGACGACTTCCACGGCCCGTACGAGTGGGATGCGTTCTCGCGCGAAATGAAGCGGCTGTTCCCCGATCGCGAAATCGTCGAGGTCCCGCGCGATCACCCCGTGTTCGACGCGTTCTACAAGATCGACGGTTATCCGCAGGTCGCCGGCCTCGGCTCCTTCCTTCAGGGTCGCACGTGGGAGCGCGGCGGCGTCATGCCGCACTTGCGGACGGTCCTCGACGACACCGGCCGACCGATGGTGTTCATCAACTGGAACACCGACATGGGCGACGGCTGGGAATGGTCGAACGCCGAGCAGTACCCGGGCTACATCAAATTCACGGCGATGGCGTACCGGATGGCCATCAACGAGATCATCTACGCCCTCACTCACTAGAGCATCCTCCATGGAATCGTCTGTCGCCACTATCAGCGCCGATCGTGTCGGAGAAGGCCGCGAGCGCATCCTCGCCGAGCTGCGGAAGGTCATCGTCGGGCAGGACGAGGTCGTCGAGCAGGTGCTGATCGCCCTGTTCACCGGCGGCCACTGCTTGATCACCGGCGTGCCGGGATTGGCCAAGACGCTGCTGATCAAAACGCTGGCCGATATCCTGGATCTCGATTTCAAGCGGATTCAGTTCACACCCGATCTCATGCCGTCGGACATCACCGGCACGGAGATCCTCGACGAAGAGCAGGGCACGCGGCGGCTGCGGTTCGTGAAAGGCCCGATCTTCGCGCAGATCATCCTGGCCGACGAGATCAACCGGACGCCCCCGAAAACGCAGGCCGCGCTGCTCGAGGCGATGCAGGAGTATCACGTCACCGCGGCGGGCCGCACCTACCCGCTCGATCGCCCGTTCTTCGTCCTCGCGACGCAGAATCCGATCGAGCTCGAAGGCACCTACCCGCTTCCCGAGGCACAGCTCGATCGCTTCATGTTCAACATCGTCATCAACTACCTCAACGAGGACGATGAGGTCACCGTCGTGACGCAGACGACGGGAGCGGACGCGCCGGCGCCGGTGCGGGTCTTGAGCGGTCCCGACATCCTGCGCTTTCAGGAGGTCGCGCGCCAGGTGGCGATTGCGGAGGAGATCGCGCGCTACACCGTCCGTCTGGTGAGCGCCTCGCGTCCGGGCCGCGACGGCGGGCTCGATTTCATCGACAAGTGGGTGAAATGGGGCTCCGGTCTGCGCGGGTCGCAGGCGATCGTGCGCGGCGCCAAGGCGCGCGCGCTGATGCACGGCCGGTATCACGTGTCGGTCAAGGACGTGCAAGCGCTGGCCAAGCCGATCCTCCGCCACCGGATCATGACGAACTTCTACGCCGAATCCGAGCGCATCAACTCGGACGCGATCATCGAGCGGCTCCTCGATGCGGTCCCGGTTCCCAAGAGTGGGATGTAGCGCATGCCCTGGGCGGCGTCCGATCGCACCTTTCTCGATCCGGCGGTCATCGCGCGGCTCGGGACGCTTGAGCTGAAGGCGCGGACCATCGTCGAAGGCTTCCTCACTGGCCTGCACCGGAGCCCGTTCAAGGGCTTCAGCGTGGAGTTCGCAGAGTACCGCCAGTACATGCCCGGCGACGATCTGTCGACGATCGATTGGAAGGTGTACGCGCGCAGCGATCGCTACTACGTCAAGAAGTTCGAGGAAGAAACGAACCTCGACTGCCATTTGCTGCTCGACGTCAGCGGGTCGATGGCCTACGGGTCGCATCATGGGCTGTCGAAGTTCGAGTACGGCGCGTGTCTGGCCGCTTCGCTCGGCTATCTGATGAACCGGCAGCGCGACGCCGTCGGGTTGACGGCGTTCGACGAGGACGTGGTGGCGATGCTGCCGGCGAGCTCGCGCCCCGGCCATCTTCGCAGCCTGCTCGTGACGCTCGAGCGCCTGCGGACCGCGAACAAGACCAATGTCGCGAAGCCGCTGCACCAGCTGGCCGATGCGCTGACCAAACGCGGGCTGGTCGTCCTCATCTCCGATCTGCTCGACGAGCCCGACGAGATCATCCGTGGTCTGAAGCATTTTCAGTTTCGCGGCATCGACGTCATCGTCTTTCATGTGCTCGATCCCGACGAAATCGAGTTCCCGTTCGATCGGGCCACGCGCTTCGAAGATCTCGAGACGAGCGAAGAGGTGATGGCGGTGCCCGGCGCCGTGCGCGAGCACTACGTCAAGCAGATGGGCGGCCTCATCGAGCGCTTCCGGCGCGAGCTCGGTGCGAGCGGGATCGACTACCAGCTGCTCAACACGAAGCACCCGCTCGAGCTCGCCCTGCTGTCTTATCTCTCCACCCGCGCGAGGGCGCTGTGAGAGGCGAACCAATCCCGCTCGTGGTGATGCTTCGACGCGCTCGCCCTGAGCTTGTCGAAGGGGAGCGCGCTCAGCAGAACCACGAGCTCGTCCTTCGACCCCTTGGCTGGCTCAGGGTCGTCCCGAGCACGGTCGAGGGACGACGGGCTCAGGACGAGCGTGTTCGCATGGAGTCGCCTTGAGTTTCCTCGCTCCACTCTTTCTCGCCGGAGCCGCGGCGGCGGCGCTGCCGATCGTGCTGCATCTGCTGAGGCGCGAGCCGGAAGCGCGCGTCCGTTTCGCAGCCGTCAAGCTGCTGAAGCAAGCGCCGGTCGAGCATACCGAGAAGCGTCATATCCGCGAGCTGCTCCTGCTGGCGCTGCGCATCAGCGCGCTCGTGCTGCTCGCCTTGGCTTTCGCGCGGCCGTTCTTCTCGCATCGGACCGCAGCCAGCTCCGGCGCCGTGACGATCGTCGCCCTGGACACGTCGTTCAGCCTCTCGGCGCCCGGCCGGTTCGAGCGTGCGAAACAGCTGGCCAAGGATGCGATCGGCCGCGTCCCCGCCGGCGACGTCGTCGGCGTCGTCACCTTCTCCGACACGGCGGATATCGCGGCGAAGCCGAATGCCGATCGCGTGCTGGCGACCGACGCCGTCGAGCACGCCTCGGCAGGTTTCGGTGCGACGCGGTACCGCGCAGCGCTGTCGGCCGCCGTGCAGGCTGCCGCCGGACGGCCGGCCACGATCGTCGTCGTGACCGACCTGCAGGAAAACGGCTGGGATGCCGGCGATCGCGTCACGGTGCGCGAGGGAACGCGCATTGCGGTCGTTGACGTGGGCGAAGCGCCGCCGAACCTGGCGGTCACGAGCGTGCGGCCTCAGCCCGATCGTGTTGTTGCGACGATCTACAACGCCTCGGCCAACGCTCGCGACGCGCGGGTGCATCTGACGATCGACGATCGAGCGGTCGCGGACGCAGCCGCGTCGGTGGGCCCGAATCAGACCGTTGATGTTCCGCTGGCTGCCGCGCCGCGAGGTAATGCCGCAGTCGTGTCCGTAGACGACCCCACCGGCATTCAGGCCGACAACGTGCGCTACGCGGTGCTTGGCGGCACGACGAAGCCGTCGGTTCTCGTGGTGTCGGGGAGCGGAGATCTGTCGCGCGATGCGTTCTACGTTCAGCAGGCGCTCACCGTCGGTGCCGGTCCAGGCGGCGGCTATCAGCCGGTTGGAATATCGGGCGCGCAGCTCTCGGCGAGCGGTGACGAGCGGCTGATGACACACGCAGCAGTGCTGGTCCTGTCCACACGCGGACTCGAGCGGCGGGGCCGCGAGGCGCTGGCGACCTACGTCCGTGGCGGCGGCGGCATCCTCATTGCCGCCGGACCAGACATCGATGGTGAGGTGGTCAAGGATGTGTTCGGCGGGTCGTCGGCCATCCAGATGGCGGCGCCACCGGACGCGAAGCGCGAGGATCGGGCGTTGGCGCCCGCCGACGTGCGCCATCCAATCTTCCAGGCGTTCGCCGGCAACAGCGGGTCGCTGGGACTCGTCTCCTTTCAGCAGGCAGCGAGAATCGGCGGGAACGCGTGTCAGACGCTCGCGCGCTTCACCACCGGCGACATCGCGCTCGTCGAGTGCCCGGCTGGCGACGGCCGGGCCTTGCTGTTGGCGTCGGATCTCGACAACCGTTGGAACGATTTTCCGCTCCACGCCACGTTCGTGCCGTTCCTGCACGAAGTCGTGCGCTACGTGGCGAGCGCCCGTTCGCACGCGTCAGAGTATCTGGTGGCCGATCTGCCGGCGGGCACCCGCAATTCCCCCGGGATGGCGACGATCAGCGACGGCAAGCCGGGCGTACCTGCACGCCGGATTGCGGTCAACGTCGACCCGCGCGAGTCGAATCCGTCGCGGATGTCGGCGGAAGAGTTTCAATCGGCGGTGACGCACCTGCAGGATGCAGAGGTTCCGCGAGCGGTGATCGAAGCCCGGCAGCAGGAAGACAGCCAGCATCTCTGGCAGTTTCTGATCGCCGCGATGGTTTTGGTCCTGATCGGGGAGGGTGTGCTAGCGAGTCGAACAGCGTAACGCCACGCTCATCCTGAGCTTGTCGAAGGATGAGCTCGCGGTTCGACAGGCTCACCACGAGCGAGTGAGACGGAGCAATCGATGGAGCGCGAGGCTTTAGCCGAGCGTGAGCAATAGCCATGGAGTCCTACAACGAAATCCGTGACGTCATCGCGCGCGTCCGCGCCCGGTGGCGGACGCTGCGCGCCTTCCGCGCGACCAGCCGCGCCGCGCTGCTGACGACGGCGGTCGTCGGCGTTGCGGTCGTGCTGTCGCGATGGACCGTGGGCGCCCCGATCGCGTTGCTCGGCCTGACCAGTCTCACGATTCTGACCGTCGGAGTCGGAATCGGTTGGGCCCTGGCGCCCCTTCGTCACGCGCCGGCGGATCTCCAGGTTGCGCGCTTCATTGAAGAGCGCGCGCCGGCGCTCGATGATCGGCTGGTCACCGCCGTCGACGTCGCCGAGGGACGCTCGTCGGTGACGCCGATACTGGCTGCACCGCTCGTCGCCGACGCCGCGAAACGGGTTCGCGAGGTACCGATCGATTCCATCGTTCCGAGCGAGGCGCTGCGGCGTAGCGGTTTCCAGGCCGCGGCGGCGGGGCTCGTCTGCTTCGCCGCGCTGTTCTCCGCGCGCGACCCTGCGCGTCAGGCGCTCGACGCTGCATCGCTCAGCTTATGGCCCGCGCGCGTGGCGCTCGAGGTGATGCCAGGTCACGCGCGGCTCAAGGCCGGGTCGCCGCTCGCGATTCAAGCGCGGCTCGTCGGCAATCGTGCGCCGGTGATCGCGCAGATCCAAATCGCAGGCTCAGGGCAAGCCCCTTCGACAAGCTCAGGGCCGGTGGAATGGCGCAGCACTGAAATGGCGCCGGAACCGCGAATCGAAGGCTTCGGCCACCGGCTGGATGCCGTCACGTCGTCGTTCAAGTACCGCGTGGTCGCCGGCGCGGTGACCTCGCCGACATACGACGTCACGGTCGTTCACCCGCCGCGGGTCTCGCGCATCGATGTCAGCTACACCTATCCAGCGGGACTCAAGCTCGCGCCGCGCACCGAAGCAGACGCCGGCGACATCTACGCGCCCGCGGGTACCGGCATTCAGGTCCACGTGTTCACGGATCGGCCCGCGGCGACAGGCACGATGGCGCTGACCAAGGGCAACGCCATCACGCTGACCCCCTCGACGCCGACGGAGCTCATCGGCGCGTTCGATATCGTGTCCGACAACTCCTATCGCGTCGCGCTTGCCGACGCCGAGGGCATCTCGAATCCGGGCGACACCGAGTACTTCATCCGACTCCTGGAAGATCGCCCGCCCGAAGTCCGTATTCTCAAACCGGCTGCCGATCGGACGGTGACGCGCCTCGAAGAAGTCGACGTCGAGGTACAGGCGGAGGACGACTACGGCGTCGATCGACTCGAGCTCGTGTACTCGGTGCGCGGCTCGTCGGAAAAGGTGGTCCCGCTCGCGATCCCGAAGCAGAGCTTGGCCGTCAACGGCCGCCACGTGCTGTTCCTCGAGGATCTGGATGTGCAGCCGGGCGATTTCGTGTCCTACTACGCGCGGGCGCGCGACCTGACGACGCACGGAACGCGAGCCAACGAAGCGCGCAGCGACATCTTCTTCCTCGAAGTCAAACCGTACGAGCAAGAGTTCGCGCTCGCGCAAAGCCAGGGCGGCATGCCCGGCGCCGGGCGCACGTCGCTCGACGAGCTCGTCACTGCCCAGAAGGAAATCGTCGTCGCCACGTGGAAGCTGGATCGGCGGGGGCGGGCGGCCAACGGCGCGAAGTCCGAAGAGGACATCCGGTCGGTGTCGCGCGCCGAATCAGAGCTGCGGACGCGCGTCGAAGAAACGTCCAGCACGTTCCGCGAGTCGACGATGCGGGATCCCAGGCGGCGCCAGCCGCGGCCGGGCGGCCGCGGCGAACCGGCCGGGCCGGAGCCGCTCAGGGCGGGCCAGACGCTCCCGGAAGAAGACGACATGACGGCCGCGGCCGCAGCGATGGGGAAGGCGGTGGTGTCGCTCGACGCGCTGAAGACGACCGACGCGCTTCCGCCCGAGATGGAGGCGCTCAACCGGCTCCTGCGCGCGCAGGCGGCGGTCAAGAAGCGCGAGGTCACGCAGCAGCAGGCCGGGAGTGGATCCGCCAGCAACCGCAGCAACGTCGATCTGTCCACGCTGTTCGACCGCGAGCTGCAGAAGTCGCAGCAGACCAACTACGAGACGAAGACCAGCGCGGAGCAACGCGGCGATCCCAACCAGAGCGCGCTCGACAGGATCAAGGATCTCGCACGGCGGCAGGACGAACTGCTGAAGAAGCAGCAGGAGCTTGTGCGCGATCGCGACAAGATGAGCGAGGAGCAGTTGAAGCGCGAGCTCGAGAAGCTCACCCGCGAGCAGTCCGAGCTCCGCCAGCGGGCCGAGGAAATCGCTCGTCAGACCGCGGGCAAGAATCCACCGGATCGGAACGGACAACAGCAGCAGCAGCAGCAGCCCGGCGCTGCGGGTCAAGAGAATCAACCCGGTCAGCAGAGTGCGTCGGGGCAGTCCGGTCGAGGTGGTCAGAGCGGCCAGCAGGGCCAGTCGGCGAGCGAGCGCATGCGTGACGCCTCCGAAGAAATGCGAAGCGCAACGAGCGACCTCCGGCGGCAGGATGCCGCGCAAGCGGCCGCAGCAGGCAACCGCGCGTTGCAGCGGCTGCGCGAGGCGCAGCGCAATCTCGAAGTGGCCGCGCCCGACGAACGGCGACGCGCGGTCGGTGACCTGCAGCTCGAAGCGCGCCAGCTCGCGGACGCGCAGCGGCAGGTGGCCTCGGAACTTGCCAGGGCGCCGTCAGGCGAGGCCGGGAAAGACTCGCTGCGGCGGCTCGCGAGCGACGAGGATGTCGAAAGCATCTCGGCCGAAGCGGAGCAGGCCAAGGGAGCGGGTATCGATGGGGTGCCCTGCTTCATCCTGGGCGGAATTTTCGCGGTGTCGGGTGCCCCGTCGCCGGAGTATCTCGCCGACGCCATTGGGCGTGCCGCGACGGAGCGCGCCAAACGCGAAGCGGCTGAAACGGCCCAGGCGTAGGTGAGCAAATGCCGTCTGATATCGTGATGATGGATGCGG
>Ga0126377_10002479_pt1 | contig 12741 bp, 10 predicted proteins | sample PanSoiMetPlot_22_FD_92647 | JGI IMG/M metagenome (GOLD analysis project Ga0126377, IMG submission 92647) | Tropical forest soil microbial communities from Panama - MetaG Plot_22 | ecosystem: Environmental > Terrestrial > Soil > Tropical forest > Bulk soil | place: Panama | collected 2016-02-17
GCTTTACAAGATCAAGCGGAGGCAGAAGGATTCGAACCTTCGGTAGAAGTTTTAGCCCCTACAACGGTTTAGCAAACCGCCGCCTTCAGCCACTCGGCCATGCCTCCGTAACGAGCGCACATTTTCTGCTGTCGAGGTTGACGCTGTCAAGACGCAGCTCAACCTTTTCTCCCACTTCGCGCGCGCTGATTGCCGTCCATCAGCAGGTTGAGCTTCAGCGTCTTGCCATCGATCTCTTTGCGAAGAGATTGCCGTTCGCGCTCATCATCGCAGACGCTCAGTCGCGCCTTGAGCGATTCGATCTCTTTTTGCAATTCGACCTCTACCGGCAAACATCCGGCGCTCTTCAGAACCGAATAACCGAGCCGCAGGTCGGCGGGCGTGGCAAAGTAGGCGTCGAGGTCGAGAGGCTTGCCCTTGCCGGGCAGGTCGTCGAACTCGCCCTTCTCCATTGCCTCGCGAATTTTCTCTTCGATGAGTTTTTCAGAAAACATTTGAACGCTCCGACAAATCAGCATAGCATCTTCCGCAGATGTAAGCATCCCCTGTTTGTGTTTGAGAAGCTTCAAGCTTACGCGTAGATTGCCGCCGGCTTCAGGCGACACGAACACTAAACTAGAGCCTCATTTTATGAAAAATGTTCTGCGCGCTTCCCTTCCCGCGCTCTACCTCTGCGCGCTATTTGCAGTCGCAGGAGCGCAATTCCGGTCGCTCGACGGGACCTGGCAATTCGCCGTTGACCGCGAAGGCAAATTGACGATCAATGACCTGAGTTCGATCAAAGAATAGAATGATTTGCAGTCCCGCGAAGCGAAGCTATACTGCTCGCGGCCCGACTCTGCGCCCGACGAGTCATCTGGGCGCTTACTCCATCAACTAAAATCACAGGACCTGCGAGGAAAAATTATGATTATGCCTCTGCCGCTGCTGCAATCAGGCGCGATGCGACTTGGAACGATTGATTATGCGGTGCTGGCGCTTTACTTTCTGGTGATATTCGCCATCGGCTGGTATTTCTCGCGCAAAGAGCGCACGACGACGGACTATTTTTTGGCGAGCCGTAACGTGGCATGGTGGGCCATCGGCGCTTCGCTCTTTTCGTCGAATATCGGCAGCGAGCATTTCATCGGATTGGCGGGACAAGGCGCCTCCTCAGGGATGGCCGCGGGGCATTACGAGTGGCTGGCTTCGATTATCGTGCTGATTTTAGGCTGGGTCTTTGTGCCATTCTATCTCCGCTCGAATGTCTACACGATGCCGGAGTTTCTGGAGCGGCGGTATAATGGCGCGTGCCGCGCTTATCTCGCCGGCATCTCGCTGATCGCTTATTTATTCACAAAGATTTCGATCTCGATCCTCGCCGGGGCGATTGTGCTCAAAGCAGTGTTGGGATGGAGCATGGTGAGAAGCTCGCTGGCGCTGGTGATTGCGACCGGAATTTACACCGTCGCCGGAGGGCTTGCGGCGGTGATCTACACCGAAGTGATTCAGACGGTGATCCTGGTGGCGGGCGCGCTGATCCTGGCATTCATCGGGCTGTACGAAGTCGGCGGCTGGTCAGGATTGCACACCGCCGTGCCGGCGGATTTCTTTCACATGATGAAGCCCCCGACCGACAAAACTTTTCCATGGACGGGGATATTCTTCGGCGCGCCGATTCTGGGCATCTGGTACTGGTGCACCGATCAGGTGATCGTGCAGCGCGTATTGGCGGCGAAGGACGTCGGCAACGCGAGAGGGGGAACTGTCGTTGCCGGATTCCTGAAGATTCTGCCAGTGTTTATGCTGATCGTGCCTGGAATGATTTCTCGCGCGCTCTACCCTCAAGAGATGGCGGCCAATTATGACGCGGCTTTCCCCACGCTGGTTGTGCGTCTGATGCCAGCGGGATTGCAGGGGGTCATGATAGCGGCGATGCTGGCCGCGCTGATGGCGAGCAAGGCCGCGGTCTTCAATTCCAGCTCGACCATCTTCACGATGGATTTATATAAGAAGCTATGGCCGGACGCCTCGGACCGGCGACTGATCAACGTCGGGCGCGTGGCGACGGTGATTATGGTGATCCTGAGTCTGCTTTGGATACCGTTCATGGGCCGCATCAATAAGCAGTTGTGGACCTATTTGCAGAGCGTACAGGCGTATATTTCACCGCCCATCGCCGCGGTCTTTCTGCTGGGTGTCTTCTGGAAACGCATCAACGGCCGGGGCGCGATCGTCTCGTTATTGCTCGGATTCGCGCTCGGCGCCGTCCGGTTCATTCTCGAAGTCTATTACAAAGGCGTGGCGCCTGAGGGCGGCTTTTTGGGATTTTACGTAGGTATTAACTTTCTCCATTTCGCCGCGCTGATGTTCGCCGTCTGCGTGGCGACGTTGGTTGTCATCAGCCTGTTGACGCCCGCGCCCGAACCTTCGAAAGTCAACGGCCTGACGTTCCAGACTGTTAAAGAGAAGATCGCGATGAGCGAGGTCGAATCGAAAGACGCCCTGGGGCTTCCGGCCGAGGCGGAATCGCCGTCGCAGAGGCGCCTCAACATGGCTTTAGCGCTGCTGCTGATCGCGACGGTCATCTCGTTGTGGATTTATTTCGCTTGATACCTATTTAACTGTGCTTATAACTTCCGTCAAACCGAATATCACTCGCGACCAGGCAATCACCAAGTTTCGTTCGCGCCTGCGCGCCTTAAAACATGGGCGGCTTAGGTTCGCGGTCGACTTTTACGTTCCATATCGCTTCTTCCAAACGACATGGGACGACGGGCGAAGTCAGTCCGTCGCGTTCTTCGCCGCGGACGCGGTGACCGGCAAGCTCGATTTGGTCGAGTTCAATCAATTGCCGGCGGACGGGGAAATAGTTAACGTAGATACGCAGATGATCGCGGAAGAACGCATTAATGATGAGGAAGCGCGCAATCTGGTCCGGGAGCGAATATTGGGATTGACATTCAATAAGAAAGGCTTTTTCAAGCTGTCCCGGACAAAGGTAGTGGCCGAACTGGCCGCAAGATTGCATTTGCCTTACTGGGTCGGGGTATACGAACGTGACGGACGCGCGCAGATTGAAATCGTCGACGCCTTGCAAGGGCGTTTAGAGGGAGCGAAGCTGCGCGAAGTGGTGACGGAATGGTTTCAGCCGCACGGGACTTGAATGGAAATGGGGACTAACGAAATGGGCGCCTTAGACGCAATACGCGCGCAATTCATTGAACTATATGGCCCCCAACCGCGCGTCTTCTCAGCGCCGGGCCGCGTCAACCTGATCGGCGAGCACACCGATTACAACGAGGGGTTCGTGTTGCCGATGGCCATCGACCGGCGGACGTTCGTCGCCGCCGCGCCGCGCGATGACAGGACGATCAGAGCCGCGTCAACAAATGAGGGCGGGCGGATCGAGTTCGAGATCGGCCGCGAATATTCGGACGGTCCCGATTGGGGCAGATACGTCTACGGCCTGGCCGAATGTCTGCGACGGGAAGAGTTCGATCTGCGCGGCGCTGATTTATTGATCGCGAGCGACGTGCCGATCGGCGCAGGTCTGAGTTCGTCAGCCGCGCTTGAAATCTCGACGGGCTTCGCGCTGCTCGACGTTTCGGAACAGATGTTCGATCCGGTTGACCTGGCGCTCGTGGCCCAGCGCGCCGAGCGCGAATTCGCCGGAACTAGATGCGGCATTATGGATCAATACGTCGCATGTTTGGGAATCCAAGGCCACGCCCTGCTGATTGATTGCCGTAGCCTGGAATATCGCGCCGCGCCGATTGACCTCGACAACGCCCGCGTCGTCGTATGCGACTCCATGGTCAAACATAACCTGGCGTCGGGCGAATACAACCGGCGCCGCGCTGAATGCGAAGACGGCGTAGGGAGGCTGGCCAAATACCTGCCTGACATTCAGGCCCTGCGCGATGTCGAGATTGACGAATTCGATCTTTACGCCGGCGCCCTGCCCGAATCCATTCGCCGCCGCTGCAATCATGTCATCACTGAAAACGCGCGGACGATCGCCGCGGTCGAGGCTCTCGGACGCGGCGACCTGGTTCGATTCGGCGAACTGATGTATGCGTCACACGAGAGCCTGCGCCGAGATTACGAGGTGAGCTGCCGCGAGCTTGATCTGCTTGTCGCTATCGCCTCGCGGTGCGACGGCGTCTTCGGCGCGCGTATGACCGGCGGCGGTTTCGGCGGTTGTACGGTCAATCTGGTCGCCTCGGATGCCGTCGATGAATTCATTACGACAATTGGCCGGGAGTACGAAAAAGAGACAGGCATGCGCCCCAATCGCTATATCTGCCAGCCTTCAGCCGGGGTTCGAGCAGAGCAGTGGCCCCCCAACGAAACAGAATGATGGTGGACAGGAAAATGAGAACCTGATTGTGGAAAAGACACCTTGATTGAGCTAACATAAATCACCCTTGATGACTACAGCGATCAATTGCTTCGCGATGCAACCCGGCGGATTGCGAAGCGTTCTAAAGTTAGCGCATTCACGTCCCGGTTTGAATCGCGTTGTCACTGAAAAATTAGGAGATGGGGTGATGAAAAAGATTTTTGCAGTTTCCGCATTGCTGATTTCGATCATTGTTGGAACTTCCTCTGTTATGGCTTTCGGCGCAACGTCGTTCATCACATTCGACTGGGAGAGAGCCGTCTCGCTATACAAACAGGGCCAGTACCGCGAAGCGATCGCCGAATTCCGGAAGGTGCTGGAGGAAGCCCCGGATCATCCCGACAGTTGGAAATTCATAGGTCTGTCCTATTACCAGCTCAAGGATTACAAGTCAGCGATCCAACCTCTCGAGAAAGCCCTGGAGCTAAAGCGCAAAGATAACCGCAATGACCCGGACCTTTACCGTGCGCTCGGCCAATCCTATACGCTGCTCAAGAATTACGAGAAGGCGCTCCCATATTTTGAAACACTGGTCAGAATCCAGATGAACGTCGCGGCCAACTTCTATCTTCTCGGCGTGACCTACGCCAATCTGAACCGCGCGGACGATGCTTCGCAGGCCTTTCAAAAAGCGGTCAAACTCGACCCGAAAGACGCGGATTCGTGGTATTCCCTGGGCGTCGCGCACTTCCGCGGCGGCAGGCTGAACGACGCCATCGCGGCGCTGCGATCGGGGACCGCCGCCGACCCTACAAACGCGGAGATGCTCGGATTGCTCGCTGAATCGCTGCTGCGGCAGGGCGCGAACGAGAGTGACGAGAAGAAAGCCAATTCGTACTTCGAAGAGGCGACCCGCGTGGCGACCAGTTTGAAGAACCTGCGTGAAGACGCGGCGTCTCTCGAACTGCTCGGTCGGGCCTTTCTGTCGGCTAAAAAATACACCAACGCCGAGATGATTCTGTCGCGCGCGCTTGAAGTCAGCAAACCGCCTTCAGCCACGCTTTATTTCAACCTCGGCTTCGCCCACGCGCAGAATAAATCGTGGGCGCGAGCCGCCGAGATGCTTGCGCAGGCCGACAGGCTCAACCCTGGGGACTTCAACACGCTATACTATCTCGGCTACGTTTACGAAAATCTGCGCCGCTACCAGCAGGCCCTGGACGCTTACAACCGGGCCTTCGAAGCCAGCGGGCGCAGCAACGCCGATCTGAAGACCAGCATTGATCGGGTGGCGCCGCTGGCCAAACACCCCTGACCTTCAGGTCGTTTTTGTACGGTCAGTAGATTACAAAAGGGCGAAGAGTTGCATTTTCCATTTGAGATTTTATATTGATCATTGCCGGAGGCGATCCCGATTCAACATCCCCAAGGCTTAAGGATCATTGGAAGATTTCCGGGCAATGACAAATGAGAAATCTCAACTGACAAATGGAAAATTCTCTTCTTCCCAAATTTCGCGATTTACGGACGGCGCCGGTCGCTAGCGCTCCCGGCGCAGTCACGTTTTGAGAGAAACAAATGAAGCGATTCCTAAATTGCCTCAAGCTTTATTCTTACGCAGCCATAATAGTTTCGCTCCCTGCGCTCATGGCCTCCTGTTCGCAGAGTTCGCCACCAGACGAACAAGCGATCGTTTTGACAGATCGGTTGAGGCTGAGAAATTCGACGGCTCAGGCCGCGCGCGTCGTCGGCGAGTTGAAGAGCGGCGATCAGGTCACGGTCACCGAACACGCAAGCTCCGAGGACGGCGAAAACTGGTCGAAAGTGAAGGGACCGAACGGAGAGTCGGGTTGGATCAGATCGCTTACCCTGGTGAAGCGGGAGATCGTGGATAAATCGCGCCAGATCGCCGCGGAGGTCAAAGACATCCCCACGCAGGCTGTCGGCAGATCGAAAGCGACTCTCAAACTGCGCCTGTCGCCCGACCGAAGCGATGACGATAATGTGGCGACACCCCTTCCTTCGGGAACCAGGCTCGAAATCGTCGCCCGCGAACGCAAACCGCGCCCGGCAAAGATCGAGGGCAAAGGCGAAGCTAAAGAGGAGTCGGACAGTGGCGTAAAATACGACAATTGGTATGAAGTGCGGTTGAAAGATTACGCCGTCCTGCCAGCCGGATGGATTTACGGCGACTCGGTTGAATTAGAGATCCCGCCCGAAATTTTCTACTTTGTTTCGAGCGGGCGCAAAATCGTCGGCTGGCAGAAGATCGGAACTGTGACAGGCGACGACAGAGGACCGGGCGAACATTTCCTGGCGCTCGAACGTAAGAATTTCGGCGCTGACGAGAGAGTGGATTTCGATCGCGTCAAAGTGTTGGCTTACGACCCGGCGACGCGCGACTACTCCACGCCATTCCGCGAAGATGTCGCGGGACGACTCCCCGTCACGCTGAAGATGGAGGGCTCTCGCGGTCACTTCCAGATTATCGTGGTCGATAAAAACGGCCAGACTCAGAAGCTTACCTATGGCGTCGAAATGCTCCAAGGCGGAAAAGTGAGAGTCGCAAAACCCGTTATCCATTGATATCCAACGCGCGTGTAACTCAGAGAGGAGCAACTCGAACGACTCGATGTCGCTCAATGATGTGATCGCGGCGCTTATGTAGCCACTTCCCTGCTATGCTTGCGTCCTGTCACAAAAGCGAAAACCGGGCGACGGACCCGGCTTTAACCTATGAGGCATTTTGGGGCGCGCTGGCGCCCCACACTGTGGGGTGTTTCGGGACAGACCATATGCCAAAAGCGAAACGCCCTACAGGTTCGGTCCGCGGGCATTTCATTTGCCTCGCTGAGCCCAAAGGACTTAGCCCCAATCCTGTCACAGACGAAAAAGCCGTGGAATGACGGCGTATTGGACGCCGTCATTCCGGCGCCGTAATTGCACCTTCTAGCGCGTCAGACGACAGGGGACTCACTAGCGGCAAGCCGGGTGGGACGTATGCAGTAAGTAGCTGTAGACATCCCTCCCGGTTTGCAAAGTTCTGCCACTCTTTTGAGCCTTGTTTTCCTCGGCCCCTCGACGAATTTGCAGGTTGTCGCACACTTCGGAACTCAGGCCGGAAAGAAGGGAGGCAAGAAATTAACAATGCGAGCCATTATCCTGACGATCATAGCGCTGCTGCTACTGCTCATCCTGGTCAGTTTCGATAAAGGACCGGCTCCAACCTCCCCCGAATCGAAGCCGCAGCGGCAGACGGCAAGCGGACCACGCACGCTCTCGTGATGGACTGTTCATTTGGCGCGGAATCGGCGAGTTTTGGCGCCCCGTCGCAAGCAAGGCGCAAGTTTTCCTCAAGAGGCCCAATGATAATACCGGGCATCCGGCATGGCATGCGGCAGTCGGGTGAGATATTTCCAGACTGACTGGAAGCATAGTTTCTTACTCGTCCGTCGCCGGACGCGCCGGGGTGGGATTGGATTAACCAGAAAGAGAGCCGATCTATGCAACAGTCTGCGCACACATCTTCAGAAAGCTTCGCGGTCGCCGATGTAACGCCGAGTTATATGACTGACCTGAAAACTGTCGAAGTGACTGCTGCGCTGCTCACCGCCTCCGGTAGACTCAAAAAATACGGCGAAGAGGCCGGCGCCGGAATCCATCCCGGAATGCTTTTCGACGTCAAACAGAGCTTGATCGGGATGTTTTTGACAGTGAATAAATTGAAAAGCTTCAGCGAAAACCTGCCGGCGACGGCCATGATCCATCAGCAGGCCATTTTTATTCTGCAATTGATAAGAGATTGGCCTGAAGATGAGCACCTTGACGCGGTGCGCGGCGAGTTGCGCAAGATAGCCGACGGTCTTGCGTTCGTCACCCGAGTAATGGCGCCTTGAAGGCTTCGATTGGCGTTGTGATGGAGGGTTTGCATGGCGTGGCGCGAGTGAATGGCCAATAAAATAACCGTTATTTAGTCAAACCACTGTAATTGAACAGTTCCCTTATTTCTTCTGGACTTAGTGAAAGCAGCCTATCCAGCTCTCCTGCTTCTTTCATATCCCTTATAAATTGGTCCGCGAGCATTTCCGCGCATTCTGCTATTTCATCAGGGTCGGCTGGCGTTTCCGCATCGAGTCTGGTGAGAAATCCTGTATATAGCTGGACGATGAGCAGCTTGATCTCTTGTTCTGTCATACGCTTTCCTTTTCGTGTTGACGGCTTCGAATGTCGCGGAGACGGCTTGTTTGCAGGATGTCGCTCTGCCGAGCGCCATGACAGTGAGGGTGACGGGAAAAGGCCTCTTAACCCGCCACCCTCTGCTGGGCTCCCATTGCTGGGGGCCACGGGGCAACCCAATGCAGACCTGTACGGTGTCGTTTAGATTGTTAATACGAATTTGATGTAGAAATTAGTAATACGAATTTGATGCGGTAAACGGATGTACGCCGTTACAGTTAGTTCTTGCCGCTAACAGCGTTCGATTTAAGACGGCGACGGCATGGCTTCAAGGCGCTATTTAGGGAGGCGTGGCATCCCTGTATCATTTTGGCCAGCCTGCCGATTTGCAGCAGAGGCAATCGGAAAGGACCGAGCAATGGAAAATAGAAAGTCTTGACACCCAATTAACTTGACCTGTCCCAACCCCTGATTTACCCTAGCCCCCTGTTTCAACTAAGCTAATATCCGCATAAAAAATCACGGAGTTATGATGATCAGTCGAGCTTCACGCCATTCTGATCGAAACAACAAGCGGACAAGGCAAAACCAAGACCCCACATATCTCCGGCCAAGGCTTCCAGCAGGGATGAACTAATCTGAAATACTTTCACGCATATTTGAGGCCCACGCGGCAGGCTCCGCGCGCGGCCGGAATTGTTTGTGGGGACGATCGTTCCCTATCTTTAAAAAGAGAGGCAGACAAATGTTCAAAATCAACTCTGTTCGTCTGGCATGCCTGGCCACCCTATTAGCGATTACGGTCGCTTGTGTGGGCAGCCTGGCGCTGGGCCAATCAGCCGTGACCGGAGCGGTCGGCGGCGCGGCTACCGACCCGAATAACGCGGCGGTGGCTGGCGCGTCAGTCACACTGCGCAACATGGGCACCAATAAGTCGGAGACCGTGACCACCGACAGCGCGGGGCGCTTCCGCTTCACCAACCTGCAGCCAGGCGCATACGCGATCACCATCACCGCCAGCGGCTTCTCCGATTTCAAACTGGAGCAGTTGACGGTCGAGGTCGGACGTTTGAGCGAGGTTGACGCTGTGATGCGCGTCGGCGCGGCGGCGGCGGCCGTTGACATCGTCGCCAGCGCTGCGGCAGTCAACACAGAATCCAAAGATTTCACCACAAATATCAACCAGACATCAATCAACGAATTGCCCATCAACGGGCGGCGATGGTCAGATTTCGCCCTCCTGACGCCCGGTTCGGTGCCCGACAAAACCTTTGGATTGATCAGTTTTCGCGGAGTTTCGGGACTGCTGAACAACAACACAGTAGATGGAGGCGACAATAACCAGGCGTTCTTTTCCGAAGAACGTGGCCGTACGCGCATTAACTATTCGATCAGTCAGTCGGCGATACGTGAGTTTCAGGTCAACACCTCGAATTATTCCGCCGAATACGGCCGCTCAGCGGGTGGCGTGACCAACGCCGTGACCAAGAGCGGCACCAACGACCTGCATGGAGACGCGTTTTACTTTCAGCGCAACAACGACTGGGGCGCGCGCGCTCCGCTCGCGTTCCAATCGTTGCTGGTCAATGGGGCGCCAACGATCGTTGGCATCAAGCCCGAGGACGTGCGCCATCAGTTCGGCGGCACGCTGGGCGGGCCGATCAAGAAAGACAAACTGTTCTTCTTCTTCAGCTACGACCAGCAAAAGCGTAATTTCCCCGGATTGGGCGTATTCAGCAGCCCAACCTATCTAAGCACGGTAAACCGCCCTACGCTCCTGTCACGCGGGCTAACTGACGCGCAAATCAATAACACGTTGACGTTTATCAACTCGTTAACCGGCCCGGTGCCACGACGCGGCGACCAGACCCTGGTCCTGCCGAAGATTGACTGGCAAATCAACAGCAAAAACACCTTTACGATCAATTACAATCGCCTGCGCTGGGATTCGCCTGCGGGCATTCAGACGCAACCGGTCAACCAACTCGGACGCGCCAGCTTCGGCGACGATTTCGTGAAAGTTGACTGGGGCACGGCGCGATTGACTTCGACGCTGAATCCCAGGGTTATCAATGAATTCCGCTTCCAGATCGCGCGCGATTTCGAATATGAATTCAGCCAGAAGCCGCTGCCGGGCGAACCCACCACGGCGCTCAATGGCAGCGCGCCGGACGTCGTCCTGCAAAATGGCCTCGAATTCGGCAAACCGACATTCCTGGAACGCGGTAAGTTTCCGGATGAAAGACGACAACAGTTCACCGACAGCGTGACAGTCTCGTTCGGCGCGAACACCCTAAAATTCGGCGCGGACTTCAACCGTGTCAAAGAAGATCTGTCCAATCTGCGCAACGAGAGCGGCTCTTACTTCTACGGCAACATCAATGACTTTATCGTTGATTACGTCAATTCGCAGACTCCACTGCCAGCGACCGCGACCTGCGCCACTGGTAATCCACCACGACTCAGAGGCAAATGCTACACCTCCAACTACAATCAAGGCTTCGGTCCTCTGGGGGCGAAATTTTCGACAAAAGATTACAACTTTTTCGCGCAATACGATTGGAAATTCCTGCCGCGTGTGACCCTCAATCTGGGCCTGCGCTACGAATACCAACAGTTGCCGGATCCTCAACTCGTGAACTCCGACACCAGCGTGATTCCGAACGTCGGCCGGGCGCTTAGTGACGCGACTTCGTTCATGCCGAGCGACAAGAACAACTTCGGCCCGCGCATCGGGTTCGCCATTGATCTAACTGGCGATGGCAAGACCGCGCTTCGCGGCGGCTACGGCTTGTATTACGGACGCATCATCAATTCGACCATCTACAACGCGTTGATCAACACTGGCAACCCGGCGGGACAAACGCAAGTGAGCCTTTCAGGAGGCGTGGCAACCGCGCCGGTCTTCCCGAATGTGCTGACATCCGCGCCTGCGGGAACGATCTCGGCCCAATTCTTTGCCAAAGACTTTGGCAATCCGATGATTCATCAGTTCGATTTGATCTTCGAGCGCGAACTGTTGCAGAACCTGACGGTGTCGGCGTCATACCTCGGCAGCATCGGACGCGGGCTGCCGACTTTCTATGATCGCAATCTCTCGGCGCCGACCACCTCGCAAACTTTCCCGATCGTGGGTGGGCCGTTCGACGGCCAATCGTATACGGTGTCGCTCTTCCCCACAGCGCGCCCGCTGGCCACTTACGGGGCGCTCACTGAGATTGCAAGTAAGGTGAAATCCGAGTACAACGCGTTCGTGTTTCAAGTCAATAAACGTTTCTCGAACGGTTTCCAGTTACTTAGCAGCTACACGCTCTCGAAAGCCACGGACACTTTGCAAACTTCGACGACCTTTTCGGCCACGAACATTCCGTTCAATGTCTTCGATCCTGGAGCGGATAACGGCAGATCGAGTTTTGATCGCCGTCATAAATTCGTGGTGAGCGCGGTTTATGCGCCGCGTGTAAAGGTGGACAATAAATTAGCCACATTCTTGTTGGACGGCTGGTCAATCGCGCCGATCTATCAGCTTTATAGCGGTATTGCTTATGAAGGCATGGTATCGGGCAGCAATGGCGGCGGGGGCAGCCTCAATCGTTCGGGCGGGGCAAATCGGCTGATAGGGCTGCTGGATCGCAACTCCTTCACGGGACCGACACAGAACATCTTTAATCTTCGCCTGTCACGCCGCTTCTACATCAAGGAGAAGGCGAACCTGGAAGTCCTGGGCGAGTTTTTCAATCTGCCCAATACCTTGTTGGTTACAGGCGTCAACAGCACGATGTACATATTGAACACCCAAATATCCGCAACACATCCTGTGCCAACGCTGGATTTCAACTCCAGCGCCACAAACGGATTCGCGGCAGTCACGGCAGCTGATAGCACCCTCTTCCGCGAGCGGCAAATTCAGATCGGGTTCCGATTCCAGTTCTAACTGTACTGAAAGACTGAAGGTCTGAAATTGAAAAGCGGAGGTCACAAAGGCCTCCGCTTTTTGTTTTCCGCAGGAGCGATCCAGGTCGATCGGCAACCCCATGAAAGAATGAAAGCCCCATGCAGTAACGAATATATTCGTTACTGCATGGGGCTCACTTACGCTCGCCCGCCTGCGCGCCGCCAACCTGGGACGGCTCGCGCAAATGCTCCATCTTGACGCGCGTTATTCGACGGCTGGCCACCCGCTCGACGGTGAAGTTCGCGCCGCCGTACTCGACAGTGTCGCCCTGATTCAACAACCGTCC